>Ga0308157_10004484_pt1 | contig 18526 bp, 16 predicted proteins | sample PhyBR1_FD_201035 | JGI IMG/M metagenome (GOLD analysis project Ga0308157, IMG submission 201035) | Phyllosphere microbial communities from UC Gill Tract Community Farm, Albany, California, United States - DLSLB.R1 | ecosystem: Host-associated > Plants > Phyllosphere > Unclassified | place: USA...
GGTCTGGTTCAGGCTGGCGATGTAGTTCACCGGCGGCAGGCCGAGGCGGGCGATCTCTTCGTTCAGGGGCTTGGTGTGGTCGATGACGTGGTGGGCGCCCAGTTCCTGCACCCAGGCCGCCGTGTCGGGGCGCGAGGCGGTGCCGATCACGGTCAGGCCGGTCAGCTGGCGTGCCAGCTGCACCAGGATGGAGCCGACGCCGCCGGCCGCGCCGATCACCAGCAGCGACTGGCCGGACGCGCCCTTGTCGCGGCTCACTTCCAGGCGTTCGAACAGCAGTTCCCATGCGGTGATGGCGGTCAGCGGCAGCGCGGCGGCCTGGCCGAAGTCGAGCTTGCGCGGCTTGTGGCCGGCGATGCGCTCGTCCACCAGGTGCAGTTCGCTGTTGGTGCCGGGACGCATCAGCGCGCCGGCGTACCAGACTTCATCGCCCGGCTGGAACAGCGTGACGTCGGGACCGACGGCCTTGACCACGCCGGCCGCGTCCCAGCCGATGACTTTGCTGTCGCCTTCGGCCGGCGCCATGTTGGCGCGGATCTTGACGTCCACCGGATTGACCGAGATGGCTTTCACTTCGACCAGCAGGTCGTGGCCGGCCGCTTGCGGCGCCGGCAGCTCGACGTCGATCAGGGCCTCGTCGTGGGTGATGGGGAGGGACTTGCGGTAGGCAACGGCTTTCATGGAATACTCCGGTCGATTAAGGATGGGAGTATCATCATTTATTTCATTGCCTTGAAAAAGAGGCGGAATAGCGAAACACTTTCAAAGGAATGAAGATAGTGCTGCGATTGGATGATTTGACGGTCTTTGTCCGCACGGCAGACCGCGGCAGCTTGTCGGCCGCCGCGCGCGAGCTGGAGATCTCGCCGGCCCTGGCCAGCGCCGCCGTCAAGCGGCTGGAGGGCGAGTTGGGGCTGCGGCTGTTCGCCCGCACTACGCGCTCGCTGCGGCTGACGGAGGAGGGTGAGCATTACCTGGGCAACGCGCGCGAGGCGCTGCGCCTGCTCAAGGAAGGCCACGACGCGCTGATCCAGGGACAGGAAACGCTGGGCGGCACGCTGAAGATATCGATGCCGTCCGACCTGGGCCGCAACATGCTGGTGGGCTGGCTGGACCTGTTCCAGGCGCACTATCCCAAGGTCAGCTTCCAGCTCAGCATCAGTGACCGCGTGTCGGACATGTACCGGCAGCCGGTCGACCTCGCCATCCGCTACGGCCGGCAGGACGATTCCAGCCTGGTGGCGCTGCCGCTGGCGCCGGACAACCGCCGCGTGCTGGTGGCCTCGCCGGACTACATCCGCCAGCACGGCAAGCTCAAGAACCTGAACGATCTGCTGCGCCACAACTGCCTGCGCTTCATGGTGGACGAGGTGGTGCACGACCGCTGGACCTTCCAGCGCGACGCCGACGCCGAGCCGCTGGCCCTGCACGTCAGCGGCAACCGCAGCGCCGACGACGCCGACGTGGTGCGGCGCTGGGCGGTGGCGGGCCTGGGCATCGCCTACAAGTCGCGGCTGGACCTGGCGGACGATATCCGCAGCGGGCGCCTGCAGATCCTGATGCCGGAGATACTGGGCGAGCCGGCGCCGCTCAACATGCTGTGCATGCATCGCGCGCAGATCACGCCGACGGTGCTGCAGCTGCGGGACTTCCTGCGCACTTGCTGCGAGCAGGCGTCGAAACACGCTTAGAAAATAATTAAAACTTTGCGCCGACGTGTGCGGCCGGGCCAAATGCGCTTACCATAGCCCCCAATATTGACCAAGAGACACTCCGATGACCGAAACCCAGCGCGATATCCTCAGTGCCGGCTTTTCCCTGACCTTGATCGCCCTGGCGGCGTTCATCATGCATCGCTTCTTCCTGCCGCTGGTGTGGGCCGGCATCCTGTGCGTGGCGACGTGGCCGCTGTACAAGCGCATCCGGGCGCGCTTCGGCCGCCACGACGTGCTGGCAGCCGCCGCGCTGACCCTGATCTGCGCCGCCGTCTTCATCATCCCCGTGTCGCTGGGCGTGGCGCAGGCCGCCAGGCAGGCGCCGGAACTGGCCAACTACCTGGTCAGCGCCAACACCGACGGCATCCCGGTGCCGGCCTTCGTCGTCCACCTGCCCATGGTGGGCGAGTGGATCAGCGACTGGTGGCAGGCCACGCTGAGCCAGCCGCACGGACTGTCGCACCTGCTGTCCGAGCGCGAAATCAACGGCCTGCATTCGGCCAGCGACATGATCAAGGTGGCCGGCGTGGGCTTCATGCACCGCCTGGTCGATTTCGGCCTGGCCTTTTTGTGCCTGTTCTTCTTCTACAAGGACGGCGAGGCGCTGAACCGCCAGATCACCGCCATCGGCAGCCATTGCTTCAGCGAGCAGCGCTGGGCGCGCTACGCTGAAAAAATCCCGACCGCGATCCGCGCCACCGTCAACGGCCTGGTGCTGGTGGGCCTGGCGGAGGGCGTGTTGATCGGCCTCGGCTACGCGATCGCAGGCCTGCCGTCCCCCGCTCTGTGGGCGGCGGTGACGGGTATCCTGGCGATCATTCCATTCGGTGCGCCGGTGGCCTTTGTCAGCGCGGCGGCGGTGCTGGTGTTCAACGGCGCGGTGCCGGCCGCCATCGCGGTGGCGGTGTGGGGCACCATCGTGCTGTTCGTGGCGGATCACTTTGTACGGCCGGGCATGATCGGCAACGCCACGCGGCTGCCGTTCCTGGCCGTACTGTTCGGCATCCTGGGCGGGGTCGAGACCCTGGGCCTGGTCGGACTGTTTATCGGTCCTGTTGTGATGGTGCTGTTTGTGACGCTGTGGTACGAGGCGAATCTGTTTGATGACGGTACGCCAGTTGCCAAACCCAGGTGAGGAGCGCGAGCGAGGCAGCGGCGTCGGCCGGCCTGTCTTGCGACTGGATCGGGCAACTGGCACCGGCAACCATTAGTGAGCCTTCGACAGGATCAGCAACCAGCGGCGGAACATCAATACTTCCAGATGGCCTGCCTGCACGCCGGTATCGCATTCCATGATCGGGTTCACCGCGTAGTAGCGCTTGCGGAAGTCACGGCACACCAGCAGTTCGCGTTTGCCCATGCGCACCAGGAACGAGGTCGGCATGTATTCGAGACCGAAGCGGGAGCTAAAGCTGCTGTGCATTGTAGTCATGACGTTTCCTTTTGGAGGAGTAGTGTTTAACGAGGAGTTCAGAATAGCATAACTACTGTATGAATAAACAGGTACTGTGCAAATAAACAGTAAATTTGTTTTTTCGTGATTTTTCCAACAACTTGCACGGCTAGGGCCCTTGGAGCACCAAATTTTCAGCAAATTCATCCGTTTCATTGAAGCAAGACTGTCGCCGGGAGGCGAATTCGGCCTGCATCTGACCGCCGGGCTGCTCCTGCTGCTGGTTTCCGTGGCGATTTTCGGCCAGCTGGCCGACGCCGTCATGGGCAAGGAGGCGATCACCGTGCTGGACGCGCAGGTGGCGCACTGGTTCCATGTGCGCGCCTTCGAGCCGCTGACCAGCTTCATGCTGGGCGTGTCGCTGGTCCATACCGGCGTGGGCATGGTGGTGCTGGTGGCGGCGCTGGGCTGGTATTTCTGGCGCGTGCGGGCGCGCTACTGGCTGCTGGCGCTGCTGGTGGCGGTGCCCACCGGCGCGATGCTGAACGTGGCGTTGAAATACCACTTCCAGCGCGTGCGGCCGATGTTCGACGAGCCGCTGGTGACGCTGATGACGTACAGCTTCCCCAGCGGCCATGCGTCGGTGGCGACCTTGTTCTACGGCCTGCTGGCGAGCTATGCGATGATCGCCCGGCCGCACTGGCATGTGCGCTTGGGTGCGGCGGCGGCCTGTGCCATGATGGTATTGTTGGTGGCGTTGAGCCGCGTCTATCTGGGGGCGCATTACCTGAGCGACGTGCTGGCGGCGATGGCCGAGAGCGTGGCGTGGCTGGCGGTCTGCATCACGGCGATCTCGACGCTGCGCCGCCGGCGCGAAGCCAAAACCTTATAAACCGTTTACGGAGTATCCACTGGACAACATCGTCGTCATCGTCAACGCCAGCGCGGGGCAGGGCTACTGCGGCGGCTGGACCGCCGCGCTGACGGAAAAATTCCGCCGCCACGGGGTCGAGCCCGACATCACGCTGGCCAGGAGCGGCGCGGAAATGATCGCGCGCGCCGAGCGGGCCGTGGCCGAGGGCGCGCCGGTGGTGGTGGCGGGCGGCGGCGACGGCACCATCAACGCGGTGGCCTCGGTGCTGGCCGGCACGGATACGCGGCTCGGCGTGCTGCCGCTCGGCACGCTGAACCATTTCGCCAAGGACCTGAAGATCCCGCTGGACCTGGACGCGGCCGTGGCCAATGTGGTGCGGGGCCGGGCGTGCCGGGTGGATGTGGGCGAGGTCAACGGCCGCATCTTCCTCAACAATTCGGGCCTGGGCATCTATCCCGACATCGTGCGCGACCGCGAGCAGCAGCAGCGCCATCTGGGCCGCAGCAAGTGGCCGGCGTTCGGGCGCGCGCTGTTCGCGGCGCTGCGGCGCTTCCCGTTCATGAGCGTGCGGCTGAAGATCAATGGCCAAGAGCATCTGCGCCGCACGCCCTTCGTCTTCATCGGCAACAATGAATACCAGCAGGGCCTGACGCTGGGCGCGCGCGCGGGCCTCGATAGCGGTAAGCTTTGCCTGTACGTGGCGCAGAAGCCGTCGCGGCTGGGGCTGCTGCGCTACGGCGTGCGCGCCATGTTCGGCAAGCTGGGGCAGACGCGCGATTTCGACGTGCTGTCGGCATCCGAGCTGACCATCGAGACGCGCCACCACCACATGCGCGTGGCCACCGACGGCGAGGTCTCGCTGATGAAGCCGCCGTTGTGCTACCGCTCGCGGGCGGGGGCGTTGAGCGTCATCGTTCCGGACTAGCTTGGGAGGCCAGCATGCGCACCATCGTACATTTATCCGACCTGCATTTCGGCCGCGTCGACCACAAGCTGCTGCGCCCGCTGCAAGCCTTGACGGCCAGCCTGGCGCCGGACGTGGTGGTGGTGTCCGGCGACCTGACGCAGCGCGCCAAGACCGAGGAGTTCCTGGCTGCGCGGGCCTTCCTGGACACCTTGCCGGGGCCGCAGATCGTGGTGCCGGGCAATCACGACATCCCCTTGTACAACGTCGCCAGCCGTTTCCTGGCGCCGCTGCGCAAGTACACGCGCTACGTCACGCTGGACCTGGCGCCGGAATACGTGGACGACGAGATCGCGGTGTTGGGCATCAACACCGCGCGCTCGCTGACCTTCAAGGACGGGCGCATCAACCGCGAGCAGATCGACCAGATCCATCGCCGCATGAGCGCGGTGGATCCGCACCTGACGCGCATCGTCGTCACCCATCATCCGTTCGACATGCCGGACACGCACGACGAGGGCGACCTGGTCGATCGCGCGCCACTGGCGATGCGGGCGTTCGCCGAGTGCGGCGTGGACTTGCTGCTGGCGGGGCATCTGCACGTGAGCCACGCGCACAACACCGCGCAGCGCTACGAGATCAGCGGTTACGCGGCCTTGATGGTGCAGGCCGGCACGGCCACGTCCACGCGCGGGCGGGGCGAGTCGAACTCCTTCAACGTCATCCGCGTCGAGCACGACAAGGTGGAGGTGCTGCGCTACAGCTGGGTGGACGGCACCGGCAGCTTCGAAGTCTCGCACACCGAGCGCTTCCAGCGCAGCGGCGACACCTGGTCGCTGACCGCCGAAGCCTGACCCGTCGTTCCCGCGCACGCGGGAACCCATGCTGAGCGCGCCGGGCTGCTATGGAGGGAATTCATGCGGGGCATGGATTCCCGCCTGCGCGGGAATGACTCACGGTTAAAGCCAGTAGTTCATGAAGCGGGCGGCGAATTCGCGCAGGCGGTCGGCCCAGGGACGGTGGCGCCAGCCTTCCAGCGTCACTTGCACCGAGTCGCGCAGGTCTTCCTGGAAGGCTTTCTCCATCTCGGTGCCGAAGACGTCGCCCATGACCACCACGTTGAGCTCGCTGTTGTGCAGGAAGCTGCGGGTGTCGATGTTGGTCGAGCCGACCGTCGACCAGTTGCCGTCGATGACGGCGGTCTTGGCGTGCAAGACCGCCAGCTTCAACTGGTAGATCTGCACGCCGCTTTCCAGCAAATCGTCGTAGAAGGCGTGGCCGGCGTAGAACACCAGCCCGCTGTCGGACACGCCCGGCAGCACGATCTTGACGTCCACCCCGCGCCGCGCGGCGGCCATCAGCGCGTCCACCGTCTGCCGGTCCGGCACGAAGTAGGCCGAGGTGATGTGGATGCTCTTCCTGGCTTCCTGGATCGCCAGGTTGTAGGCCTTGTAGATCTCGAACTTGCCGCCGGGGTCGCTGCCCAGCACGCGCACCACCTTGTCGCCCGCCACCACCGGCTTGGGGAAGTAGTCGGCGTCCGCCAGGTCATCCTTGTCCTGCGCCACCCAGTGCCGCACGAACAGCCACTGGAAGGCTTGCACCGCCGGCCCTTCGACCTTGATGTGGGTGTCGCGCCAGCCCACCTGCGACTTGTCGGTCGGCCGGGCCGAGGAGCGGAACAGCGAGCTGCGCGCGTACGTGGCGCTGATGTTGATGCCGCCGGTGAAGGCGACCTTGCCGTCGACGATCAGCACCTTGCGGTGGTCGCGGTTGTTGAGCTTCCAGCTTTCGCCGCTCAGCTTGGCCGGGTTGACCGGATTGAATTCGACCAGGCGGATGCCGCCCTTGCGCATCCGGTCGAAGAACTCGGCCGGCACGCCGATGGTGCCGACGCTGTCGTACAGGATGTTGACCGTGACCCCTTGCTGTTGCTTGGCGATCAGCGCGTCGGCGAACTTCAGGCCCAGCTCGTCCTGGTCGAAGATGTAGGTTTCCAGGTTGATGTTGTTGCGCGCGGCGTTGATGGCCTTGAGCATTTCCGTCATGGTCTGCGGGCCGTCGAACAGCAGCGTGCACTTGTTGCCGGCGATGAGGGGAACGCCGGTGGCGGCTTCCTCCAGCGCGGCCTGGGCCTGCAGGTCCAGCGTCGCCTTGGGCCAGCGCTTGGACAGCAGCGCCTTGCCGCGCTCCGGGCTCAGGTTGCCGTTGACGCCTTGCACGCTGGGCACGGCGGCCGGCTCCAGCTTGTCGCTCATCGCCGTCACGTTGGGCAGCGATGCGCATGCGCCCAGCAGGCCCCAGCACATCAGGCAGAGGGGCAACCAGAACCGCATGCGCGCGAGTTTCATTTGTGTGACCTCTCCGTGGCGACCGCTGTTTCAACCAACTCAGCTTCCTCGGCCTCGGAGCCGAAGAAGAACGATACCGGTCCCTGGCGGAACCGGCGGCCCAGCGCCTTGAGCAGTTGCCAGCCCTGCTTGAAGCGCGCCTGGCGCGAGCGCAACGCCACCCACAGCGCCAGCCCGAAGCTGACCAGCAGGTTGACCGTGCCGATGGCCAGGAAACCGGCCACCGAGGTCAGCACCAGTTGCCAGCTGACATGGTAATCCAGTCCGACCATGGCCGTCGCAAAGTTCGCCGATGAGAACGTCACGTGGCGGATGTCCAGCGGCAGGCCCAGCAGGAAGCCCAGCAGCGGCATCACGCCGAGCAGGATGCCGAAGAAGAAATTGCCCATCAGGCCGCCGAGATTGTTCTCCATGTAGACGCCCAGGCGCGCCAGGCGTTCCTGCCCCAGCAGCCAGCGCAGGCCGCGCAGTTGCGCGATGCGTTGCGACCAGCGCGTGTACAGCGCCTTGTTGTCGTAGTAGCCGGAGATCAGGCCGGCCACGAACAGGCAGACGCCGGCGATGGCGGCGTAGATCAGCGTGGGGCCGTGGATCGGGTCGATGTCGCTCAGCAGGCGCATGGCTTTTTCCGGCGACACCAGGTGGTGGCCGGTCAGCCACGGCCAAGCCAGCGCGATCAGCCAGGCGGTGGGGATGGCGGTGGCCAGGTTGCCCAGCACCGCCATGTTCTGCGTGCGGATCACCTTGACGCACAGCTCGGCCATGCTGTCGATGTCGATGTTGCGCCCGTCCTTGCTGTGCAGGCCGGCCGCGATGCGCGAGGCCGTCATCGCCGGTTGCTTGGTGGCCACCGTGAAGTGCAGCAGGTGGATGAACATGAAGCCCAGCGAGTAGTTCATGCTGAACAGGAAGGCCTCGACCAGCGGCGCGGCGCGCAGGTAGGACATCAGGATCTTGAACAGCGCCATGAAGCCGATCACCAGGCCGGCGCCGGCCGACGACACGAACATGCCGGTCAGCTCCTTGCGCTGGCTGGCCACGTAGTGCTCGCCGGTGTGGCTGGCGTTCTCGGTGACGTTGCGCGCCAGCAGGTCGATGTTATCGTGCATCAGGTCGCGCAGCAGGTACTTGTGGTTGTGCGCCTTGATCAGCTCCAGGCCCAGGCCGACGGCGGCGCTGCGGCGCGGGCTGGGCGGGCCTTCCTGCTGGTGCGGCGCGTGGGTGGCGGCCAGCAGGTTGAGCTCGGCCGCGGCGGCGGCCGGCAGCTCGCCGCTGACGTCCACCAGGAACAGCAGCTTGCGCAGGCGGTCTATGCTTTGCGTCAGCGTCACCAGCAGGTAGGTCAGGGCGATGCTGGTGCCCTGGCTCAGCGCCTTCTTGCGGATCTTGACCACCACGCCGTCGCACTGGTCCAGCATCACCAGCAGGTGGCGCGCGTCTTCCAGCGCGGCCGCGTCGCCGGCCAGCATGCGCTGGTAGTTGTCGAGATAGGCGTTGACCTCGAAGTTCTGCACCATGAACGGCGATTCGTAGGTCTCCATCTCGGTGTGGAAATTGGTCAGCTTGGGCTCCAGGCCGATCGCGCACACGCGGTAGGACAGCGTGCGGATCGCCTCCAGCAGGCCGGGCAGCATCAGCTGCGGCTGTTCTTCCTCGTCGTGCAGGCTGACCACGTCGATCAGGGCCAGCCAGTCGGCGGCCGGCACGGCGGCGATCCACAGGTGGTCGGTGCGCCTGTAGACCACCTGGTCGAGCGCGTCGCTCAGGTACTCGTCGCCCAGCGCGGGCGGCAGGATGCGGTAGGCGATGCGGCGCTTGAATTCGGTGAAGAAGCCGTCGTTCGACAGCACGCCGATCTCGGTGTACAGGCTGGCGTGGCGGCGGCTGGACAGCAGCGTGCGGGCGTAGCGGCCTAGCGCCTGCGCGTGGGCGGGGTTGCCCTTCAATAGCTGGCACAAGGTACGGACGTTGGCGGTGGCGCGCGCGCCGTCGGTGGCGCGTTGCGGACGCAGGGTGTCGAACAGCTCGATCATCAGGCCGATGTCGTTGCTGTCCGGGGCGATGCGTTCAAGGATTTCGAGCATGCGTGGGGCGGACGAACCGCGTAGGTACAAAGCCGCAGTATAGTCGTATAACTCTGCCAAGTATGTACGCTGGCGAACGTTGGCTGTCCATTGGGAAAATTAAATGGCGGCAGGGCAATGGCTGATGGGCCGGGAGGCGCCGCCAAAATATGCCCCCAACGTGGTCCCGCGCACAGAGGTGCCGCGTTCGCTGTCCTACCATGAAGCTAACGGCATACGTTTTCCAGGCTCATCATGAAACCGATTTACATCATGCTGGCAGGGTTGGCGCCGCTGGTCGCGGCGGCGCAGGCGCCATCTCAAACGCCATCTCAAGCGTCATCGCCGGTGCAGGTGTACGGCCTGCTCGACGCCGGCGTGGTGGCCGAGGGCGGCTGCAACGGACCCTGCGCGCACACCCGGCTCGACAGCGGCGTGTCCGCCGGCTCGCGGCTCGGCGTGCGCGGCCGCGAGGACCTCGGCGGCGGCACGTCGGCCGTCTACACGCTGGAGGCGGGCATCCTCAACGACACCGGCGCCTCCGACCAGAACGGCAAGCTGTTCGGCCGCCAGGCCTACGTCGGGCTGGACGGGCCGCTGGGCGCGGTCACGCTGGGCCGGCAGTACAACCTGTTGTACGAGACGCTGACCGACGTGGCCGATCCCTTCCACGGCGGCACGGCCGGCAGCGCGGCCAACCTGGTCGGCTACACCACGCGCCGCTACGACAACACCATCAAGTACCAGTCGCCGCGCAGCAAGAACGGCTGGAACGGCGCGGCCATCTACAGCGTTGGCGAGTCGCCCTACAACAGCAAGGCCAACCGCGCCTATGGCGCCACCATCGGCTACGCCGGCAGCACGGTCAACCTGCGCGTCACCCACCAGCGCAAGGAGAATGCGCTGGACGCCAGCGGCGCCGCGTCGGCGGTCGACCAGTCGGCCAGCAACACGCTGGTGGCGGCCAATGTGGACTTCGGCCGCTTCGTCGGCTATGCCGCGTACGGCCACAGCCGGGGCGCCGGCAGCTCGCCATGGAATATGTCCAACCCCTACGGCGCGGTCGCGCAGAGCACGCCGTCCGACAACAGCCGCGACGTGCTGGTGGGCGTGGCGGTGCCGATGGGCGCCACCACCTTCCTGGCCTCCTACATCCACAAGGACGACCGCGGCGGCGCCAACCGCGACGCCAACCAGTTCGCGGTCGGCGTCAGCTACGCGCTGTCGCGGCGCACCGAGCTGTATGGGGCCTTCGCCCGCATCCAGAACCGCAACGGCGCCGGCTACACGGTCGGCAACGCCACCGGCGCCGGCCGTGGCGACCGGGCGATCAACATCGGGCTGCGCCACGCTTTCTGATCCGTGCTAAATTGCTCTTTTTAGCACTCATCAGGAACAAGCATGTATCTGACTTACTTCAACGGCGGCTGGTCCGAAGGCAACACCCCCTTGTTTGGCGCGATGGACCACAGCGTGTGGCTGGGATCGTCCGTGTTCGACGGCGCGCGCTCGATCCGCGGCCACATGCCGGACCTGCGCCTGCACCTGCAGCGCGTGATCACCTCGTCCGAGCGGCTTGGCCTGGTGTGCCCGCTGTCGGTGGACGAGATGGAAAAGCTGGTGCGCGAAGGCGTGGCCAAGTTCCCGCCTGATGCCGAGCTGTACGTGCGTCCGCTGGTGTTCGGCACCGACGGCCTGCTGGTGCCGGTGCCGGAGAAGAGCGCCTTCGCGCTGACCTTGTTCGATGCGCCGATGCCGTCGTTCACCGGCTTCTCGGCCTGCCTGACGGCGCTGCGCCGTCCTGACCCGTCGATGGCGCCCACCGACGCCAAGGCCTCCGCGCTGTACGCCAACACCAGCAAGGCGATCCGCGAGGCGCAGCAGCGCGGCTTCGACAACGCGGTGGTGTGCGACAACGCCGGCAACGTGGCCGAGTTCGCATCGGCCAACCTGTTCCTGGTCACGCCCGAAGGCAAGGTGGTGACGCCGGTGGCCAACGGCACCTTCTTGTCCGGCATCACCCGCGCGCGCGTGATCGCCTTGCTGGCCAAGGAGGGCATCGTGGTCGAGGAGCGCTCGGTGCGTCCGGAGGAGCTGGAGACGGCGGTCGAGATCTTCAACACCGGCAATTACGGCAAGGTGACGCCGTGCATCCGCTACGAGGCGCGCACCTTGCCGGTCGGCCCGATCGCCACGCTGGCCTTCCAGCGCTACATGGCGTTCTCCGACACCGAGTGATCAGTTGGGCTTGGCCGGGCAGCTGGCGCTCAGCCAGCGTCCGGTCGATTCCACCTGCACGTTCCGCGGCGTGCCGCCGGCCTCGCTGGTGACGTGCATGTCCATCACATAGGCGCTGTCGCCGTTGAAGCGCAGCGTGCCCTGGCCGCTGGAGGCCGGGTCGGTGCAGCTGAACGAGATGTTCAGGCCGCCCGCCACCGGCTCGCTCTTCGAGCTGCACTTGCCTTGTTGATTCATCGGCAGTTCCTTCCTGGCCGCCATCTCGGGTGTGACGCAGGCGGTCAGCACCATGGCGCCGTCGCCGCCGGCCTTGGGCATGGAGACGCCGTTCTGCTTCATCATCGCCTCCATCTGCGCGCGCTGCTCGGGCGGCATGTTGGCCAGCTGCTGGAGCGCCATGTTCATCGCCTGGTCGGTCTGGGCGTTGCCGGTCTTGACCTTGTTGTGCAGCTCCCACAGGCCGGGCTTGATGGTCTGGGCGGACGCCTGCGCGGCCGCCAGCACGGCCAGGGAAAGTATCAGTCGCTTCATGTGAGCTCCCGGATATAAGGTAGCGACAGCATAAACCAAAACGCCGCCGTATAAATGAAAACGGCGCGCCACCGTCAAAGGTGGAGCGCCGCATGCGGGGCGGTACGGGCTAGACGCCGCGTCCGCTAATCAGGCGCAGCAGCACCATGATGATGGCGACCACCAGCAGGATGTGGATGAAGCCGCCGATGGTGTAGGAAGTGACCAGGCCCAGCAGCCACAGGATAAGCAGAACGACAGCAATGGTGTAAAGCATGTGATTCTCCTCGGGGTTGTTAAACTTCGTTTCGTTTTGTGTGTCCCCATTGTGCGGCAACTGTCGGCGGCATTCTGTACGCTGGCGTACTAAGATGACCTCGAATCGGCGATTGCCTGTGGCGCGTCGGCCGCGATCAGGCCCAGGAGGTGCTCGACGCGCACCGGCTTGACCAGGTGCTGCTCGAAGCCGGCCGCGGCGGCGCGCTCGCGGTCGATCGCCTGGCCGTAGCCGGTGAGCGCGAACAGGCGGCAGGGACGGCCGTTCAGCCGCTGGCGGATATGGCCGGCCAGCGCGTAGCCGCTCATCGTCGGCAGCCCGATGTCGAGCACGGCGATCTGGGGCAGGAAACGGTCGAGATGGGCAAGCGCGGCCAGCGGTTCGTTGAACACCTGGACGTCATGCCCGTGCAGCTCCAGCAAATTGGCCATCAGGCTGACGGCGTCGAGGTTGTCGTCCACCAGCAGGATGCGCTTGCGCTGCGCCACGCTGGCGGCGGGCTGCGCCGTGTCGCCGCCCGGCGCGGCGTCGGCCGCCTGCGCCAGGCGCGGCAGGCGCACGCGGAACTCGCTGCCCTGGCCGGGGCCGGCGCTGTGCGCCTCGATGCCGCCGCCGTGCAGGCCCACCAGGTTGTTCACCAGCGCCAGGCCGACGCCCAGCCCGCCGGCGGAGCGGTCGGTGTCGGTGCGGCGGTCCTGGTAGAACAGGTCGAACACATGGGGCAGGGCGTCGGCGGCGATGCCGATGCCGTTGTCCACCACGCTGACGTAGATGTGCTCGCGGTCGCCGCTGGCGGCCAGGCGGATGTCGCCGCCGGGCGGGGTGTAGCGCGCCGCGTTGGTCAGCAGGTTGGCGATGATCTGCACCAGGCGCACGTGGTCGCCGCGCACCGGCAGCGGCCCTTGCACGTCGACGCTGAAGCGGTGCTGGCGATTGTCCAGCAGGGGCGCGACCATTTCCACCGCCTTGTCGATGATCTGCGCCAGGTCCAGCGCCTCCGTCTTGAGCACGATGCTGCCGGTGTTGACGCGCGAGACGTCGAGCAGGTCGTCCACCAGGCGGATCAGATGCGTGAGCTGGCGGCCGATGATGTCATGCGCCACGCTGTGGCCGCCCTGGCGGCGGATCACCTCCAGCGCGGTCAGGATCGGCGACAGCGGATTGCGCAGCTCGTGGCCCAGCATGGCGAGGAACTCGTCCTTGGCGCGGCTGCTGGCGGCCAGCTCGGCCATCAACGCCTCGCGCTGGGCCTGCGCCTCGTCGCGCTGGTGGCGCTCGGTCGCGTCGCGCGTGAAGCAGCGGGTGTAGCGCAGCGTGCCGTCCTCGAAATGGCCGTTCGAGCTGATCAGGACGTGCTTGATGCCGCCGTCCTTGCAGCGCAGGCGGGCCGGCATGTCGCGCACGGTGTCGCCGGCCTTGAGCCGGGCCAGGATGTCCGCGATGACCGGGGCGTCGGCGTGGAAGTCGGCGATGTGGTGGCCGACATATTCCTCCCAGCGATAGCCGAGCAGGCGCAGCTCCGCCTGGTTGGCCCAGAGGATGGTGCCGTCCGCGCCGACCTGGTGGATGCTCTCGGCGGCGTTTTCAACGAAGTCGGCCAGCTCGCGTTCGCGCTGCGCCAGCGCGCTTTCGGCGGCGCGGCGGCGCGCGATCTCGGCGCTGAGCGACAGCGCCTGCTGCTCCAGTTCCAGCAGGCGTTGCTCCGGATTGTGGGACGGCGGCGCCTCGGCCGCGCAATGGGCCGCGTGGTCATGCAGCGCGCACACGTGGCGGAAGGTTTCCGTCATGGCGGCGTTGGGAAACTGGCTCCATGGATAGGCGCAGAACAGCGTGAAGCGGTTGCGCCGGGCCAGCTCGTTCCACAGCTCCTCCAGCCGGACGGCGGCGCTGTAGTTGCCGCGCTCGCACAGCAGGGCGACCATCTCGCCGAACGCGTGGACGGTTGCCGAGTCCGGCGCGAGCTCGCGCACCAGCTGGCCGACCGTGGCGTCGAACAGCGTGGCGTCGGGCCAGTCGTCCACCATGAAGGAGGACAGCGTCTGGTCGGCGTCGCGCGTCACCAGCCGGGCGCCGGGATCGCTGCCGCCCGGCTCGGCTTGCAGGCGGGCCAGGCGCCGCCGCAGCGCCGCCAGATGCTCGGCGGTGGCGATGACGATGCTGGCGCCGCCGGCGGCGAGGGCCTGGTGGACGAACGGGGCGACCTCGTCGAGCAGCAGGCTGTCATCCTTGTAGAAGCGGACGAAGTGCGAGGAACCATGCGTGGCAAGGGATAGTGGTGAGGGGTCTAGCTCCGCCATGATGGTCCTTTCGCGGTGGGGGTCGAATGGACCTTAGAGGGAACGCAGCTGGCCGTTGACAACTTTGACCTGGTCGCCGGAGCGCCATTGCGGTTGCGCCGACTGGTGCAGCACGCGTTTCTTGCCGTTGTCCATGCGCACCACGATTTCCCAGCTGTGCGTGGTTTTCATATTGCCTTCGACCTGGTTGCCGGCCACCGCGCCGCCGACCGCGCCGGCCACCGTGGCCAGTTGACGGCCGTGGCCGCTGCCGATCTGGTTGCCCAGCAGGCCGCCCAGGATGGCGCCGCCGGCCGCGCCCACGCCGCTACCCTGGCCGCGGTGCTCGATCGAGCGCACCGATTCCACCACGCCGCAGCTGTGGCAAACGGCCGGTCCCTGTTGCGCCACGCGTTCCTGCGGCGCTGCTTGTTCCTGCTGTCGTGGTTGTTCCTGCTGCTGCGTCGGGTACGGCGCGGGCGCGGCGTTGCCGGCGTAGCCGGCTGCTTGTTGCCCGGCTGGCTGCTCCCGCGGCGGCACCGACGACAGCTGGCCCGGCATCGGCGCGGCGCCAGGCACGGTGGCGCTGGAGGTCGGCAGCCAGCCCATGATGGCGGCGCTGCCGACGCCGCAGAACAGCACCACCGCGACGGCTGCGATGACCATGAGTGGGTGGAGCTTGGGCTTGTTGCTTGGGGTGTCCATGATGAGTCCTGTTATTGATGTTTAGGGTAATGCACTGCACGCCGGATTTTCCCTGAAGACTAGGTCTGCTTCCGTGCGTCACCGTACATACACGGGAAATCGCAGCCATTACGCTGACCCCATGCATACCCATCCTTCCTATCTTTCCGACGACGACCGGGCGCCGGCCCGGCCGGCGTTGAACCGCTTGTTGTCCACCCTGGCCGACGACGACCAGGGCAAGCTGCTGGCGCTGTGCGACACGGTGCGGGTGGACGTCGGCCAGGTGCTGTACGAGCCGGGCCAGGCGATCCGCCACGTGTACTTTCCGGTCGACAGCCTGATCTCGCTGCTGGCGGTGGCCGAGGGCCGCATGACGCTGGAGGTGGGATCGGTGGGGCAGGAGGGCATGATAGGCGCGTCGGTGGCGCTGGGCCACGAGCTGGCGCTGGTGCGCGCGGTGGTGCAGCGCGCCGGCCGCGCCAGCCGCATCGCGGTGGCCGACTTCCGCGCCGAGTTCAAGCGCAACGAGGCGCTGCAGCGGCTGCTGTACCGCTATACCGACATCCTGCTGGCGCAGGCGATCCAGATCGCCGTGTGCAGCCGCTTCCACGTGCTGGAGGCGCGCCTGGCGCGCACCCTGCTGATCACGCGCGACCGTCTGCAATCGGAGAAGTTCCATCTGACCCACGAGTTCCTGGCGCATGCGCTGGGCGTGCGGCGGGTGGGGGTGACCAAGGCGGCCAGTGCGCTGCAACAGCAGAAATTGATCACCTACAGCCGCGGCAATATCGAGATCCTCGATTCCGCCGGGCTGGAGGCGGCGTCCTGCCGCTGCTATGAGCTGGTCAAGGACAAGGGGGCCATGGGCATGGCCAAGGTGTTTCTCTGAGACTTAACGCGGTGGCTTGCTGACCTGGTTGCCGATCACGCCGCCGACCGCGGCGCCGCCCACGGTGCCGACCGCGCTGCCGCCGGTCAGCACCGAGCCGGCCACGGCGCCAACGCCGGCGCCGACCGCGGTGTTACGGTCCTGGTTGGACATGCCTGCGCAAGCGCTCAGGCCCAGCGTGGCCGCCACAATGGCGGCGCTCGATACGATGCGTTTGGTATTCATGATTTTCTCCTTGCTGATTGAGGCGCGACAGTAGTGGCTTGCACCAATACCGAAAGCGTACGCAAGAATCATGGCTCGCTCCGTTCGGCAGCACACATAGAATCGCCCTAGCGCCGGGACGCTTTTTTCAGCGGCTTGCCGGGCGGCGGCGCCACCGGCTTGCCGCCCTGTTGCGCCAGCAGCGTGGCGCAGCCGGTGGTCTCGCCGGGGCCGGCGTTGATCAGCGGCAGGATGGCCGCCACCGGCGCCACCGCCGCCAGGGCCAGCGCGCCGCCCGCCCGTAGGGCCAGCACGCCCTTGTCGACGCTGACGGCCGGCTCCTTGAAGGTGCCGCGCACGTAGATCGGCGCCCGCAGCGAGATCACCCGCACGCCCTTGGCGTCGGGCCGCAGCGTCAGGTCCATCTTCTCGTTGCCGAGGTTGACGGTGCCGTCGATGTCGATCTTGGCGTCCGAGGTGTCGACCACGAACAGCCGCGAGCGCATCAGGCCGTTGTTGACGCCGAAGTCGGTCACCATGCAGTTGAGCTTGACCTGCTTGTCGCCGATCAGCTTGGTCAGCACCACGTTGCCGATGTTCAGGCCCATCTCCTCCAGCAGCAGCTTGCTGACGCTGCCCTCGTTGATCACGCCCTTCAGTTCGCCGTTGGACGTGGCCAGCAGGCCGGCCACCGAGTTGCCGGTGGCCGACAGCGAGATGTCGGCGTTGACCTCGCCCACGGTGGCCTGCATCTCCTCGATGCGCGGGAACAGCTGGCGCAGCTTGAGGTGGCGCGCGGCGGCGCTCAGCTCGGCGCCGATGGCGTCGCGGTTGACCTTGCCGCTGCCGTCCAGCTTGACCTTGGACGTGAAGCGGCCGCCGGCGATGTCGAAGTCCAGCGGTTTCAGCGCCAGCACGCCGTCCTTCATGTTGATGACGGTGTCGAGGTTGGCGATCGGCAGGTCCTTGTCGCGCGTGATGCGCAGCGCCTTGAAGTTGACGTCGGCGTCCAGCGCGGTCCAGCGCTCGGTCTTGAACGGCTCGACCGGCAGCACGCGGTCGCCCGGCTGCACCGGCGCCACGCCGCGCGCCTGCTTGCTGGCGTTGGAGTCGGCGCCGATCAGCGGGCCCAGGTCGGAGAACTGCAGCAGCTTCGACTGCACCGCGCCGGTCAGCAGCGGCCGCGGCAGCGACTGGCCGTAGCGGTATTCCAGCTTGCCGGCGATGTCGGAATGGCCGACGCGGCCGGTGAACTGGTCGTAGATCCAGCGGTTCTCGCGCTCGCCCAGGTGGCCGGTCAGGTGGCCCTCGGTGGTGTAGGCCGGGGTTTCCGGCAGCAGCACGCCGGTCAGCGCGTACAGCCGCGCCATGCTGGGGCCCGACAGCTTGAGGCGCAGGTCGAGCGCGGTCAGCGCGGACGGCCGGGTCAGCGTGCCGGTCACGGCGATGCTGTTGCCGCCGACGTTGATGTTGGCCGCCAGCGGGTAGGGCGTCGATTGCTGCCGCAGCGACAGCACCGCGCCGGCCTTGCCGCCGCCGGTGACGTCCTGCTTGTTCCACTTGCCGCGCAGGGTCCACGCCACGCCGTAGGCGGGATCGGCGTTGAGGGTGTCGATGTCGGCCACCGCGTCGACCCGCGTCAGCGCGTCGCTGTAGTGCACGGTGCCCTTGTCGAGCACCACGCGCTGCAGGTCCAGCTTCCACGGCGACGGCTTGTCGGCCGGCTTGAAGGTCCAGTTGTTGGCGCCGTCCGGCTTGCGCTGCAGCCACACCACCGGGGTGTCGAAGCGCAGCACCGGGATCGACAGCCGGTGCTCCAGCAGCGGCAGCAGGTCGATCGAGAACGAGAACTGGCCGACGCTGGCCATCTCGGCCGGCGCGGCCCAGCCGGACGGGTTGCCGACATGCACGTCGCGCGCCACCAGGTGCGGCAGCGGCAGGTAGTCGCTCCAGGTGCGGTCGGCGTCGCTTCGGCCCTGGCGTTCCCAGGTCAGCGACAGGTCGCCGCGGATGGCGAACGGGCGGTCGATGGCTTCGCTGACCTTGTCGTTGAGCCAGGGGCGGGCGCGGTTCCAGTCGTAGTTGAGCAGGACGATCACGGCGATGGCCGGCACGGCGACCACCACGCCGGCGACGGCCAGCGCG
>Ga0308157_10004485_pt1 | contig 18522 bp, 15 predicted proteins | sample PhyBR1_FD_201035 | JGI IMG/M metagenome (GOLD analysis project Ga0308157, IMG submission 201035) | Phyllosphere microbial communities from UC Gill Tract Community Farm, Albany, California, United States - DLSLB.R1 | ecosystem: Host-associated > Plants > Phyllosphere > Unclassified | place: USA...
GCTCCGGGTGCGTTCGAAAGGGCGCATCCGGAGCGGGAGCCCTTTATTGGTTAGGAACAAATCGTGCTTGAGCTGAAAGGCATCAAAAAAAGCTTTGGCCGGATCGAGGTTCTCCACGGTGTGGATATGGAAGTGCGTGCTGGTGAGGTTCACGCTCTTCTCGGGGAGAACGGTGCGGGCAAATCTACGCTGATGAAGATACTCTCCGGGATTCTGCGCCCTTCCGAAGGCGAAATCTGGGTTGACGGAACAAAGCGACACTTCGCCGATTACGACGCTGCCATTCAAGCTGGTATCGGTATCGTGTTTCAGGAATTCAGCCTGATTCCATATCTCAATGCAGTCGAAAACATGTTTCTGGCGCGTGAAATGCGCAACCGTCTTGGTCTTCTGGACCGTGCCGCTATGCGCAGCCGCGCGCGTGAAATTATGGCAAAGCTTGGCGTTGATGTGCAGATGGATGTGTCTATTAACCGGCTTTCGGTGGCAGAACAGCAGTTCGTCGAAATCGCTAAAACGCTGGCGCTTGATGCGCGTATTCTAATACTCGACGAGCCTACGGCCACGCTGACGCCATCCGAAGTTGAACATCTTTTTAAGGTAATGCGCGAGTTGCGCCGACAGGGTGTGGCGATCATTTTTATCTCGCACCATCTCGAAGAGATTTTTGAGATCTGCGATCGGATTACGGTCCTGCGCGATGGCAATTATATTAATTCCTGTGACGTCGCGGATGTGGATAACGACCGTCTGGTTGAGATGATGGTTGGTCGCCGTCTGGAAGCTGGTTTTCCGCCCAAGGCCGACATCGATGTGTCAGCGCCGACAATCATTGACGTAGAGGAATTGCAATTGCGCAAGGGTGGGCCTGTTTCGCGCTTTAGCCTGCGCAAGGGCGAGATACTAGGTTTTGCGGGGCTTGTTGGTTCAGGCCGGACGGAAAGTGTCCTGGCCATGCTTGGCGAACATACGTCGGTTCAATGCAAGATGAAGCTCGACGGTGTGCTGACACGGCTTTCCCGTCCTGATCAGGCGCTTGAAAACGGCATTGGGCTTTTACCTGAAAGCCGCAAAGAGCAGGGGCTGATCACGAGTTTCTCTATCCTGCAAAATATTTCTCTCAACAATTATGGCAAATATCGCCGCTTGCACTGGTTCGTTGATCTCAAAAAGGAGCTCGAAGCAACACAGGTTGCCATGCAGCAGGTGCGCGTAAAGGCTCAAGGGCCATATGCGCGTATCGATACGCTGTCAGGTGGTAATCAGCAAAAAGTCGTCATCGCACGCTGGATCAATCATGACATGCGCGTGCTGATTTTTGACGAACCCACACGTGGTATTGATGTTGGTGCGAAGGCCGAAATCTATGCCCTCATGCGCGCTTTCACTAATGCCGGATATTCTATCATCATGATCTCTTCCGAGCTGCCGGAAATTATAGGCATGTCCGACAGGGTTTGCGTGTTCCGCTCCGGCGGTATCGTTGCAACGCTTGAGGGCGAGAAAATCACTTCCGAGGAAGTCATGACCCAAGCCACAACGGGGAAGCCGCACTATGTCCAATGATGCAAATATTGCCACAGCAGAAAAGAAGAGCGGCTTTTCATTGCGCAATTGGCTGCATTCACCGCTGATACTGCCTTTGGCGGGCTTGATCGTCGTTTCGATTTTGATGGGACTTGCCAGCGACAACTTCTTCACTGTTTCCAATATTCTCAATGTGTTGCGGCAGGTTTCTATCGTTGCAGTACTGGCTGTCGGTATGACGTTCGTCATCCTCACAGGCGGCATTGATTTGTCTGTTGGCGCGGTTATGGCACTGGTTGGAACGCTTGCTTCCGGCCTTATGGTCCATGCCGGGCTTCCGGCAAGTGCCGCCCTTGCTCTTGGCGTGCTCATTGGGCTTGGAATTGGTACCATCAATGGTGTGCTCGTCGCATGGGGGCGGATGCCTGCTATTATCGTGACACTTGCTACCATGGGCATGGCGCGCGGTCTTGGTCTTATTTATTCCGGCGGTTATCCGATCAGTGGCCTACCGAGTTGGGTGTCATGGTTTGGTGTAGGGCGGATCGGTATGATCCCTGTACCAGTTATCATCATGTTCATTATCTACGCGATTGCATGGGTGGTGTTAGAGCGGACAGCCTTTGGTCGCCATGTTTATGCGCTCGGTGGCAACGAAACCGCAGCCCGGCTTTCGGGCGTGAAAACGATGCGGGTTAAGCTTGCCGTTTATGCGATTTCTGGCTTCACATCGGCTCTCGCCGCAGTCATCCTGACCGGGCGGCTGATGAGTGGTCAGCCCAATGCCGGCGTGGGCTTTGAGCTCGATGCCATTGCTGCGGTTGTTTTGGGTGGTACCGCAATTGCGGGCGGTCGCGGTCTGGTCATTGGGACACTAATTGGTGCGATCCTGCTGGGTATCTTGAACAATGGCCTCAATCTGATGGGCATCAATCCATATCTGCAAGATGTGATCAAAGGCGGCATCATCCTGCTCGCAATCTATATCGGGCGCGAGTGGCGCTAACCATTTACGAAAATTGCCGGAAACAGTCTGGTGCATATATAGGAGAATAAAATGGCGGAATCGCTTCAAGGCAAGATCGCAGTCATCACGGGGGCTGCTTCAGGTATTGGTCTGGCCACAACAAAAACGCTGCTTGCCGCAGGGGCCACAGTTGTGCTGGTGGATCGTAATGAAGCAGCATTGAATGCATTGGTGGCTGAGTTGGGCGAAAAGGCTATCGCCCAGGTGACCGATCTGCTCAATGCCGAAAGCTGCGCAGCTATGGTGCCGGAAATCCTGCAAAAGGTCGATCATATCGATATTCTTTATTGCAACGCTGGCACCTATATCGGTGGTGATCTGACAGAAACAACCGCCGAAGCTATCGATCAGATGCTTAACCTGAACGTCAATGCGGTTATTAAAAATGTTCATGCTGTCGCGCCGCATATGATCGAGCGCAAGACGGGTGATATTATCGTAACCTGTTCGATCGCTGGCCATTATCCGACTTATTGGGAACCAGTCTATGCTTCGTCCAAATGGGCGGTGACTTGCTTTGTGCAGACCATGCGTCGCCAGATGATCCCGCATGGCGTTCGTGTGGCACAGGTTTCTCCCGGCCCAGTGGTTTCTGCATTGCTTGCTGATTGGCCTGAAGAAAACCTGCGCAAGGCTAAAGAATCAGGCAGTCTGATTGACCCGAGTGAGGTTGCTGACGCAGTCGAATATATGCTGACGCGTAAGCGTACAGTTACCATCCGCGATATGCTGGTGCTGCCGACGAACTTTGATCGGGTGTAATCGCGTTTTACGGAGAGCAGCCCTAATGGCCTCAAAATATCTGATTGGTGTGGATGTTGGTACGGGTTCCGCCCGCGCCGGTATTTTTGATCGCTCTGGCAAGCTTTTGGCGACAGCCAAACGTCCAATTGATCTTCACCGGGACGATCGTGGTTTCGTCGAGCAATCAAGCCAGCAGATATGGCGTGCCGTTTGTGAATGCGTTCGTGAAAGTGTTACAACCGCTGGTATTGACGCGGGCGAGGTGGCAGGCATCGGCTTTGATGCCACCTGCTCGCTCGTTATCATTGGTGACGGCGAGAAAACATTGCCAGTGAGCAGCGATAGCGATCGTGATGTTATCGTGTGGATGGACCATCGCGCACTCTCACAGACCGAACGTATTAATGCGGGCGGCTATGATGTGCTCAAATATGTCGGTGGTCGTATTTCGCCAGAAATGCAGACACCAAAACTGCTGTGGTTGCGTGAAAATAATCCCGATACCTATACAAAGGCTCGTCATTTTTTCGACCTCACCGATTTTCTGACATTTAAGGCAAGCGGCGCACTTGAGCGCTCATCGTGCACTGTTACCTGTAAATGGACCTATCTGGCGCATGAAGCGCGTTGGGATGCGGATTATTTCCGTGCTATTGGCCTCGGAGATCTGGCAGATGATGATTTTAGTCGTATCGGGCAAGTGATCGTTGCACCCGGTACTCCACTCGGTCATGGATTGAGCAAACAAGCTGCATCCGAACTGGGGCTTGTTGCAGGCATTGCAGTTGCAGCAGGGCTGATCGATGCGCATGCGGGTGGTGTTGGAACCGTTGGTGCACGTGATGGCGTTGCCGATCCGGTGAAATGCTTGGCCTATGTGTTCGGCACATCTTCATGTACAATGACCACGACCATCGAACCGGCATTTGTTCCCGGCGTCTGGGGGCCTTATTATTCGGCGATGCTGCCGGGTAAGTGGCTTAATGAAGGTGGTCAATCGGCAGCGGGGGCTGCAATTGATCATCTTATCCAGTGTCATCCGGCAGCGCATGAAGCAGGCAGAGTTGCAAAGGCTGAAGGCAAATCACTGCCGCAATGGCTTGGTGACAGGGCGTTGACGCTTGCAAATTCGCCAAGTGAGGCTGTGCGGCTCGCTGATGCGTTACATGTCGTGCCGGAATTTCTTGGTAATCGTGCACCCTTTGCCGACCCACATGCTCGTGCTGTTATTGTGGGGCAGGGCATGGAGACAGGGGTAGACTCCCTTGTTGCACTATATGTTGCGGGTCTTTGTGGCCTTGGTTACGGCTTGCGACAGATTATCGATACGCAAAGCAAAAATGGTGCGCCCGTCCAAGCAATTAGCGTCAGTGGCGGCGCAGGCGCACATCCACTCATTCGCCAGCTTTTGGCCGATGCTTCAGGACTGCCCATCGAAGTGATCGATTGCGAGGAGCCAGTCTTGCTAGGTTCTGCAATTTTGGGGTCAATGGCGGCAGGGCTTTTTGCAGATACGCAATCAGCCATGTCGGCCATGTCACGTGTTGGTACGCAATGCCTGCCGCAAACGGATATCAGACCCGTGCACGATGCGCGTTATAAGGCCTTTGTGACATTGCAAGGCAGCGCTCGAGAGATACGCCAGAGCATGGCGCAGGTTTTACCTGCATAATTCAACATCCAATATCCGGTGTAACAAGACGCCAAAGGGGTCACTTTTATGCAGTTTTCGGGAAAGTCCGTTATCGTCACAGGTGCAGGTAAAGGCATTGGTCGCGCATGTGCGCAATTGATGGCAAGCCGTGGCGCAGAAGTGATTGCACTCAGCCGCACGCAGTCTGATCTTACGAGTTTGGCTGCCGAAATCGGCGGGCGCTCGATTCAGGTCGATCTGGCGGATGCGCAGGCTGCACGCGACGCGATCCGTGAGGCGGGAACGTGCGATTATCTCATTAACAGTGCAGGCATCAACGTGCTTGAAAGCGTTTTTGATATGACGGATGCTGGGTATGAGGCCGTTATGGGCATCAATCTGCGTGCAGCGCTGATTACCTGTCAGGAGTTTGCACACATGCGTGTTGCAGCAGGTGGCGGAGGCGCCATCGTCAATATCACATCTATTGCCGGGCATCGCGGTTTTCAGGACCATTTGTGTTATGCAGCATCCAAGGCAGGTCTTGAAGGTGCAACGCGGGTGTTCGCTAAAGAACTTGGGCCACATGGTATCCGCGTCAATGCGGTTGCGCCCACAATTACACTCACTGAACTGGCTCTTGAAGCATGGAGCGACCCCGCAAAAAGTGCGCCGATGATGGTGCGGCATCCGGTCAATCGTTTCGCCCAATCCGAAGAGGTTGCGCAGGCCATTGCGCTTCTTCTAAGTGATGATAGTGCTATGGTAACAGGTACTACCTTACCAGTAGATGGTGGCTTTCTGGCAGTGTGATGCCGCCGGGAGTTTCGCTTTTGTAGAACTCCCATTATCTATCCAGTAGCTTCCCAAAAAACAGCCCAAGGCAAAAACTTGGGCTATCTCTTTAGAGACGGTTGGGTCTAATTATTCGGAGACCTGTCCAAGATAGTTATCCAAACGTTCGCCCTTCATGACGAGCTTTGAGCGAAGCTTGGCGGACTTTTCTTTGACTGCTTCCAGGTTGACAGGTTTGCCAACCTGAATGACGCCAATCATTGCCATCATAAGATGTGGTGGGCAGTAATAAAGATAGACGCCTTCCTGATCGACTGTGACTGTAAACTCTTCGTCGAGCTTGCTTTTCCAAGCTTTCACACCGTCAGGAACTGCGAAGGACTGAACATAATGGCTGGAGTTTTCCGGAATAAATGTAATTGTGTCGCCAACTTCTGCTTTCACATAACCCGGCTCAAAAACCATGCCGCCTTCTTGTCCATAATTGAGCATTTTGATCTTGTGCTCTGCTGCCATAGACGTAGTGGCAATGAGGCTCAATGCAAAAGCCGCGATGATCGACTTCATAGGACTAGTCCTTCCTGGTGTTGTTATGCTGGTTCGAGTTTTTTGGCAACGGGCTGAATGACGGGATTTCCTGCGCGGTCACGCAGGATCTCGGCATCAACGCCGTAGGTCTGAAGAATGAGTTCTGATGTCACGATATCGGCTGGTGCGCCGTAAATCTGAAGTCGGCCCTGAGAGAGCACGAGCAGATTGTCTGCATATTGGCAGGCAAGGTTGAGATCATGCAGAACAATGACAGTGACCCAGTTGTTCGCTTGTGTCTCGCGCTTGACCAGATCAAGGAGGCCGACCTGATGTTTGAGATCAAGGGCGCTGACAGGCTCATCAAGAAGCATGGCTTTCGGTTCGCGCATCAGAACTTGCGCAAACATGGTCATTTGCCGTTGACCGCCGCTGAGCGACGTCACATTGCGGTCGGCAAGATGGGCAATCCCCGCTTCTTCAAGCCGCGTCATCGCTTGATAGAGAGTTTCATCATCGATGTGTAATGATAGTTTGTCGAGCCGCCCTAGAACCACGACTTCCAACACAGTCAGAGCTGCATCAGTCGTACTATCTTGCGGCATATAGGCAATGGCATCACGCCATTGACGTAGTCGGGTGCTTCGGTGGACACCCGTACTGAGCGTTCGATCATTAAATGCGATCTGTCCCGTTTGTAAAGGCAAGTCGCCAAACATCGCACGAAGCAATGTCGTCTTTCCTGTGCCGTTCGGACCGATGATGACGTGAATTTTCCCCGGCTCAAGCCGTGTATCGACACTGGATATGATCGTTTGTGAACCGCGTTTTATGGATACGCTCTTCAGTTCCATCATGCGCCTCGCGATCTTGGCGCAAAGATGAGCCAAAGCAGGAAGGGTACGCCGACAATGGCTGTGACAATCCCGACTGGAAACAAAGCGCCCGGTATGATCGACTTCGATAGAACAGAGGCTGCAGAGAGCATCAAAGCGCCCGAAATCACCGACATGGGCAGGAAATAGCGCTGGTCTTCGCCAACTGTCATGCGCGCGATGTGCGGTGCGACAAGGCCGATAAATCCAATAACACCAACAAAGCTTGTTGCTGTGGCGGTCATAATCGCAACGATGATGAGAATTTTCATTCGCAAGCGACGCACGTTGATGCCAAGGCTTGCAGCCCGCATTTCACCCATGCGCAGTGCGGCCAGCTTCCATGAATCGGCCATTAACAGGCCACAGCAAACTGCCGTGACTGCTGCCGTCAGCATAAGGGTTGGCCATGTGGCTTTTGTCAAACTGCCAAATAGCCAGAACAGGATTTGTTGTGACAGTTCGGGTGAAGACAGGAACTGGATCAGCGAAAGCAAAGACTGGAACAGGAAGAGAAGTGCGATGCCGCCGAGAATGATGGTTTGCGCATTCATGTGTCGCATGGACGCTAGCGTGAACAGGAACAATGCCGCCAACATTGAGAAGGCAAAAGCCCCCACAGGAACAGCGATCATCACCGGCATGCCAAGGCCACCAAGTGCTAAAACAAAAGCCGCGCCAAAGCCAGCGGCTGCCGCCATTCCCAACGTATAAGGGCTTGCCATTGGATTGTTGAGCAGTGTCTGCATCTGCGCACCACCCGCACCAAGGGCAGCACCCACAGCAAGCGCCATCAATGCCATAGGGAGGCGCAGGTTTCTGACAATTGAATCTGTCATTGCGGCGCGTTCACCGATGCCGGTCAAGGAGCGGATCACTTCCATTGGCGACAGCATCGATGGCCCGGTCGCAACGTCAAAGACAAGGCTTGCAGCCATGATTGCGAGAAAAATAATGACCGTGCGCAGACGTTTTCGCTCACGCGCGCGGTGGGTGGCAATCGCTGCTTTATGCCTTGAGAGAGTTGTCATGGTGGCCTGTTCAAATTGCAAAACAGGGTGCCACCATTGTGATGGTGGCACCCTTAAGCACGGAATCGTAGATATTACTTTACGCTGATTGCGAATGTTCCCTGCGGGTCAACCGGCAGATACTTCTTGTAATAGCTATGGTAGTTGGCGATTGGGTCCATATCGGCAAACTGCTCAGGATAGAGTTGTTTCGCAACATATTGCACCATTGCAAAATCTGATAATGTACGAGTTGCGCCTTGGTAAACACCATATAGATCGTCATTCTGCATAGCTGGAAGTTCGCTCCAGCCTAATCGAGTTCCAAAGCCTTTTAGTTTCGTACGGGCTTCATCAGCATTCACAGCCTGACCCATTGGCAGTGCCGTTGCTTCTTTATTGTTTTCACGACCAGAAATAAAAACAAAATCAGGCTTTGAAGCGAGAACCTGTTCCGGATTGATCGGGCCCCACCAATCAACAAACGGTAGAGCGATATTATCGCCACCCGCAGCGGTTACCATCGCGCCCAGCATATTTTTACCGTACGTGATTGAGTGTTCTGCTGGACCCTTGTTGCCAAATTCAACATAGACCTTGGGCTTGTCCTTGCCAGCCTTGGCAACGCGATCCGAAACATCCCTTAGAGCGCCGGAATACATATCAGCGATCTCTTTGGCCCGGTCTCGAGTCCCGGTAATTTCCCCAAGAACTAACGTTGATGCAACGTGGCGGTCAACGGTCTGAGCGTTGTAATCGACGACGACGACCGGAATGCCTTCATCTTCAAGACGATCGGCATCAAGGCCGAGTGCCTTGTACTGCCAATCGGCTAGAATGACGAGGTCAGGGTTGAGGCTCAGAACCTTCTCAACGGAAAATGTCTGAACTTCAACCTCACCCACATCTGGGATATCTTTCAGCGACGGACGATGCGTTACATGCATGTTCCAGTTAGCAGGAACCCAGCCTTCCCAAGCTTCGCGCGAAATGCCGACGACTGAGTCGTAAGCTTTTTCGCCGCCGACTGCCATGTAGTCCTCAAAATAGAAACCAACGACAACGCGCTTTGCAGGAAGGTCGACCTTCACTTCACGGCCGATGACGTCGGTGATGGTCTTAACTTCTGCAAATGCGGGGGCTGTAAATGCAATTGCACAGGCGGATAGAAGGAGCGCGAATTTGTTAGTGATCATAATAATCCTCAAGGACACAATTTCGCGCTCCTGATATTAAAGATGACTTACTTAATCAAGTTATTTGGAAGTGAAATTCACGGTATTATATCTTCAAGAATGCCAGGCGCGAAATAATTCACCGGAAATCGGCGTTTTTAACACATGTTACCCTACTAAGGTATAATGGTTTTGCTGAAAGTTAGTTGGGGGCTGGTGCCTAAAAAAGCAGTGTTTACTACCATCTTTTCGTCAGTCAATGCGGTGATTTTTTTATGAGAGACAATAACAGATTTCAGAATCAGGAGTTTTGAGTAAAATATTTAGGCTGAATAGCGAATATAGATGCCCTTATTGCACGCCTAGATGCGTAAAACCGATGATGAGATATTTATCTCTTGCTATACGGTTTCAAATGATTTTTTTTAATTATGATATCAAATGTAAATTCTGATGATCCTGAATTTCGTGCATGAACTGCAAATATCGAAGCTTATATAATAGTATAATTGCCAATTATTTTTTGTTGTTTTTCAGCGGAAATATTACATTTTTATTGCGAAAAATGTATTGATTTTCATGAATCGCCCTACATAGAAAATAATGATTTTTTCTTCTAACTATATGGCTTCATTGAAGTTTTATATAATAAACGAAAGTTCTTAAATTGCAATTGTATACAATTTAAGTCAACTTTAAATGTCGATTATGCTGCGTCAATTGGTAACATTATAGAAATAATAATATTATTCATAATTCATATTAAGTACTAGCTTATGTTTGCTAGTAATAAGTTCTGAATACCTTTCAGGATTTACAATATCATACGATCTGGCTTGTGATTTTAGCCGTCTGGGGACACATTATGGGGGCTAACTATGGTTAACGATCTTGTAGTTGATCTTTCGCGCATTCAATTCGCGGCGACGGCACTTTATCATTTTCTTTTTGTACCGTTAACTTTGGGGCTGACCATTCTGGTCGCCATTATGGAAACGGTTTATGTAACGACAGGCCGAGAAGTCTATCGCCGTATGACCCAGTTTTGGGGCAAGCTGCTGCTGATTAACTTTGCGCTCGGTGTTGCGACCGGTCTTACCATGGAATTCCAGTTCGGTATGAACTGGTCGTTTTATTCCAGCTTTGTCGGCGATGCTTTTGGTACGGCGCTGGCGATTGAAGGTCTGATGGCCTTTTTCATGGAATCCACGTTTCTCGGTCTGATGGTGTTTGGCTGGGATCGTCTCACCAAAATGCAGCATCTGGTTGTCACTTATCTTGTGGCGCTTGGCTCGAACCTTTCCGCGCTTTGGATTCTTGTTGCAAACAGCTTCATGCAGAGCCCGAAGGGTGCAGACTTTAATCCAGTCACCATGCGCATGGAGCTGAGCAGCTTCTTCGACATGTTCTTCAACCCGGATGCACAGGCGAAATTCGTGCATACGGTGCTGGCGGGCTATGTCACCGCTGCGATCTTTGTTTGTGGCGTCAGCGCTTTTTACATGCTGCGCAATCGTCATATGGATGTTGCCAAGCGTTCTTTCCGTATTGCGGCACTCTTCGGTGTACTCGGAACCGGTGGCGTTCTGACTCTTGGTGATGCGCTCGGCTTTGTTGGTGCGCATGCGCAGCCAACCAAGCTTGTGGCGATGGAAGCGCTTTGGGAAACCGAAGAAGCGCCGATGTCTTTCAATGCGATCGCCTTTCCATCGCAAAGCGAGCAGAAAAATCTCTTCGCGGTCAAAATACCGGCCATGTTGTCTATTCTTGTGACGCACTCACTTGAGGGGACAGTGCCTGCCGCGGATGTGTTGGAGGAGCGCGCGAAAACGCGTATCCGAAACGGCATTCCGGCAATTGAAGCCATGCAGATACTCAGTTCAAATCCGACAGACCCGGCTGCGTTGGCTAAGTTCGATTTGCACAAGGACGATCTTGGCTATGGCTTTCTCGTCCAGCGTTATGCACCTGATGGTGATATCACACGGATAACCGATGCCGATATCGATAGGGCCGCAAAAGACACCATTCCCGAAGTCTGGATCATCTTCTGGGCGTTCCGTATCATGGTGGCAATGGGCTTGCTGATGCTCGGCTACTTTGTTCTGTCCTTCATTCTCACGCTGACCAATACTGTTCAAAATAATCGTTGGTTCTTGCGGGCATCTGTATGGATGATCCCTGTACCATTCATTGCCTGTGAAATGGGCTGGGTAGTGGCCGAGGTCGGGCGGCAGCCTTGGACGGTTTATGAAGTCTTGCCGACATGGCTTTCCGCATCGACGCATACGGTTGCCTACATGATCGTGTCGCTATCGGGCTTCATCCTGCTTTACACAATCTTCGCCATCGTCGAGCTGTTTCTCATGCTGCATTTCATCCGCAAAGGACCGGATGCATCAGAAACAACCGCCCCTGCAACTGCACCAGCTCCGGCTGCGGCTTATTAATCGGGAGATATTTCATGGATATTTATCTCGTACTTCAGCTTGTATGGTGGTTGCTGCTTGGTATTCTGCTGATGGGCCTTGCCATCATGGTCGGCATGGATATGGGCGTTGGCACATTGCTGCGTTATGTGGGGCGCACCGATACAGAACGACGTGTTGCGCTTAACATTATCGGCCCACACTGGGATGGAAATCAGGTATGGTTCATTCTCGGTGGGGGTGCAATTTTCGCGGCATGGCCTTTGGTCTATGCGACTGCGTTTTCCGGCTTTTACATCGTTATGCTGGTCTTGTTGTTCAGCATGATCGTCCGTCCGCTGGGCTTTGAATATCGTAGTAAGATGCCGTCTCTACGTTGGAGAAACGCGTGGGACTGGACGCTGTTCGTTTCCGGTTTTGTGCCGATGCTGGTGTTTGGCGCGGCTTTCGGCAATATCATTCAGGGTGTGCCGTTCAACTTCGACTGGCGGATGACATCTTATTATACCGGCAGCTTCATTGAACTGTTCAACCCGTTTGCAATCCTATGTGGTCTTCTCTCCGTTTCGCTGTCGATCTATATGGGGGGTGCGATGCTGATGAGCGGCGGTGTTGGTAATCTTGCAGATCGTGCGCGAAAAGCTTCGCTATTTGGCGGCATACTGGCACTGGTTCTGTTCACGATTGGTGGCTTCTGGGTCTCGGGCATGGACGGTTATCAGATCGTGCAGGGTCCAAATCCGGGCGTGCCGCAAACACCTCTTCACCAGGTGGTTGAACGCACACCGGGCGCACTTCTGTCCAACTTCCATGAATATTCCGTGCTGTGGGTCATTCCAGCGCTGACCTATATCGGCGTTGCACTGGGGCTTGTGGCACTGCTTGCACGCAAGGCATTGCTTGGCTGGTGGCTTGGAGCCATCGCATGGATTGGCGTTATCGGCACAGCTGGTGCTGCAATGTTCCCGTTCATGATGCCATCGAGCACCAATCCATCGCATAGCCTCACAGTTTGGAACTCCGGTTCCAGCGAGCTGACGCTGATGTGGATGCTGGGCTTTACGGTTGTCTTCATGCCTTTGATCGTCGTTTACACGAGCTGGGCTTTCTGGGTGATGCGCGGCAAGGTCGATCCTGATCATGTCGAAAACTCGCACCACGCATTTTAAGGAGAGCAAGATGACTGTATTCTGGCGGTTTGTGGTGGCGATGATCATCGCAGTTATTGCGATCCTTATTGGCATCATCCTTGGTGATTACGGCCCTTGGTATCTCTCATGGTTGCTTGGCACCGGCTTCATGATCCTTGTTGCAGCCCTTGGCGGTGTTCTGTTTGAAGAACAGGAAGATTCCGCGCTTGCTGCAAAAGAAAACCCTGAAGACGCTAAGCCTCACGCACAGCGCAGAGAACTCGAATACTAAGCGTTTTCGATACTTTAAAAATGCCATACGGGAAATTCTCTCGTATGGTCTGAGGAGGTTCTCTGAAGGAAGTCTCATCCTTCAACCCTTCTCCCACTTTTAGATTTTTATGAATTTGCTCCACTAGACCCCCACTCTAGAGGACCGTGTATTGTATGGAGCACGCTCGATGGCGTCAGGTATTTCACGTCGGAATTTTATCAAGCTTGGCACTTTCGCCGGCATTACGGTGATGCTTGGACGTGTTCCTACCGCAGACGCTCTGGAAGTGCATTCAGGTCCGACATCAACAGGCTGGATCGGCAAGGATGGCAAGGCCCGTTCGCGCTGGGATGGTGTTCGTAAAGTAACCGGACAAAAGAACTTTGCGCGTGATTATCGCGCGCGCGATATTCCCGGTTGGCCCAAGCAACAAAGCCACGCTTTCATGATCAAGGCGACGAAAGCTGACCGGACATTTGAAGGCATTGACCTTTCCATACTGGGCGCAGATTTGCAGCCTGATAAAGTTCTGCTTCAGGAAGATCTGGCCCGGGATGGTCTGAATATTCCGCAAGACACCAATATGGGCAAGGGCTTCTACGGCTACAATATTCTTGTGCCTAAAGGTGAAACACCACCTATTCTGGGTCACCCTGTTGCTATCCTGATTTACAAGGATTTTGATCGGTTTGATGCCGCAAAACGTCAGCTGCGTTTTGAAGATGATGTCGTTGTCTATGGCGACGAAACCGGAGCCATGCCCCCAAAAAACTATGGTGCTGCGCGCTATGTGCGGATTGGTGGTGAAACACCTTACGATGCATCCGTGTTTTCACCCTATCAGGATGCTGGCATTAAAGGCGGGTTTGACGGCAACACGCCTGTCTGGCCACCCTATGCGCCGGATAAAGCAATCGCCATTCCACCGATCATCCGAAAAGATCGCGGCGGCGGTTTCATCGAAGCTTTGCATCGCGCGGAAGAAAAGCCGGATACGCAGGGCATTGCCATGGACTATGCCAAAGGCATAACCGATGAAGTCGAAGCCGCGCGCAAAAATCCCGATAAAATCGTGCTGGAGCGCCACGGCTTTTCTCAGTCCATCGATCCGTGCGCGATGGAGCCTGATAACTGCAATGCCTGGTATGATTCAGCTACAAAAACCATGCATGTGATGACGGCTACGCAGTCACCGACCGGCATCGTCAATGCGGTGGCAATGCTTGCCAAGAACAACAAACTTTTTCCGGTTGAGAAGATCATTCTGCTAACCGGCTCGACGGTTGGTTATGGATCGAAAGATTATTCGGTCTTTCCGTTCTATGCGATGGCAGCGTGCTTTTATGGCGAAGGTCATGCAATCCGCATGGCCAATGATCGCTATGAACAATTTCAAATGGGTATGAAACGCCACTCAGTTGAGATGGATGTCTCGATCACCGCCGACCGTAAAACTGGCAAGTTTGAAGTTCTCAAAGGCTTTTATAACTGTAATGGCGGCGGGCGTGAAAACCTGTCGGTTGCAGTATCGCATGTGGCGGCGCGTGGTGCACAGTCAATCTACTACTTTCCAAAGTCTGATCTGACGGCTCTCGCTATGGCAACACCCGCTGTGGAAGCAGGTTCGATGCGTGGTTTCGGCTCATTGCAGTCTATGGCTATCACCGAACTGATGGTCGATGAACTTGCCAGCGAGTTGAAAATCGACCCGATTGAATTGCGTCGTCGAAATGCCATTCTGGAAGGTTATCCGAATACGCAAGGCGGCATTATTGCTGGCGACCCGCGCAATGTGGAAATGCTCAATCTCGCCGAAAAGCATCCGATCTGGCAAAATCGCGAAAAAGCCAAAGCTGAATATGAAGCGGCTAATCCGGGCAAGCTTTACGGTGTTGGTTTCTCGCAGGTTCAGCAGGTTTATGGTTCCAGCGGCGTTCCAACGGCTTTGGTTTTAGAGTTTGACGCGAGCGGCAAACTGACCATGCGCCATTGCGTGCAGGAAATTGGCACCGGCGGCACCACGGCACAACAGGTCATGGTTTGGCAGGCGCTGGGTAAGGCACCAGATGTGGTGGATTTCGGTGTCACCGACTTTGAACAGTTGCCGCTTCACACAAGCTATGCCGATCAGAAAAAGCAAGATGAGCTTGCGAAGAGCGATCCGTATTGGACACCGGCATTGATACCGGACATGAGCTCATCGAGTGGGGTTTATTATATCGGTTTCGGCACACGACAGGCGGGTCGTTTCCTGCTGGAAAACAGCCTTTGGCCAGCAGCCAAAGCACTCTGGAGTGAAGGTGTTGGCGGCGGTGTCATCGCAAGCCTGAACGTTGAATTATCCGACATTCGCGTTGGGCCAGATGGTATTGGCGGTGGCGGCATGACACCGATCCCGTTTGAACGTCTTGCGAAAAAAGCCCATGAAATGGGGTTAATTACCGGCGTTGCAGTCCATGCTTACAGCAGCTGGCAATGGTCACGTGCAGAGTTCGACATTCCAACCGTTGGCGAGAGAAACCTGCCGCTTGATGCGATTGCGGTTAAATATGGCGACGGCGCGTCTGATGAACTCAAAAGCCGCATGACTACGGCAGGCTATGACTTCATCAAACGCAAGATAGCCTATTACCCGCCGACAAAGCGCGGCGGCGCTGATCCAACAACCGTGACGCCAGCAGCATGTCTGGTGGAAGTGAATGTCAACACATTCACCGGCAAGGTCGAAATTATGCGTCATCACATGATGATGGCACCCGGCACGATGATTGTTCCAGAGCTTGTTTCTGGACAGATACAGGGCGGCACTGCGATGGGCATCGGCCATGCGCTGATGGAAGAAATGCCGCTTTATGAAGACGGCCCCGGCAACGGCACTTGGAACTTCAACCGCTATACGCTGCCGCGCGCCAAAGATGTCGCTGTCTGGAACCAGACCACCGATTATCTACCGCCACTTTCAGAAACATCACCACCCAAAGGCATGGCGGAACTGGGCATGATCCCGATCCTGCCAGCAACCAGCAACGCCATAACGCATGCGACCGGAAAACGTTTCTATGAATTTCCGATTACCCCGGAAAAAGTAAAAAGGGCCTTGTCATGAGCATCGAAAAACGCCCACTTTCTCTTACCATCAACGGCAAGGCAATCGGTCCGGTGCAGGTTCCGGTTGGCATGCCGATGATTGATTTTTTGCATGAATATCTTGATCTGACTGGCACGCATTTTGGCTGCGGTCAGGGTATCTGTCACGCCTGCACCATTATGGAAGTGCAGCAGGATGGTACGCGAACTGAAAGCCGAACCTGCATCTATGATGCCCATTTTTTCAACGGAAAATCGATCATTACAATTGAAGGTCAGGCCGAAACCGATGCGGATGGCAAGGTCACAAAGCTGACGCCTATCCAGCAGGCTTTCATCGATAATTTCTCATTCCAGTGTGGCTATTGCACGCCCGGTTTTGTGGCTGGCGCTACGGTTTTCATCGACCAGCTCAAGCGTCAGCCTGTCAAACGCGCAGATCTTGAAGGCGCGATTGAAGAAGCACTCGATGTCCATATCTGCCGCTGCACAGGCTATGTGCGTTATTACGAAGCGATCCGCGATGTGGCGCTTGCCACGCCCGGTTGCGTGATCGGATAGGGGAAAAACGATGAAAAGCCATAGATTGCGCAATTCGATCTTAGCCATCATCGTGTTGGGTGCGCTGGTTGCGCTATCCATCCTGTTTGGTCTTTTTCGCACTTCAAGTGTGGCACCACAGGCCGAACAGGCAATGACGCCTGAACAGATGCAAAGCCTCATACCGCGTGGACGTGAGCTTGCATTGGCTGGTGACTGCTTTGGCTGTCATTCACTGCCGCAAGGCCCAATGGCTGCGGGCGGCGTGCCGATCCAACTTCCTGTTGGTACGATTTATTCGACCAATATCACACCGGATAAAGAACATGGCATCGGTAATTATACCCGCGCCGATTTCCATCGTGCTTTGAAAGACGGTATTGCGGCTGGCAAGGGTAATCTCTATCCGGCGATGCCTTATGTTTACACGCATATCACCACGCCCGACGATCTCGACGCGCTTTATGCTTATATGATGAGCATTCCGCCGATCCCGGTTGCCAATAAAGCGAATACGGGTGTGTTCGTATTGCCTGTGCGCCCATTCCTCAATTTCTGGAACCTGCTGAACTTCCCGAATAGAGAAGTTCCTCAGAATGAGCTGCGCTCGGCTGAATGGACCCGAGGTGCCTATCTTGTTGAAGGTCTGGCCCATTGTGGCGCTTGCCACACGCCACGCAATCTCATGATGGGCGTTGATTTCCTACGTCCGCTGCAAGGCGGCGAAGTGGATGGATTGGCTGTTCCGAACATCACAGCGGCAGCATTGTCGAAGCATGGTTTTGATGTTGCGACATTGAGCCAGTATCTCTCCACCGGTATCGCGCCGCAGGGCACATCCTTTGCTGGTATGAATACGGTGACGCACTTCTCAACCAGTGTGATGGACGCGGATGATATAAAGGCCGTCGCCACCTACCTGTTGACCGATGACGAAGGCAATATTGCAGCCGCAGCACCTCCTCCTGCACCTTTGGCGGAAGCGCATAATCCCGAACCGGGAAGCCCGATGGAAACCGGAAGGCTGGCTTATATTTCCGCCTGTGCTGGCTGCCACGGTGTCAATGGTGCAGGCATTCCGAATGTCGCTCCTGCTATGAAGGGCAATGCCACTCTGGCGATGGATAATCCGCAGACACTGATCAAGGTGGTTCTCAACGGTATTCCTACGCAGACATTCACCAATGGTCAGCGCATGTATGCAATGCCACCATTTGCCCATGTGATTGAAGATCCGGACATTGCAGCCCTCATCACATGGATCAGAGCTGAATGGGGCGGTCAGGCAACAGCTGTCACGACCGAGCAGGTCGCAGCTGAAGAGAGTGCTGTCGATTAAAACGCATGAGTTGGACTCAATCGATTGAGCTCAACTCAGTTATTAGCACGTGCATATGTATTTCAGGCGTAATCGGATCAACCCCCGGGGGGAATGATGAGTTCGAATATTTCACGTCGCAATTTTATGAAGCTGGGAACAATCGCCGGCATCACTGTGATGCTTGGGCGGTTGCCTGCTGCTCATGCGCTGGAAGTTCAGTCCGGGCCAAGCCCGTCCGATTGGATCGGCAAAAATGGTCAAGCGCGGTACCGATGGGATGCCATTCGTAAAGTCACCGGCGAGAAAACCTTCTCCCGCGACTATCGCGCTCGCGATCTCGAAGGCTGGCCCAAAGAACAAGCCCATGCGTTCTTCATCAAAGCAACGGATGCAAAGCGAGCCTTTGAAGGTGTTGATCTCACCATTC
>Ga0308157_10004486_pt1 | contig 18519 bp, 17 predicted proteins | sample PhyBR1_FD_201035 | JGI IMG/M metagenome (GOLD analysis project Ga0308157, IMG submission 201035) | Phyllosphere microbial communities from UC Gill Tract Community Farm, Albany, California, United States - DLSLB.R1 | ecosystem: Host-associated > Plants > Phyllosphere > Unclassified | place: USA...
GCCCGAGGGCGACAACACGATGCGGTCCGTGAGGTTCACCAGGCCAATGGTATTGGGGCCCAGCAGGCGCATGCTGCCCGCGGCCTCGATCAGCTGCTGCTGGCGGCGCGCGCCGTCTTCGCCGGTCTCGGTATAGCCGCTGGCCAGCACGATGGCGGCGGCGCAGCCGCGCGCGGCCAGCTCCCTGACGGCCTGGTGCGCGCGCTCGGCGCCCAGCAGCACCACGGCCACATCGGGCACTTCGGGCAGGGAAGCGATGTCGGCATAGCAGGGCAGGCCGTCGATCTGCTCGACCTTGGGGTTCACGGGCAGGATGCGGCCGGCAAACCCGTGCTTGCGCAGATAGGCCACGGGCCGGCCCGCGGTCTTGCGCGGATCGGCCGAGGCGCCGATGACGGCGACGCTGCGCGGCGACAGCAGCTTGGCGATGGCGTGGTTCATGACTTCACTCCTTGGCGGCCGTCTTGGCGAGAAAGGCTTCGACCGCGGCGCGGTGCTCGCTGCTGGTGTAGCAGATGCCCTGGGCCTGGCTGCCCTGGGCAAAGACGTCGTGCGACGACAGCTCGAAGCTCTGGTTGAGAATCGTCTTGGTCAGCGCCATGGCGGTGGCCGATGCGCCCGAAAGCTCCCGCGCCCAGGCCTGGGCGTCGGCCAGCAGCGTGTCGGCGGCGGCCCTGCGGTCGACGATGCCCAGCGCCAGCGCCTCCTCCAGCTTGACTTGGCGGCCCGTGAAGATCAGCTCCTTGGCCTTGGCCAGGCCGACGCGGCGCGGCAGGAAATACATGCCACCGCCATCGGGAATGATGCCGCGCAGCATGTAGCTCCAGGCAAAGCTGGCCCACTCGCTGGCGATGATGAAGTCGCAGGCCAGCGCGGTGTCCGCGCCCAGGCCGGAGGCCGCGCCGTTGACGGCGGCAATCACCGGCTTGGGCATGGTGTGCAGCAGCGCCTGCACCTGGTGCACGCGTTGCTGGCGCTGCCAGCCGTTGAAGCCGACTTCGCCTGCGGGGGCGTTCATGCGCTTTTGCATGCCGGCAATGTCGCCGCCCGCGCAAAAGCCCTTGCCCGCGCCCGTGAGCACCAGGGCCTTGATGGCCTTGTCGGCCGCGACACGCTCGAGCGCGTCAATGAACTCGGTGCGCATGTCGTCGCTCATGGCGTTGCGCTTGTCGGGCCGGTTCAGCGTGATGGTGGCCACCGCGTCGGTGACCTGCAGTTGGATCAGGGAGTAGTTCATGGTGTTTTCCAGGGGCGATGGCCGCAGCCGCCATCAATCGGGTTTGATGTTGTTGTCCTTGACGATCTGTGCCCAGCGCTTTTCCTCGGCCTGCACATAGGCGTCGAGTTCCGCGGGCGGGCCGGCGTTGATCACCAGGCCTTCGTGTTCGAGCTTGCGCACGAAGTCGGGCGCGCGCGCGGCCTTGCGCGCCGCGGCATTGAGCCGTTCGATCACCGGCGCCGGCGTGCCCGCGGGCACATACAGGCCGTACCAGCTCTCGACGCGGTAGCCGGGAACGCTGGCGGCAATGGCCGGCACGCCCTTGAACGCCGCCGAAGGCTCGAGCGTGGTCGCCCAGCGCGCGCAGCTTGCTGGGGGCGCCGTCATTGCCGATGAAGGTCGAGACCGCGGCGGCGGTGGCAAACATCATGTCCACCTGTCCGCCCATGAGATCGGTGAGCGCCGGGCCCGCGCCGCGATAGGGCACATGGGTCAGCTTGACCTTGGCCAGATTGGCAAACAGTTCACCCGCGAGATGCGCCGAGGTGCCCGCGCCCTGCGAGGCATAGGTCAGCTTGTCGGGCTGGGCCCTGGCCGCGGCCAGCACGTCGGCCACGCTCTTGTATGGGCTCTCGCTGCGCACCACCAGCACGTTGGGGCCGCGGCCTATGAGCACCACAGGCGCAAACGCCTTGTTGCTGCCGTAGGGCAGCTTGGGCTGCAGCGCGGGGTTGGTTGCGTGCGCAAACGAAGCCACGACCAGCGAATAGCCGTCGGGCGCGCTCTTGGCGATGTTGTCGGTGCCTATCATGGTGCCGGCGCCGGGCTTGTTTTCCACGATGACCGGCTGGCCCAGGTCCTTGCCCATCTCCGCGCCCAGCGTGCGCGCAATCAGGTCGGTGCCGCCGCCGGGTGCGAACGGCACGACCATGCGCACCGGCTTTTCGGGAAAGGCGGCAAGGGCACTGGCGGCGCCCGCGAGGGCCGCAATAAATGCCATGGATCTCGCGCCGCGGCGGGCGATGGAATGAAGCATGTCTGTCTCCTGGTTTTGGGCGGCCATGGACCGCTGTGTTGTCCGACGCTCGCATCCGCGGTGGATGCCGGTCTGCGCCAGCTTAGGGGAAGGCCGACTGTTTGTGATCCCGCCAGTTCCAACAGGTGGAATTGACCGCGCCTCTGGCGTGCGAGAATGGGACGCTCATTTCCCCCGAGAAAGACCACCATGGACCCGGCCCGCAGCGAAATCCTGCATGACAAGCCCGGACAGTCGCCGGCGAACCGCTCGCTGGAGCGCGGCATCGAGATCCTGCGCGCGTTCCGGCCGGGCTCCGAGCTGCTGGGCAATGGCGATCTCGTCGAGCGCACCGGGCTGTCCAAGGCCACGGTGAGCCGGCTGACGCAGACGCTGGTGGGCGCGGGCATGCTGCAGGTCGATCAACAAAGCCGCGCCTATCGCCTGGCGCCCGCGGTGCTGAGCCTGGCGCATGCGATGCGCACCGGCTCCAGCGTGCTGTCGGTGGCCGCGCCGCGCATGCGCGCGCTGGCCGAAAGCCGCAGGATCAATGTCGGCCTGGCCTGCCCCGACCGCGATGAAATGGTCTATCTGGAGTCGATACGCTACAGCCGGCGCATCGTGCTGCGGCATGTGGTCTCGGGCCAGCGCGTGCCTATGGAGCTGACGTCGCTGGGCCGCGCCTATCTCGCGGTTGCGCCCTATGCCAGACGCGAAGCGCTGCTGGCGCGCTTCGCGCAGAAAAGGCCGGCGCAGTGGACGGTGCTGCAGGAGGAAATTGCCCGGGCGGCGCAGTCGGTGGCGGCGCGCGGCTTTTGCGCTGCGGCCTGGCAGCCCGAGGTGGTGGCGCTGGCCACGCCGCTGGTCACGGCCGACGCGGTCTATGTGCTCAACTGCAGTCTGTCGACGTCCGAGTCCCTGGCCCAGGTGGCCGAGGAGCTGTGCGCGCCGCTGCTGCAGCTGCGCCGCGAGATACTGCAGCAGCTGGACGCGGCCGCGGCCCCTTGAAGGGCGCGGGCGCTCAGCGCTCGATGGAGCAGTTCAAGCGGCTGTGGCATCGACCCAGGCGCGGGCCGGCGCCCTTCACACCCGTCCTGCAAGCCACCGATCCAGGCATTGATTGCATGTTTTTTCTAATGATTCAATAATTGTTGTATTATTGATTTATGCAGGAAACCCAAGTCATACGCTCCCTTTCGGCCCTGGCCCACGAGGCCCGGCTGCGCATATTCCGCGCGCTGGTGGTGGCCGGCCCCGAAGGGCTGACCCCGGGTGCGCTGGCCGCGCAGCTGGGCATTGCGGCCAATGCGCTGTCGTTCCATCTCAAGGAACTGGCGCACGCGGAACTCGTGAGCCAGGAGCGCCAGGGCCGCCATGTGCTGTACCGCGCGGCGTTTCCGGCAATGAACGGGCTGCTTTCCTATCTGAGCGAAAACTGCTGCGAAGGCGCGACCTGCGCCGTGGCCGCGCCAACGTGCAAAGGCTGATACGACCATGTTCACCGCCTTTGTGATTTTCGTCGCCACGCTGGCCCTGGTCATCTGGCAGCCGCGCGGCCTGGGCATAGGCTGGAGCGCGTGCCTGGGCGCGGCGGCGGCGCTGCTGCTGGGCGCGGTGCAGCTCTCGGACATTGCCGTGGTCTGGGGCATTGTCTGGAACGCCACCGCGACCTTTGTTGCCATCATCGTCATCAGCCTGGTGCTCGACGAAGCCGGCTTCTTCGAGTGGGCGGCGCTGCATGTGGCGCGCTGGGGCGCGGGCCGGGGCACGCGGCTGTTTGCCTTCATCGTGCTGCTGGGCGCGGCGGTCTCGGCGCTGTTTGCCAACGACGGCGCGGCGCTGATCCTCACGCCCATTGTCATGGCCATGCTGCTGGCCCTGGGCTTTTCGCCCGCGGCGACGCTGGCCTTTGTCATGGCCGCGGGCTTTATTGCCGATACCGCAAGCCTGCCGCTGGTGGTGTCCAACCTGGTGAACATCGTCTCCGCCGACTTCTTTCAGATCGGCTTCAACGACTACGCGGCCGTGATGCTGCCCGTCAATCTGGTGGCGGTGCTTGCCAGCCTGGGCATGCTGATGCTGTTCTTTCGACGCAGCATTCCGGCGCGCTATGACCTGGCCCAGCTCAAGGCGCCGGCCGCGGCCATTCGCGACCTGGCGACGTTTCGCGCCGGCTGGGTGGTGCTGGCGCTGCTGCTGGTCGGTATGTTTGCGCTCGAGCCGCTGGGCGTTCCGGTCAGCGCCGTGGCCGCGGTGGCGGCCGTGCTGCTGCTGCTGGTTGCGGGGCGGGGCAGGGCGATCAGCACGCGCCGGGTGATGCGCGGCGCACCTTGGCAGATCGTGGTGTTCTCGCTGGGCATGTACCTGGTGGTCTATGGCCTGCGCAATGCGGGCCTGACCGATGAGCTCGCGGCGCTGCTCGATGTCTTTGCACAAGGCGGCGTCTGGGGCGCGGCGCTGGGCACGGGCCTGCTGTCGGCCCTGTTGTCGTCGGTGATGAACAACCTGCCCACGGTGCTGATAGGCGCGCTGTCGATTGACGCGTCCAGCGCCACCGGCGCGGTCAAGCAGGCGATGATCTACGCCAATGTGATCGGCTGCGACCTGGGGCCCAAGATCACGCCCATAGGCAGCCTGGCAACGCTGCTGTGGCTGCATGTGCTGGCGCAAAAAGGCATGAAGATTGGCTGGGGCTACTACTTCAAGGTCGGCGCCGTGCTCACGCTGCCGGTGCTGGGCCTGACCCTGGCCGCGCTGGCATTGCGCCTGAGCGTGTTTCTCTGAAAGAAATTGCCATGAACGACATCACCATCTATCACAACCCCGCCTGCGCCACTTCGCGCAATGTGCTGGCGCTGATACGCAACAGCGGTGAAGAACCGAACGTCATTGAATACCTCAAGACACCGCCGGACCGCGCGCAGCTGCAGCAGCTGATCGCCGCCATGGGCATTTCCGTGCGCGATCTGCTGCGGCAAAAGGACACGCCGTATGACGCGCTGGGCCTGGCCGATGCCAGCTGGAGCGATGCGCAGCTGATCGACCACATGCTGGCCCACCCGCTGCTGATCAATCGTCCCATTGTCGTCACGCCGCTGGGCACGCGGCTGTGCCGGCCTTCGGAAACCGTGCTGGACATCCTGCCCCAGCCGCAGCGCCAGGCGTTTGCCAAGGAAGGCGGCGCAGCGGTGATTGACGCCCACGGCCAGCGCATTGCCGGCCACTGAGCCCAGAAGCGCAGTGACCGATGAATGCCCGCATGCCCGCCAGCCGCACCCAAACCACTGTCATGCTGGGCCTGGCCCAGACCCTGTCCTGGGCCTCGTCGTACTACCTGCCCGCGGTGCTGGCGGCGCCCATGGCGCGCGCCGTCGGCGCGTCCTATGCAATGGTGTTTGCGGCGTTCTCGCTGGCGCTGCTGGTGTCGGCCGCGATGGGGCCGGTGGCCGGACGGCTGATCGACCGCCTTGGCGGGCGGCCGGTGCTGATGGCCAGCAATCTGGTGTTTGCCGCCGGGCTGGGCCTGCTGAGCCAGGCAACGCAGACGCACCAGGTGTTCATTGCCTGGGCGGTGATGGGCCTGGCCATGGGCAGCGGGCTGTATGAAGCGGCGTTTGCCACGGTGGTGCGGCTTTACGGCCAGCAGGCGCGGCCTGCCATCACCGGCATCACGCTGTTTGCGGGCTTTGCCAGCACCGTGGGCTGGCCGCTGTCTAGCTATCTCGAAAGCGCCTGGGGCTGGCGCGAGACCTGCCTGGTCTGGGCGCTGCTGCATCTGCTGCTGGGACTGCCGCTGAACCTGCTGCTGCCGCGCGCCGCACCCGTGGCTGCCATGCCTGACAGCGCCGGCGCAGCGAACGGCGGCAATGCGGCGCCTGCCGCGCTGCGCCGCACCGCGCTGCTGCTGGCCTATGTGTTTGCGGTGTCCTGGTTCATCAGCACGGCCATGGCCGCGCACCTGCCGCAGCTGCTGCAGGCCAGCGGCGCGGCCCTGGCCGTGGCGATTGGCGCGGCGGCGCTGGTCGGACCGGCGCAGGTCGCGGGGCGCCTGATCGAATACCGGTTTCTGAAGAACGCCCACCCGCTGCTGTCGGCGCGGCTGGCGATACTGGCCCATCCGCTGGCAGCCGTCTGCCTGGGTCTGCTGGGCGCGCCCGCGGCCAGTGTCTTTGCCATTGTCCACGGCCTGGGCAACGGCATCCTGACGATTGCCGTGGGCACGCTGCCGCTCAAGCTGTTTGGCGCGCGCGGCTACGGCCAGCGCCAGGGCTGGCTGATGGTGCCGGCGCGCATCGTGCAGGCAGGCTCGCCGTTTCTCTATGGCATGGCGGTGGCCCAATGGGGCAGGGGCGCGCTGTGGCTTTCCGCGCTGCTGGCGCTGAGCGCCTTTGCGGCGCTGTGCCGCATGCGGGTCGCGCCCTAGTTGCTGCCGGGCGCGCCCATGGCCTGGGCCAGCGCGTCGTTGCCGCGGGCGCAGAGCGCCTGCACCACGCCCGCGTGATCGCGTGCGTCCTTGTTCTGGCTGAGCTTGCGCTTGCCGACCAGCGAAGTCAGGGCGATCTCGATGCCGACAATCTGGCGCAGCAGTTCGTCGATGAACTCGGGTGCCGAATCCGACATCTTCCAGGGCTTGGGCTCGGCGGCCTCATGGCGGCGCGTGAGCCTGCCCACCATGCCGCGCACAAAGCGCGCGTCGTCGCGTAGCGTCAGCAGGCCGTGGGCATGCACCACTTCGTAGTTCCAGGTCGGCACCTGGCGGTGCGCCTCGTGCTTGCTTGGGTACCAGTTGGGCGAGACATAGCCATCGGCGGCGCGAAACACCACCATCACCGGCATGCCAGCGGGGCATTGCTGCGCGACCTGCCACAGCGGGTTGGCGCGCGCCATGTGGGCCGTCAGCTGCCCGCAGCTGCCGGCAGCTGGATCGAATTCAAACGGCAGGTGGTCGGCGTCCAGGCCCTGCGCGCTGTGGCTGACCAGCATGCCCAGCGGGTGCCGCTCGATGATGCGCGTCAGTTCTTCGGGGCGGGTTTCGGCAAATTGCGCGGGGATGTACATGGAGCCTCCAGATGCGCCTACTGTGGCCGCTACGCGGCACAATCACAAGATCCAGTTTCTGTGAATTTATATGGACCAGTTGCATCAGCCCGCTAACCGCCGCAGCGGCGCCAATGGCGGCGGCCGGCGCGTCTACGCCCTGCTGCGTGCGCAGATGGCCGACGGCAGCCTGGCCGTGGGCGCAAGGCTGCCTTCCACGCGCGCGCTGGCCGCGGATCTGGGCGTGGCGCGCAGCACCGTCACCGTGGCCTACGAACAGCTGGCCGCCGAAGGCTTTGTGGCCACGGCGCCGGGCCGCAGCGCGCGCGTCGCGGCGCCGCTGGCGCCAGAGACCGCGGCGCATTCCAAGGCCGGGCCCGGGCGGCTGCACGCCTCGGCGCTCTCCACACTCTCGGCGTATGGGCAACGCGTGGCCGCCATGGAGCTGCTGACGGCCCGGACTTCGGCTGCGGCGCCGGCGCCCATCGATTTCCTTTACGGCGCGGTGGCGGCGCGCGACTTTCCCACGCTGGCCTGGAAGCGTGCCTACCAGGCCGAGCTGCTGCGCCAGCAGCCCAGCCTCTACTACGGCGCGCCCGAAGGCGACAGCGGGCTGCGCCAGGCGCTGCAGGGCTATCTGCGCCGGGCGCGCGGCCTGGCATGCAGTGCCGAGCAGATTGTGATCGTGCAGGGCGCGCAGCAGGCCATAGACCTGTGCGCGCGGCTGCTGCTGGATGCGGACAGCGCCTATGCCTTCGAGGACCCTGGCTACGCCATGGCGCGGCGCTGCTTCGAGGCCAGCGGTGCGCGCGGCCTGGCCGTGGCCGTGGATTCCCTGGGAATGGACACCGCCAGCTTGCCCGTCGATGCCCGGCTGCGACTGGCCTATGTCACGCCCTCGCACCAGTTTCCGCTGGGCGGCGTGCTGCCCATCGGCCGGCGGCAGGAACTGCTGCGCTGGGCGCGCCAGCAGGACGCGTGGATCATCGAGGACGACTACGACGGCGAGTTCCGCTATGGCCAGCGCCCGATAGACGCGCTGCAGTCCATGGACACCGATGGCCGCGTGCTCTACATCGGCACGTTTTCCAAGGCGTTGTCGCCGCAGCTGCGGCTGGCCTATATGGTGCTGCCCGAGAGCCTGGTGGCGCTGTTTCGCAAGGCCAAGCGGCTGGCGGACCGGCATGCGCCGGTGATCGAGCAGCGCGTTCTGGCGGCGCTGCTCGACAGCGGTGCCTACGAACGCCATGTGCGGCGCATGCGCCGCGAGAACGAGCGCCGGCGCAATGCGCTGCTTGACGCGATCCGGCGCCATCTGCCGGCCGACGCCAAGGTGGCGGGCAGCGCGGCCGGCCTGCATCTGGTGCTGTGGCTGCCAGCGCTGCGCCCGCGCCACGAGCCGCAGCTGATCGCCGCGGCACGCGCCGCGGGCGTGGGCGTGTATGCGGTATCGCCGCTGTTTGCCCGGCCGCCGGGCGCGATGGCGCCCCGGCCTGCAGGACTGATCCTGGGTTACGCCAGCCTCACACTGGCGCAGATCGACGCGGGCATGCAGCGCCTGGCCGGCGCGCTGGCCGCGCTGGCCTGAGACCGGCCTGGCACCGGCCTGGCGCGCGCCGGCGCGTTGGATCAGAAATCATACTTGGCCGTCAGCAGCAGCAGCTTGCGCGGCGCGCCGTAGTAGATCTGGCTGCCGGCGAAATCGTAGTGGTTCTTGTCAAACAGGTTGCTGACGTTGAGCTGCACCGACAGCTGGCGGCTCACGTCATAGCTGGCCATCAGGCTGGCAATGGTCACGCTGCCCTGGTCGCGGCGCGCGTCCACGCCGCTCGAGGTGGTGGTCGTTGCATAGGTCGCGCCGTGCCATCGCAGGCCGGCGCCCACCTTGATCGCGCTGAGCGCGCCGGGCAAGCGGTAGCTGGTGAACAGGTGGGCCATGTTCTGCGGACTCTGCGGCTCGAGCCGCGAGGCGTCGGCGTTGCGCGCCAGCGCGCGCGCGAAGCCGGCCGTCACCTGCCAGCCCCTGGCCAGCTCGCCCGACAACTCGGCCTCGAAGCCCTTGCTGGTCACGCCTTTCTCGCCGCGGTAGGCCGCGTTGGCGGTGCCGCCCACCAGCGCGTTGTCGTCCTGCACGCCGACATTGTCCTGGGCAATGCGGAACACCGCCAGCGAGGCATTGAGCCGGCCGCCAAAGTAGGCCGCCTTGACGCCGGCCTCATAGGCCTTGCCCATCACGGGATCGAGGTAGGCGCCGTTGACGTCCTGGTAGTTCTGCGGGTTGAAGATATCGGTGTAGCTGGCGTAGACCGAATAGGTGGGGTCCAGGTCATAGATCAGGCCCGCATAGGGCGTGAACACATCGTGCTTGCGTGTTTCGCTCAGGCTGCGGGTCTGCCAGCGGCTTTGCCGGCCGCCGACAATCAGCTTGAGATCGTCGGCCAGCGACAGGCGCATGGCGCCGTACACCGCGCTCTGGCGCGTGCGGTCGTCTTGCAGCGCCCTGAAATTGCCCCAGGCCGGCTCGGCATACGAACCATCCCAGGCAAAGATGTTGCCCACGGGATTGGCGGTGTAGCTGTGGTTGCCGGCGAGGTAGCCGGACTGGCTGCCGGTCAGCCCGACCACGGCTTCATGCTGGCGCCCGAGCAGCGCAAACGGGCCCGTGGCCTGCACGCTGGCGCTGTTTTGCACGAAGGACTGCTGGGAATAATTGGGATAGGGGTTGATGCCGCCTCCGCTGGCGTCGGGCTGACTCAGCAGGTAGAACAGCTTGGAGGTGTAGTCGCTGTCCAGGCGGCTGGCACTGGCCTTGAGGCTCCAGCCGTTGTCAAAGCGGTGCTCGAGCCCGACGTAGGCGGTGTTGCTGGTGGTGTTCCACTCGGTCCAGTCGGCGCCTATGCTGAAGGAACGCGGCCAGTGGGTGGGCGAGCCATCCTTGTAGACCATGGGCAAGCCGCCCCAGGTCACTCCCGTGGGGCGCTTGGCCTGGTGCTCTATGCCGGCCCACAGCGTGGTCGCGGGCGTGAGATCGGCTTCGACCGTGGCCAGCAGCGCGCGGTTGCGCGTGTGGTAGCGGTCCAGGTGCGAGTCGTGGTCATCGGTCATGGCCGCGACGCGCGCGCGCACGCTGGCATCGGCATTCAAGGGCGTGGACAGGTCCACGCTGGCGCGCAACTGGCTCCACGAGCCCACGCCCAGCGTGGCCGATCCCGTGAACTCCTTGCTGCTGGCGCGCTTGCGCACCAGGTTGATGGAGGCACCGGGGTTGCCGGCGCCGGTCATCAGTCCCGTGGCCCCACGCACCACTTCAATGCGGTCGTAAAGAATGGGATCGAGCATCGAGGTGCCGAAGAAGTCGTTGGAGGCGGCAATCGGCACGCCGTCGTATTGGTAGCTGTCGATGTAGAAGCCGCGCGCATTGAGGTCGGTGCGCTCGCTGTCGGAGCTGATGGCCGTGACCCCGGTGATGTGGCGCGTGACTTCGGCCAGCGTGGTCACGCCCTGGTCTTGCATCTGCTGGCGCGTGATGGTGCTCACGGACTGCGGCGTTTCACGCGGCGACAGCGCCAGACCCGTGGCGGCAGCGGTGCTGCGCGCGGTATAGCTGCCCGTGCCTTCGGTGACCGGACTGCGATCGGACTGGGCAGTGACGCGCACTTCCGTCAAGGCAACGCTGGCCGCGCTGGCCGGGGGCGCCGCGCTGCGCGCTGCAGCGCGCAGCGCATAGGCGCCGCTGGCATCACGCACCGCTTCCAGCGGCGCGCCCGCAAGCAGCGCGGCCAGTGCCTGGGGCACGGGCATGCTGCCTTGCACCCCCGAGGTCTGCAGGCCGGCCACCAGCTCGGGGGCAAACGAGATCAGCGTGCCCGACTCGCGCCCCAGGCGGTTGAGCGCCGCGCCCAGCGGGCCGGCGCCAATCGCATAGCTGCGTGCGGTCTCGGCGGCAGCGGTCTGCGCCAGCGCGGCCTGGGGCGCGAGGGCAAAAGTGGCGCAGGTGGCGAGGCTGGCGCACAGCAGGCGGGCGGCAATGGCCGTGCCGCGCGCTGCGGCGGGAAGTGCAAAGGGGTGGCGGTGCATGCGAAGGTGTCCGGTGAAGGGGGTTTGCAAAAGCGCGCCGCGCAGTCGTTCGCGGTGCTTGTGCAGGGAATGACACCCAGGGCGGCAGGAATGGCCAGGTTTTTTTCAGCGGCGCGGAAAATCACTGCGCGCTGCGCGCCATTGCCGCGCCATCACCCTTGGGATGGCGCGCGCATTTCCACCGTCACCCACCAGCGCGTGCGGCTGTGGATGCGCACCGGCAGCGAACGCGTCAGCGCCTGCAGCACGCGTTCGGTGTCGGCCAGCGGGTAGCTGCCCGAGACGCGCAGCTGCGCGGCATCGGGCGCGCAGCGCAGCAGGCCGGGCCGGTGGCGCGCGAGCTCGGCAATGAAATCCGCAAGCGGCATGTCGTCGGCCACCAGCATGCCTTCGGCCCAGGCGCCCACGCCATCGCCCACGCCATCGCCATCGCCATCGCCATCGCCATCGCCCAAGCCATCGCCCAGGGCTGGCTCGCGCCGCGCAGCCGCCGCGGTGAAATGCCCCGCCTCGCCCCTGGACAGCCGCAGGGCCGGGGCAGCGGCATTGCGCGGCTGCAGTTCCACCAGGCCTTCGAGCACCGCGACATGGGTGGCGCTGTCGTGCTGGCGCACACTGAAGCGCGTGCCCAGGGCGCGCGCCGTGCCTTCGCTGCTGCGCACGCGCAGCGGGCGCGCGGCGCCCGTGGCGGGATCGGGTCGCGGGTCGGGCGCGCTGTGCACCAGGATTTCGCCGGCGCGCAGCACGATCAGGCGCTCGCTTGCCGAGTAGTGCAGGTCGACGGCCGAAGCCGTGTTGAGCCACAGCTGCGTGCCGTCGGCCAGCCTGTGCGCGCGCCGCTCGCCCGTGGCCGTCGACAGGTCGGCACTTGCCTGCTGCCAGACCTGGACCCCCAGGCCGCTGTGGCGCGCGGCCAGCAGCCCGCCGGCGCCGGCCGTGAGCAGCAGCGCCAGCCGCACCGAATGGCGGCGCGCCAGGCCCGGCGCGGCCAGGGTCTGCAGGGCCAGCGGCGTTGGAACGCCGCGCAGCTGGCCGTCGACCTGGGCAATGCGCTGCCAGGCCTGCAGATGGCGCGGGTCGGCGTCCAGCCAGGCCTGCCATTGGCGGCGCGTGCGCGTGTCGCCCGGGCTCAGCTCCAGCAGCCAGTGCACGGCAGCGCGGGCGATGTCAGGGGGGATCTGGGGCGAATCGGTGAGCGCCATTTCAGAGCGTTTGGGCAAAGTAGCAGCGTTCGGCGGCCTGGGCCAGATGGCGGCGCACGCTGGTGCGCGAAATGCCCAGCTGCGCGGCAATCTCTTGCTGCGTGAGATCTTCAAGCCGCCAGAGCAAGAAAGCCTTGCGCGCGACCACGGGCAGTCCGCCCAGCAGCCGGTCGATGGCCACCAGCGTTTCCAGCACCATCAGCTGCGCCTCGGGCGGTGGGGCCACGGGTTCGGGCAGCGAGGCCAGGGCTTCAAGATAGACGTTTTCTATCTGTCGGCGCCGCAAATGGTTGGCCAGCAGGCGCTGGGCAATGGTCGTCAGATAGGCGCGCGGCTCCAGCACCTCGCCCAGCGCCAGACCCTTGGCCGTGAGCACGCGCACAAAGGTGCTTTGCGCCAGATCGGCCGCATCCCAGGCACAACCGAGCTTGCGCCGCAGCCGCGCAACCAGCCAGCTGTGATGGGCTGCATAAAGCGTTTGCACCGGGTCGGCGCAAGTCTGAAGCGAGAGGGCAGGGCCGGCAGGCATGGCGCTATGGGATGATTTTAATGAGAATGCTTCTTATTATATGTGGGCTGGGCGCCGGCTTGCATGGCGCGTGCCTGGCTTTTTGCCAGCGCCACAAAAGCCTGGGCCGCGGGCGACAGTCGTTCAAAGCGCAAGGCCGCCAAGGCCGTCATGCGCAGGCGCGGGGGCTCGAAGCCCCGGTACACCACGCCTGGGGGCGCGTCTGGCAAGGCCAGCCGCGCGGCAATCGCCAGCGCGTGGCCGCGCGCGACAAAGCCCAGCATCGAGGACAGCTGCTCGAAGCGAAACAGCGTTCTGGGCACGGCGCCCTGGGTCGTGAGGAACTGGTCGATGTGCGCGCCCGAACCGGCGGCGGTGCGAATGAAGGGCTGGCCGTGAAAGTCCCTGGCCTCGATGCGGGTCTTGCCGGCCAGCGCATGGGATTGGGGCAGCACCGCGACCAGCTCATCCTGGGCCAGGGGCACGACTTCAAAGCGCTCGTCCGGAAGCACGACAAAGCCCAGCTCCACGCGCTGCTCGAGCAGCGACTGGATCACCGCTTCATCGACCTGCTCGTCGATCTGCACTTCGACCAGCGGATGCTGGCGCGCAAACTTCTCCAGCAACGGCGGCAGCAACTGCAGCGTTGAGGTGACGCCAAAGGAGGCAATGCGCAGCGTGCCGCGCGCGATGCCACGCTCATGGTCGGCCTCCTGCTGCAGCGCTTCCTTTTGCTGCAGGATGTCGTTGGCACGCTGCAGCAGCCGGGCGCCGACGTCGGTCAGGGCCGGCGCCGCCGCCGCGCGCAGCACCAGACACACACCCAATTCGGTCTCCAGCTGCTTGAGCGCATGGCTCACGGCGCTTTGCGTGATGCCCAGGGCAGCTGCCGCGCGCGAGAAACTGCCGACTTTCGCCAGCACGGCAAAGACTTCGAGTTGGGTGAAAGTCATGAGTGATTGCTCATTCGACTATTGAGGTGAATGAGTGGATATTAACGACCCATGACATTACCTCGATATTCCACGCACCTGGGCTTGATGGGCATGGCCGCCCTGTGGGGCGCTTCCTGGCCCTGGGGCCGCGTGATTGCCCAATCCATGCCGCCGCTGGCCGCGGCCTTTGTGCGCTTCCTGCTGGCCAGCGTGGTGCTGCTTTTGTGGATGCAGCGCAGCGGGCGCCTGGCGGCGCTGGCGCGCATGCGGCCGCGGCAATGGCTGGGAATGGCCTGCGCCGCCGCCGCTGGAGTGCTTGGCTATTCGACTTTCTTTCTCTACGCGCTGCAGCTGGTTCCCGCGGGCAAGGCCGCCATTGTGATCACGCTGAACCCGGCGGTGACGCTGCTGCTTGCGGCGCTGCTGTTTCGCGAAGCGCTGAACTGGACCATAGGCCTGGGCGTGGCAATGGCCATTGCCGGCGCGCTGTGGGCCCTGGGCAGCGGCGTCCCAGCCCAGGCGCTGGCCAGTCCGCTGGGCATGGGGGAGCTGCTGCTGCTTGGCTGCGTTCTTTGCTGGGTGGCCTATACCTTGATTGGCCGCGTGGTGCTGGCCAGCATCGACGCGGTGACGACCTCGACGCTGACGGCCGTGCTGGGCGCGGCCATGCTGCTGGTCGCCAGCCTGGTGGTCGAAGGCCCGCACGCCTGGACCGCGATGGCGCGCGCGCCGCTGCAGGTCTGGGTCTGTCTCGTGGCCCTGGCGCTGGGCTCGACGGCGCTGGCCTATGCCTGGTATTTCCAGGGCGTCAAGGATCTGGGCGCGGGCGCTGCCGCGGGCTACATGGCGCTGGTGCCGGTCTTTGGCGTGCTGTTTTCCAGCCTGTGGCTGGACGAGCCTGTGGGCTTTGCACTGGTGGCGGGCGGCCTGCTGGCCATCTGCGGCATGGTGGTGATGCATTTCGGGCGCCAGCGCGCGCTGGCGCGCGCCGCCTGAGCCGGCACCCGGGCCGCCGGCTCAGCACCCCGGCCGGTTCAACGCGGTATCGAAAAATGCCTTGACCATGCGCATGCTGCGGCGCTCGGCCAGGCACAGGATGTGCGCGTAGGTGAAGATCTGCGCGTCGCTGATGCCCACCAGGTGCAGGCCGGGCCCGGGCACATACTCGACCGTGGACACCGCGGCAATGCCAATGCCTTGCGACACCGCTTCGCGGATCATTTCCCGGCTGCTGATCTCCATCACCGGTTCAACCGTGATGCCGGCCTCGCCCAAGGCCAGCTCCAGCGCCTTGCGCGTGGTCGAACCTTCCTCGCGCAGGATCATGCGTTCGCCCTGCAGCTCGGCCAGGCGTATGCTGCGCCGGCGCGCAAAGCGGTGCGAGCTGGCGGTGAAGATGCCTACCGGGTGGCGGCCGAAAGGCACGGACAGAAAGCGCTCGTCTTCCACCAGCTGCGCCAGCACGCCCACGTCGGCGCGATAGTCGAGCAGCCGGTCGAGCACATCCTGCGAATTGCCGGTGCTGACATTGACCTTGATGTCCGGGTAATGGGCGTTGAAGTCCGCCAGCATCTGGGTGACGTGGTAGGGCCCCACGGCCGCCACGCGCAGGTGGCCGGTGCGCAGCTCGCCGGCGTCCGCCAGCAGGCTCACGGCATCGGCCTCCAGACTGAAGATCTGCTGCGCCAGGCGCATCAGTTGCTCGCCCAGCGGGGTCAGCTGCACGCGCCGCCCGCTGCGGTGAAACAGCTCGACCTTGTAGCTCTCCTCGAGAAAACGCACCTGCGTGGTGATGGTTGGCTGGCTCACATGCAGCTGCTCCGCAGCCTTGGTGAAACTGCCCATGCGGGCGACCGCGTAGAACGAGCGAAGCTGTGTGAGTCGCATAGAAAAAAAGAATAGAAGTCGAGAAACTTTTGAATTGGTCGAATTCTTGGGCCAATGGTTTACTTTGTCCAGAGCGGTGCAGGCGTCAACAGAACTGCCGCCCGCTCATGGATCTTCACCGTGGTTCAGGTTGGTAGTCGCGGGCTGAAAAATTCCAGGCCGCACGGCTCTTGCCTGTCAAGGATGAAGAAATGTCATGCGTCAAGAATATGCAGGAGACAAACTCATGATGAAACGCAGAAATGTGCTGGTGGGTGCCGCCGCCGCGACCAGCGCGCTGGCCTTTCCCGCGCTGGCTCAGCAGCAGGTGCTGACCGTCGGGCTGATCCCGTCCGAGGATTCCCGCGCGATGATCGCCAACAGCCAGAAGATGATGGACATGCTGGCGGCCGCGCTGGGCATGCAGGTCAAGCCCTTTGTCGCGGCCGACTACAACGGCGTGATCGAGGCGCTGCGCTCCAAGCGCCTGGACGTCGCCTACCTCGGGCCCTTCTCCTATGTGCTGGGAGCGACCATTGCCAACATCGAGGCCTTTGCCGTGGCCGAGACCAAGAAGGCCGGGCGCACCTTCTATCACAGCCAGGTGGTGGCCCACAAGGACAGCGGCATCCGGACCGTGGCCGATCTCAAGGGCAAGACCTTTGCGTTTGTCGACCCCAGCTCGACTTCGGGCCATCTGTTTCCCAAGGCCGGGCTGATGAAGGCCGGCTTCAATACCGACAAGGATTTCGGCCGCGTCATCTTCTCGGGCTCGCATGACTCCAGCGCGATTGCCGTGCAGAACAAGAAGGTCGACGCAGCGGCAATTGCCGACCGCATTCTCGATGCGGCCATCGCCAAGGGCCTGGCCAAGCGCGAGGACCTGGTCGAGGTCTGGCGCTCCGATCCCATTCCCGAGTCGCCCACGGTGTGGCGCACCGATCTGCCGGCCGAGCTGAAAAAGCGCGTGCAGGCGGCGTTCCTGCAGGTCAAGGACATCCCCTGGTCGGACCAGGGTCTGCTCAACGGCTTTTTCCCGACCAATGACGCGGCCTACGACGTGATCCGCGACACGGCCAAGCTGCTCAACCTCGACCTGAGGAAGATGAAATGATAGAGATCCGCAACCTCACCAAGCGCTACGGCGACTTTGTGGCGCTGGAAGACGTCAGCCTGAGCGTGGCCAAGGGCGAGTTCGTCGTCATCCTGGGCGCCTCGGGCGCGGGCAAGTCCACCTTGCTGCGCTGCATCAACCACCTGGCCGAGCCTTCGGGCGGGGAGATCCGCGTGAATGGCGAGCTGTCGCGCGGCGACCGCGCCGGCCTGCGCCGGGTGCGGCGCAACGTGGCCATGATCTTTCAGCACTACAACGTCGTGCCGCGGCTGTCGGTGCTCAAGAACGTACTGACCGGTCGCCTGGGATCCATGCCCGCGGTGCTGTCCTGGTTCCAGCTGTTCCCGCGCGCCGACATCGATGTGGCCTGCGAATGCCTGCGCCGCGTCGAGATGGAGCACAAGGCCGACGTGCGCACCGACACGCTGTCGGGCGGGCAAAAGCAGCGCGTGGGCATTGCGCGCGCCCTGGCCCAGCAGCCCAAGGTGATCCTGGCCGACGAACCCGTCGCCAGCCTGGATCCCAAGACTTCGCGCAAGGTGCTGCGCTATCTGCAGCAGGCCAGTCGCGAGTCCGGCATCACGGTGATCTGCAATCTGCACCAGGTGGACTACGCGCGCGAGTTCGGCCAGCGCATCATCGGCGTCGCCGGCGGCCGCGTGGTCTTCGAAGGTCGGCCCGACGAACTTTCCGAGGAAGTGCTGCAGCGCATCTACCCCGGCGGCCTCGAAGGCCCGGCCACGCCCCAGGCGCCGGTGGCACCCGTGCCGGCGTCCACTCCTGTCGCGGCCTACGCCGCGCCGCACCTGGTATTGGAGCAATCATGATAGGCATAGGACGCTACAACCTGCTGGTCGCCAAGAGCGCCGGCAACGAGGGCTGGTGGAAGTACGCCGCCACGGCGCTGGCACTGGTCGCCGTCTTCTGGTGGGCAGCGATTGGCAGCCAGGTCAGCCTGAGCGAGCTGGTCAAGGGCGCGCCGTGGATCAGCGACTTTCTCTCGCGCATGTTCCCGCCCAACTGGGAGTTCGCGGCCAAGCTCGTGACGCCGGCCATAGAGACCGTGCAGATCGCGCTGTGGGGAACGCTGCTGGCTTTCGTGCTGGCGGTGCCGGTGTGCTTTCTGGCGGCGCGCAATCTCTCGCCGCACCCGGCGGTGTTTCACTTCATGCGCCAGGTGCTCAACATCATGCGCGGCATCAACGAGATCATCCTGGCGCTGATCTTTGTCGCGGCGGTCGGCCTGGGGCCGTTTCCTGGCGTGCTGGCGCTGGGCCTGCATGGCGCGGGCATGCTGGGCAAGTTCTTTGCCGAGTCCATAGAGGACATAGACCAGGGGCCCATCGAGGCGCTGCGGTCCACCGGCGCCGGCCCCATACAGACCATCATCTTTGGCGTGCTGCCGCAGGTGGTGACCGCCTGGATCGCCGTCATTCTCTACCGCTTCGAGACCAATCTGCGCCAGGCCACCGTGCTGGGCATGGTGGGCGCGGGCGGCATAGGCTTTGAACTGGTGGGCAGCATGAAGCTGTTCCAGTACCAGGAC
>Ga0308157_10004488_pt1 | contig 18506 bp, 16 predicted proteins | sample PhyBR1_FD_201035 | JGI IMG/M metagenome (GOLD analysis project Ga0308157, IMG submission 201035) | Phyllosphere microbial communities from UC Gill Tract Community Farm, Albany, California, United States - DLSLB.R1 | ecosystem: Host-associated > Plants > Phyllosphere > Unclassified | place: USA...
AAAGAAAAGGTGGGAGGCTGGCACGGCGACCCGTGCCTGGCTCGTTAGGGCTGCTTCCTTCCGGACCTGACCCGGTTGGCGAGTGGCTCGTCCACCACCAACCTCCCACGCTGCATATCGTCAATTGCGAAGCAAAAAGCAAGCGAAGGGTCAAAAAAAATGATAAGAAATCAGTTATGGAACAGTTTGAACTCGATAAACGGCTTGATGCCGATACTTTTTCAGTCGCCAAGCTCGGCTTGTGCGAACTGCGTCTCATGAATGACAAGCGCTGGCCATGGCTGATCCTCGTGCCGCGCCGCGCAAAACTGGCTGAAATTCACGATATGACGCCGCTCGATCAGACCATACTGACTTTTGAAGCCGCCATTGTTTCACAAGCGCTCAAGAAGGCAACTGACTGCCACAAGATCAACACCGGCGCTTTGGGCAACATTGTTCGTCAGCTCCATATGCATGTGATTGCACGCAATGAAGGCGATGCTGGTTGGCCCGGCCCTGTCTGGGGTCATGGCACCCGCGAAACCTATGGCGACACAGATGCGCACACGCTGATCGAAAAAATCCGAACTGCCCTCTAATTCCTCCCTGAAACATTCCCCCGAGATCATCATGGCTTTCCGCCTTTACGACCTGCCGGAAATTGAACCGAGCCGTCTCGTCGGCTTCGCTGGCAACCGCATCGACCGTCTTTCCGAAAAGCGACAGGATGATTCGGCTTTCACCGCACTGGAACTGCCCGAAACGCGGATAATGATTCTGGGCGGAAGCCGACTGCTTCTCGATTACACAAAAGACAGCGCTCCTCGCGCGCTATTTACACTGAAAGAAGCTCAAGCTTTTTTGCCCGATCTGCATGAACCGGTGCTGCTGGGTTTACAGGACGGTACACCGATGGTTGCACTCACGGCTCCACTTGATCCCGACCAGCTTGAGGCTCGCTATAAGGCGCAGGATTATCGCAGCATTTATATGGAAGGTCTTGTGCCCGCCGATATCATCGGTGCGCTGGCACAGGCTGCAGCCCTAACTGCATGGCATAGCAATCACCGGTTTTGCGGACGTTGCGGCACAAAAAGCGAAATGCGCGCCGGTGGTGCAAAACGCGTCTGCCCAAATTGTGGAGCCGAACATTTTCCACGAACCGATCCGGTCGCGATCATGCTGCCCATTCGCGGTGAAAAATGCATTCTGGCACGCAGCGCGCACTTCGCTGCCGGGTCCTATTCTTGCCTTGCAGGTTTTATTGAGCATGGCGAGACGATTGAAGCCGCTGTGCGCCGTGAAAGTTTTGAGGAAATGGGGTTGGCGATCGATCGTGTTGGCTATCACGCCAGCCAACCATGGCCATTTCCTTATTCACTGATGATCGGTTGCCATGCCGAAGTGCTGTCAGACGATTTCGCAATCGACCGCGCGGAGCTCGAAGATGGCCGCTGGTTCGAAAAAGCTGAAGTGCGTGAGATGCTTGCTGGCACACATGAAAATGGGCTGCGTGTCCCGGCAACCGGAGCTATCGCAACCCATCTGATCAGAGCCTGGGCCGAAAACTAGAGCGGCTCAACCGCTTTAGTTCTTTGTTTGCGCATTTTCCCTCCGAAAAAGCGGTTCCCCGTTTTGCGGGAGATGCTGGAATTATTCAGCTGCCAGCAGCTGCGTACCGCGAATGTCGCTCCCCTTATAGACACCAAGTACGCGCACTTCTTTGGAGAAGAATTCAAGTTCTTCCAAAGCGAGCTGCACATTGCGGTCTTCCGGATGACCTTCGATATCCGCGTAGAATTGTGTCGCGATAAACCGACCGCCCAGCTGATAACTTTCAAGCTTGGTCATGTTCACGCCGTTGGTCGCAAAGCCACCCATTGCCTTATATAGCGCGGCGGGCACGTTACGCACACGGAAGACAAACGTGGTGATGATACGTTCGTCTTTTTCCGGGCGCGGTTCCCATTTCTTTGTCTTCGAGAGAACAACGAAGCGGGTCACGTTGTCTTCCGCGTCCTCAACATTTTCCTCTATGATATCAAGACCATAAAGTTCAGCCGCGAGACTAGGTGCAAGAGCTGCCATCGAACGATCCTGCAAATCAGCCACAAGGCGAGCAGCGCCTGCGGTATCGCCTGCAATCACCGGCTTCCAGCCATTACTCCGAATGATGTTGCGGCACTGACCAAGCGCATGGATATGGCTGTGAACCGTCTTGATCTCATCGCGCTTCACACCGGGAAGAACCATGAGCTGGAAATGGATCGGCAAGAAATATTCGCCAACAATGTGCATATCGGCAAGCGGCAGCAGGTAGTGAATATCTGCAACGCGACCCGCAAGCGTGTTCTCGATCGGAATCATCGCAAGATCAGCAGCACCGCTTTCTACAGCGTTAAACGCATCTTCAAAAGTCGGACACGGTAAAGGCTCCATATCGGGAAACATGTTGCGGCAAGCCGTGTCGGAATTGGCGCCCGCTTCACCCTGAAAGGAAATCCGGTTGGTCTTCATCGTGTTCGTACTTTCTCAAATGCCCTCGAAGAACTGAGGGCTTTCTTGGTTATAAACCCTTTGCGATAATTTCACGTGCCCGGTCAAGATCAGCCTGCGTATCAACGCCCAGCGGAACTGTTTTGACGATCTCTGCGTCAATGCGCATTCCATCTTCAAGTGCACGCAGCTGTTCGAGCCTTTCGCGCTTTTCAAGCGGCGACGGTCCAATCTTCACAAAGCGCTCAAGTGCTGCACGGCGATAAGCATAAAGCCCAATATGATGGTAGAGCGGGCCGTCGCCATAAGGAGCTGTCGCGCGGGTAAAATAAAGCGCACGCAGACGCTCACCGCCGGGCTGTGGTGAACCGACAATCTTCACCACATTCGGATTGATCTTTTCTTCGTCCAGTGTGATTTCGACGCCAAGTGTCGCAATATCTGCAGGCCCATCTTCCAAAGGGCGGAGCGCACGACGGATGGTTTCCGGATCGATCGTCGGCAGATCGCCCTGCACATTGATGATCGCCTCGACTTCACCCTGCGGATCAACTTTCTGAAGAGCCTCATAAATGCGATCAGAACCCGATTCATGATCGCCGCGCGTCATAATGACCTCATGACCATGCGCCCGAACAGCTGCAAAAATCTCTTCACTGTCGGTCGCGACCACGGTGCGTCCAAGCGATGCCGCCACCGCACGATCTGCCACATGCACGATCATCGGCTTGCCGCAAATATCGGCCAGCGGCTTGTTCGGCAGGCGTGTTGAAGCCATCCGCGCCGGTATAAGTGTCAGTGTTTTCAAAGTCTGAAGCATGATCGCCTCTTGGTGTTTAATTTGGCCGTAAAAGGTCTGTCGAAGCCTTCTGGCAATCTTTATCTGCACGGCAAATGCAGCAAAAGTGTCAAAAAGTCACGGGTCTGGAACCCCTTATAGGTGTTGCATCACCCCTGTAAAAGACCTAGTTTCCGCCCGACGCCGGGGAGAGACTTGCCAGCCTTTTAACACAGGTTTTGCATGCCGGCTTTGGAGGGCGTTGAGTAGAGGGAGCGCTGACCGGCGATGAATTCAACCCGGACTAATAAGTTTATCATGGCTTTTCTGGCAACGGTTTTCGTTGTTATGACGACGGGCATTCTGTCCGACACGCTGTTTCATGCGCCAGCCCCTGAGAAGCCAGGTTTCATAATCGAAGCGGCAGAGGCTTCGACTGGTGGGGAAGCTGCACCAGCCAAGGAAGAAGTGTCGATTGCTACACTGATGCAATCCGCTGATCCGGCACGCGGCGAAACCGTCTTCAAGCGTTGCGCAGCATGCCATACAGGCGAAAAGGGTGGCGCCAACAAGGTCGGACCACATCTTTGGGATGTTCTGGACCGTCCGGCTGCCTCTGTTGAAGGCTTTGGCTATTCGGCTGCAATGAAGGAATTCGGCGCAGGCGGGAACAAGTGGGATTATGAACATCTCAACAAGTTCCTCACTTCGCCAAAGGGCTTCATCAAAGGCACGGCTATGGGCTTTGCTGGGGACAAGAAAGACAATGAACGCGCCGATCTGATCGCTTATCTGCGCACATTATCTGACAACCCAGCGCCGCTTCCAACCGCTGACGCGGCTCCTGCTGAAGGCACGGAAGCCAAGCCAGAAGGTGCAGCCCCTGCAGGCGAAGCAGAAAAACCTGCGGAAGCTCCAGCTGGAGAACCGAAGCCTGCCGAACAGGCCCCTGCTCCGGCACAGCCTGCCCCAGCGAACTAAGCTGATTAAATTTCAAGAAAAAGCCGGGTTTCGACCCGGCTTTTTTATTGCCTGCATGTTTTTTCAACTTGTGCCTTTCTTCCTCCGCAAAAACCCATAAAAATCAATTCGACAATATCCGAAGCAGAAACGGAGATGCTGGATGAGAGGTTTTTGGGCGGGAGCGTTCGCGGTCACTATGCTGGCGAGCACGTTATCGTTTAGTTACGCAACGGATGCCGCGCCAGAATGGCGATATGCTTCAAGCCTTATCGGCGAGCCCAAATATCCGGCTGATTTCAAGCATTATGATTATGTGAACCCTGACGCCCCCAAAGGCGGTGCGCTGAATCAGGTTGCTGTTGGCACCTTCGACAGCCTCAATCCATTCGTGGTTCAGGGTGTTGCCGCCGCAGGCCTCGCCGATTTCGGCGGCGGGATGCTCTACGATACATTGATGACCGATGCGCTTGATCAGGGCTCAACGCAATATCCGTTGATCGCTGAAGCTTTGCAGTATCCTGATGATTTTTCATGGGTGAAATTCAAGCTCAATCCCAATGCCAAATGGCATGATGGAGAACCGATTACCGTCGATGACGTGATCTGGTCGTTTGATATTCTCAAGAAGCAGTCGCCGCTCTATAACAAATATTATGGCGATGTGGAGAAAGCCGAAAAGACCGGCGACCATGAGGTGAAGTTCACCTTCTCGCAGTCAGGCAACCGCGAACTGCCACAGATCGTGGGGCAGCTCGCAATCCTGCCCAAGCATTGGTGGGAAGGCAAGGATGCACAAGGCAAGCAGCGTGACATCAGCCGTCCGACGCTGGAAATTCCACTCGGATCGGCCGCCTACAAGATCAAGAGCATGGTGCCGGGCCGCTCCATCGTGTGGGGACGTGTTGCCGATTACTGGGGCAAGGACCTTGGCGTCAATGTTGGGCGCAACAACTTTGATGAAGTGCGCTACGAATATTATTTCAATGAAGATGCGACGTGGGAGGCCTTCAAAAAAGGTGGCCAGTACGATTATCGTAACGAGAATCGCGCTCAGCGCTGGGCGGAGCAGTATAACTTCCCAGCCGTGCAGCGTGGTGATGTCGTCAAGAAATCCTTTCCGTTCAATGCTGTTGGCCGAATGCAGGGCTATTTCCTGAATACACGCAAGGAGAAATTCAAAGACCCGCAAGTGCGTCAGGCACTGACCTATGCGTTCGACTTTGAAACCATGAACCGCCTGCTGTTCTTCAATCAGTACACGCGCATCAACAGCTATTTCGCGGGCAACGAACTACAGCTGAGCGGTGCACCGACGCCAGAAGAAAAAGCAATTCTTGAAACTGTGAAGGATTCGCTTCCGCCGGAAGCGCTGACTGAAGAATTCAAGCTGCCGGTCTACGATACTCCACAGGCAACGCGCGATAATCTGCGCAAAGCGCTTCAGCTTTTTGGTGAGGCAGGCTGGAAACTGCAAGGTAACAAGCTCGTTGATGCCAATGGTCAGCAGTTCACGATCGAATTTCTTGGTAAAGATCCAACCGACGAGCGCATCTATAACCCGTTTGCCGCAAGCCTACGCAAGATCGGTATCAATGCGACTGTGCGTATTGTCGATACAGCTCAATACCAGGCCCGCGTCAATGATTTCGATTATGACGTAATCACTTCGATCACGGCACAGACTGCCTCTCCCGGCAACGAGCAGCGCGATATGTGGGGCTCGAAAGCCGCCGACTTCAAAGGCAGCCGCAATTATGCGGGTATCAAGAACCTGGCCATCGACAAGCTGATCGACCGCATCATCTATGCCAAGGATCGTGATGAGCTGGTGGCGGCGAGCCACGCGCTCGACCGCGCATTGCTGTGGAACTATTACGTCATTCCACAATGGTATTCAGACCACATCAACGTCGCCTATTGGAACAAATTCGGCATGCCGGAACAGCAACCCGACTATCTTGGGATTGACCCATTCTCGTGGTGGATCGACCCGACGAAAGAAGCCAAGCTTAAAAACAGTTCCGACTAGAGTGGCCTCAATTAAGATTGAATAGTTGAAACCGTTCTATCTATTTGTTTTTACGCATTATCCTACGCAAAGCCGCTTCGCACTTTTGCTGAAAATGCTTTAAGGACGCCTTTCCAATGTCGGGCTTTCATCTCAATCGCCGCCATTTCCTTGGACTTTCAGGCAGTGCCGCTCTCGCAGCCTGCTTTCCGGAAATTGCTTTTGCAAAGCTCCCCACAGACAAGCCCTTGCATGGTCTATCTGCTTTCGGCGAACTGAAGTATCCGCCCGATTTCGCCCATTTCGACTATGTGAACCCCGATGCGCCAAAGGGTGGCACCTTTACGCTGGCGCCATCCACATGGGTGTGGAACCAGAACACGGAGACTTTCAATACGCTAAACACGCTGACGTTCAAGGGTGACGCGCCGCCGCGCATGGAGCTGACCTTCGACACATTGATGGTGTCAGCTCTTGATGAGCCCGACGCTGTTTATGGCCTGATCGCTGAAAATGTAACACTATCCAAAGACCATCAGACCTGCCTCTTCAAGCTGCGCAAAGAAGCTCGTTTTCACGATGGTTCGCCAATTGAAGCGAAGGATGTTGTGTTCACTTACGAGACGCTTAAGGAAAAGGGACATCCGCAATTAAGGCAGATTCTTGCAGCGCTCGAAGCTGTAAAAGAAATCAGTGAACGCGAAGTGCAGATGCATTTTTCGGCTGAAAGTGGCCCCAATGCCATTCTCGACGCAGTTACACTGCCAATTCTCTCCAAAGACTGGTTCAAGGAGCGAAATTTCGATGCGACAGGCCTGGAACCGATCCTTGGATCAGGTGCTTATCGCGTCGGGAAAGTCTCTGCCGGGCAAGCGATTGAATATGACCGGGTTGATGATTATTGGGCCAAGGATTTACCAGTGCAGCGCGGCTCCAGCAACTTTGGCCGCATCCGCATTGAGTTCTACCGTGATAGACAGCCAGAATTCGAAGCCTTCAAGAAAGGCAATATCGATTTTCGATCTGAAAACGTAGCAAAGAACTGGGCCACAGCTTACGATTTTCCTGCCATTCAGCAAAATAAGATCATCAAACGCACATTTCCAAGGGAAAAGCGCCCACTCATGCAGGCCTGGGCGATCAACCAGCGCCGCGAGCGTTTCAGCGACCCACGTGTGCGTGAAGCGATCAATCTGTGCTTCGATTTCGAGTGGACCAATGCAAACCTGTTCTATGATACCTACCAACGGTCGCAATCTAACTTCAACGGTTCCGACTTTCAGGCCGTGGGCATGCCGACTGCTGATGAACTGAAGGTACTTGAACGATTTCGGGGCAAAATTCCCGAAGCGGCCTTTGGCGAAGTCCCTGTCATGCCTGTTTCAGATGGTACAGGCCGCGACCGTAAGCAGTTTTCCCGCGCTGTCGAGTTGATGGAAGCTGCAGGCTTTGAGCGAAACAAAGGCCAGTTTCACGGCAAAAACGGTGAAAAATTCACGCTCGAAATTCTAAGCAATTCCGAATCTCTCAATCGGGTCTACAATCCTCTTGTCCAGAAAATGCGCGCCATTGGCATCGATGCCAGTGTACGATTGGTGGATCCGAGCCAATACCAGGCCCGCATGCAGGATTTCGACTTCGATCTCGTCGGCATTGCGATGCAGTTTGGCGCAACGCCCACCAAAGAATCACTGGCTGGCATGTTCGGATCAGAATCAGCCAAAACACCCGGAAGTTATAATCTTCCCGGCACATCTGACCCCATTATCGACGCATTGATCGAGGATGTGGGCAAAGCATCCACGCGTGACGAACTGGTCGCAACGATCAGGGTGCTTGATCGGTACTTGCGTATCAGGCTTGAGTGGATTCCAAATTGGACGGTGGCGAATCACCTGGTAGCTTATTGGGATCGTTTTGGTTTCAAGGAGCCAAAGCCTGATTACGGCTTTCCAGTCGAGACGCTTTGGTGGATTAAAGCATGAGCCCGAAAAGTGGAAACCGGTTTTCGGGATCATGCTCATAATAAACAAGAAGGCAAAAATTGTTGGCAAGCCATAAGAACAAAATGAACATCCGGAGCATTGAAGGCTGATGGGCGCTTATATTTTACGCCGCCTTCTCCTGATGATCCCGACCATCTTGGGCATTATGGCCATATCTTTTGCCGTCGTTCAGTTTGCCCCCGGTGGGCCAGTTGAACGCGTCATTGCTCAGCTTTCCGGTCAGGGTGGCGATGCGTTAGACCGCCTTTCCGGCGGTGGCGGCGACTTCGGCCAGAGTGGCATGGATAGCGGCTCCGTCAACTCCAAATATCGCGGTGCGCAGGGCCTCGACCCGCAATTCATCGCTGATCTTGAAAAGCAATTCGGTTTCGACAAACCACCGCTTGAACGCTTCGGTCTGATGCTCTGGAACTATATGCGCTTCGATTTCGGGCATAGCTATTTCCGCGATATCAGCGTGATCGACCTCATCAAGGAAAAGATGCCAGTGTCGATTTCACTCGGTCTGTGGCTCACATTCCTGTCCTATCTGATTTCGATCCCGCTTGGCATTCGTAAGGCGATCAAGGAAGGAACGCGTTTCGATACCTGGACCAGTGCTATCATCATCGTCGGCTATGCAATTCCGAGCTTCCTCTTTGCGATCCTGCTGATCGTGCTTTTTGCGGGCGGCTCGTTCTTTGACTGGTTCCCGCTACGCGGCCTGACCTCACCTGATTTCGCGCAAATGTCATTCTGGGGCAAAATCGGCGATTACCTTTGGCATATGGTGCTGCCTGTGACTGCTTTGGTGCTCTCGGCCTTCGCCACCACCACGCTTCTGACCAAGAATTCATTTCTGGAAGAAATCCGCAAGCAATATGTCACGACTGCACGTGCCAAGGGCCTGACCGAAAATCAGGTGCTTTACGGCCATGTTTTCCGCAATGCAATGCTGATCGTGATTGCCGGTTTTCCGGGCGCTTTCATCTCGGCCTTCTTTACTGGCTCGCTGCTGATTGAAACCATCTTCTCACTCGATGGGTTGGGCCTGCTTGGCTATCAATCAATTATCAATCGCGATTATCCAGTCGTATTCGCCAATCTGTTCATTTTCTCGCTGATCGGGCTTCTCGTCGGACTCCTATCCGATCTCATGTACACATGGATTGATCCGCGCATCGACTTTGACCGGAGGGATGTGTGATGACAGATACCATTCTCACCCCGGCCACAAAACCTGTGAAGCGCCCATTCCTTTCGCCGCTCAACCGCCGCCGTTGGCAGAATTTCAAAGCCAATAAACGCGGTTACTGGTCACTGTGGATTTTCCTGTTTCTGCTTGTTGCAGCGCTCTGCTCCGAGTTTATCGCCAATGACCGCCCCATTCTCGTTTCCTATAAGGGCGAATTGCTGGCGCCGGTTCTTGTCGACTATCCGGAAGAGAAATTTGGCGGCTTTTATGCCGTGACCGATTATCGTGATCCTGTCATTCAGGACGAAATCAACCAGAATGGCTGGGCCATCTGGCCGCCGGTCCGCTACTCCTACAACACCGTCAATAACGACATTCCGGAAGCAGCTCCCTCAAAGCCTTTCTGGCTGTATACCGAAGAGCAGCGCTGCCAGCGTTATCCGCAAGGGGTGAATGATCCCAATTGCATTGTCGGCAATTTCAACTGGCTCGGCACTGATGATCAGGCACGTGATGTCTTTGCGCGTGCGCTTTACGGCTTCCGCATTTCTGTGATGTTCGGCCTGATCCTGACGTTCTTCTCGGCAATCATTGGTGTGACGGCAGGTGCAGTGCAGGGTTATTTCGGCGGCTGGGTTGATCTCATCTTCCAGCGCGTCATTGAAATCTGGTCATCGATTCCGGTGCTTTATTTGCTGCTAATTATAGCTGCGATCTTACCGCCGGGGTTCTGGGTGTTGCTCGGCATCATGTTGCTGTTTTCATGGGTCGCTTTCGTTGGCGTGGTGCGTGCGGAATTCCTGCGCGCCAGAAACTTCGAATATGTGAATGCGGCGCGCGCCCTTGGTGTGAAGAATGGCACAATCATGTGGCGACACCTTTTGCCCAATGCCATGGTTGCAACACTGACCTTCTTACCGTTCATTCTCAATGGCTCCATCACCACACTCACTTCTCTTGACTTCCTTGGGTTCGGATTGCCTCCGGGCTCTGCTTCGCTTGGAGAGTTGCTCGCGCAGGGCAAGAACAACCTTCAGGCGCCGTGGCTTGGTATTACCGGCTTTGTGGTGATCTCATTGATGCTGTCGCTTTTGATCTTTATTGGCGAAGCAACACGCGATGCATTCGATCCACGAAAGGCATTTCAATGAGTGGGCCAACGAGCGGATCAATGAATAAAAAGATGCTTCTTTCCGTCCGTGATCTTTCGGTGGCCTTCCGTCAGAACGGCGAGGAGCGAATTTCCGTCGACCACGTTTCCTTCGATATTGCAGAGGGTGAAACCGTGGCACTTGTCGGTGAATCCGGTTCGGGCAAGTCAGTTTCTGCGCTGTCTATTCTCAAGCTCCTGCCTTATCCGGCAGCAAGTCATCCATCCGGTGAAATTCTTTTCAACGGCAAGGATTTGATGACGGCATCAGAGCCTGAATTGCGCCGCGTGCGCGGCAATGATGTCACCATGATTTTTCAGGAGCCGATGACCTCGCTCAATCCGCTGCATTCAGTGGAACGGCAGATCAGCGAAATCCTCAAAATGCATCAGGGCATGGGTGATCAGGCCGCACGTGCACGAACGCTGGAGCTTTTGCACGAGGTTGGCATTCGTGAACCGGAAAAGCGCCTGAGCGCCTTCCCCCACCAACTTTCAGGCGGTCAGCGTCAACGCGTGATGATCGCCATGGCACTTGCCAATAAGCCAAAGCTGCTGATAGCCGATGAACCTACAACCGCGCTCGATGTGACGGTGCAGGCGCAGATATTACAACTTCTCGCAGAGCTTAAAAGCGCTCAGGGCATGTCGATGCTCTTCATCACCCATGATCTTGGTATCGTGCGCAAAATCGCCGATCGGGTTTGTGTGATGAGCAAAGGGAAGATCGTCGAAACCGGTCCGACCAGGGAAATCTTCGACAATCCGCAGCATGAATATACAAAACATCTTCTCGCGGCAGAACCAAAGGGCGAGCCTCCGCTGGCTGATCTCAGCGCAAAGAAGGTGATGGAAGGCAAGGACGTCCGCGTCTGGTTCCCGATTAAGAAAGGGTTCCTGCGCAAGACCGTTGATCATGTGAAGGCAGTGGACGGTATCAATATCGAATTGCGTGCCGGTCAGACGCTCGGCGTTGTCGGAGAATCAGGGTCCGGCAAGACAACACTTGGTCTCGCTCTTTCACGCATGATTTCGTCGCAGGGGGAAATCCGCTTTGAGGGACGCGATATTGCGAAATACAGCTTTAAGGACATGCGCCCGTTGCGTCGCGAAATGCAGATTGTGTTTCAGGACCCATTCGGCTCGCTGAGCCCACGCATGACCATTGCCGATATCATCGCCGAAGGGCTTCTGGTGCATGAGCCGAAGCTGTCGGCCGACGCACGTGATGAACGTGTGGTGGCGGCACTCAAGGAAGTGAACCTCGATCCCGACAGCCGCTTCCGCTATCCGCACGAGTTCTCGGGCGGTCAGCGCCAGCGTGTCGCGATTGCGCGGGCGATGGTTCTCAACCCGAAATTCGTCATGCTGGACGAGCCGACCTCAGCGCTCGACATGAGTGTTCAGGCTCAGGTGGTCGATCTTTTACGCGCATTGCAGAAAAAGCATGACCTGGCTTATCTTTTCATAAGCCACGACTTGAAAGTGGTGCGGGCGCTGGCCAATGATGTGCTGGTGATGCGCAATGGCAAGGCAGTCGAATATGGAACGTCAAAGGAAGTCTTTGCCAATCCAAAAACCGACTATACCAAGGCGTTGATGGCGGCGGCCTTCCACATGGAGGCTACCGAGGGAGGAATAAGACAATGACGACAGCGGACAAAAAAATCTTTCTGTCTTTGACCAACTGGGATCCGGCTATTTGGATCGACAGCTTTAAGGCACACGCGCCTGAGCGCAATGTCGTGACTGAACGTGGCGAAACCGATCCAAGCGTCGAGTATGCGCTCGTCTGGAAGCAGAAGCCCGGCTCGCTGGCCAATCTTCCAAATCTCAAAGTGATTTTCTCGCTCGGTGCTGGCGTTGATCATGTCTTTCACGATCCGCACATTCCAGACGTGCCGCTCGTGCGTGTTATCTCAGATGATCTCACCATGCGCATGACCGAATATGTGGTCTGGCAGGTGCTTGATCACCATCGTCTTGGCGCAAATTACCGCAAACAGCAGAAGAACCGGGTCTGGCATGAAGACCCGCGCCAACCAGCGGCCCATGAAGTGACTGTCGGTATCATGGGGCTGGGGGTTCTCGGTCGCGATGCAGCAGCCAAGCTCAAGACGCTCGGCTTCAATGTCACCGGCTGGAGCCGTCGCCCCCAGGAAATCGAGGGCGTTCAGAGCTTCAACGGCAAGGAAGGCTTCGTACGCTTTCTCAAAACGGCCGATATTTTCGTCTGTCTTCTGCCTTTGACACCTGACACCAAAGGCATTCTGTCGATGACCATGTTTGCGCAATTGAAAAGCGACGGCCCACTGGGCGCGCCTGTGCTGATCAACGCAGGTCGTGGCGGCTTGCAGAACGAAGCGGATATTCTGGCAGCCCTGGATCGCGGTCTGCTTTCGGCTGTAACGCTTGACGTTTTCAATCAGGAACCGCTGCCAGTTGATAGCCCGCTCTGGACACATCCGAAAGTGACGATCACCCCGCATTCGGCTGCAAGCTCGTCAGCATCGGCCATTGTTCCACAGATCATCCGTCAGATTGAAGCTTTCGAGCGTGACGGAACTTTGGAAAATGTGGTGGATCGCACCACGCAATATTAAGTTAAGTCCTAATTGAAATCTTTCCGTCCTCGCCGACCATCACGTGATGGCCGGCGAGTTTCTTTTGGGCCTCCCGATCATACTCGACGGCAATCGGCACGTCATGTCCCATCTCACGCGCAACGATGAGACCAAGAAGCAGAATGGCATCTGGTTCGTGCAGAACAATCGCCGCCGGGGCCAGGCCAGCATGAACCAGTTCCAGCAACACGGCTGCCGCAGAAGACGACCCGATGGTGCCCGGCAGGCATAAGGCATAACCCGAAATGCTCTGACCATGTTCAGGATGACGAACATCGACGATACGGCCGGTTTTGGGATCAACACCGCCCCAGAAACTGATAGGGGCTGAGAGGACCAAAGCCTGAGCTTGAGCAGCCTTTCCGGCGACGAGGACGGACGATGTGAAAGTGATTTCACTCACGCTGCCTGCCTCGCAAAAATCGGGCGGCCAGCGACAGCACTCTCAACGCATTCCTCAAGCGACCCATACAGCACGCCATAGCCCGTATTTCCCGGCGCATAATGGGCAAATTTACCCGAATTGGTCATCAGAACGGCATTATCCTTAGTTGGCAAAATAGGTGTGACAACAACGCAAGTATCAGCGACAATCACAACGCCTGCTTTTTCAAGCAGTTGTCTGCGCCCATTCTTTTCCAGTTCCACAAGAGCATGTCGTCCGGTGCAGGCATAAAGCGGCACGGCCAGCTTGCGGGCAGCAATGGCTCTTTCAAGACGGTCGAACTCAGCAATCGACAAATGCGGACTGCCAATAGCGACCGCATCAATCGCATCCACATGGTCGACCGTCGACAAACGTTTGCGCGTGGCCTCAATCATTTCCTGCGTCACATGGATGATGCCTTCAGGCCTCTGATGCTGAAGGGCGGTTTCAAGATCGGGTGCTTCCGGCGTTACACCGGCAACATGGAAAAGCCCGACTGAACCCACCGAGGCTGCGGCAGCACCAAAAGCTTTCAGTGCATCTTCATCCGGGTGCACACGGGCTCCTGCCACCACGCCAATATTTGTGCCCACACTGCGCCCAAACAGGTTGCCTAGAATCGGCCATGCGACCTCAGAACCAAGAAACGCAGGATTGATTGCCGAAATATCGAGAACGACCGTCGCGCGACGATTCTCAGTTCGATGCAGCCCGTAATCCGGCGCACGACCAGCGATAGCACAAGCTATATCGAGGAAATCGCCATAACGGTTGGTACGTGCGCCCAGCACGGAATTACAAAAAACAACGGCATTCGATTCGCCCCAGGCAACATCGGTTCCTTTTTCCGGGCGATGACCCGCCTGATAAGGCGCACAAGTCCAAGTCGGCTCGCAACCAAGCTTGATATAGGCGCGCATCATGCGCTTGGCCATTTCCGCCTCATGCTGCGGCAGGAGATTGTGCGAGCAACCGGTGAGATCGATGGAACCAACATTCAGCGTTGCGCGCACTTTGGTTTTCGCACCACCATCAACCAGCCTTTCGGCAAACAGCGTACCGCTGTCCCCATGATAGAGCGCACCATCAATATGAGCTGAAGCAATTGGGATAAGACGCGGTGCGCCCATCAGTCGTGCTGTATCAGCCACAATACGCATAGCCATCGCGGCACCTTCGCCCTCAGCACCGGACGCTATCGACTGCTCTTCATGCGTTAATGTCAGTGCCACGTGTGATCTCCTTGCGCATGGTGATCGATGTCGTGCGCGTAAAGCCAGTATGAGCCGTCTCCGCTACCTTGCGATAGCCTAATTTCTCAAAGACCGCATGGTTGCGCGTAAGCTCAATGCGGGTCTGCAGCTCCATCACGGGTTTGCCACACGTTACTGCATGCTGCTCAACCTTTTCCACGAGGTTGCGCCCAGTCCCCTGACCTTCAAAGCCACGGGCGACTGCGAGCTTGCCAAGATAGAAGTGATCATCTTTTTCCTTGATGAACACACAGCCTGCCAGTTCTTCACCAATGAAAGCTGCAAATCCCGTTTCGTCTTTCGCCTTCTCCTGCAGATTATCTGCCGTCAGATGGCGTGCGGAAGATGGTGGATCAATAATACCATCCATATAGGCAAAACTCTCCTGAATGAGCCGGAGAAGATCTTTCCAGCGATCAAAATCCGAACCGATGAGGCAAATGCGGAGAGCCGTCATTTGGGTTTACGTGCCTTATAGCGAATGATTTCGAACCGCACATTCAATGCATTGTAGAGCAGAAGCCGACCAACAAGAGGCTCACCAATACCGGTCACCAGCTTGATCACTTCCATGGCCTGCAAACTGCCAATCACCCCCGGTAAAACGCCTAAAACGCCAGCTTCTGCACAAGTCGGCACTGAGCCCGGTGGCGGCATGTCTGGAAACAGATCGCGATAAGATGGATTGGGATTGCCGTCAGCACCACTGGCATAAGGCATAAGCACCGTGACTGTTCCATCAAAGCGACCCATAGCGCCCGTCACCAGAGGGCGCCCAGCCAAGGCTGCAGCGTCAGCCAGCGCATAACGGGTAGCAAAATTGTCAGAGCCATCGACAACAACGTCGTATTGGCTGATGAGAGCTTGTGCGTTCTCGGCATTGAGCCGCAACGAATAGCCTTCAACCTTCACATGTGGATTAATGCGAGCAATCGAAGACTTGGCGCTCTCCACCTTTGCCTGGCCGACACTTTCCGTATCGTGGATCACCTGCCTTTGCAGGTTCGACAATGAAACCGTATCGTCATCGACGAGGCCGAGCGTGCCTATACCGGCAGCGGCCAGATATTGCAGCACAGGCGCGCCAAGTCCGCCTGCGCCCACAACAAGGACGCGAGCGGCTTTCAGCATTTGCTGACCTGGGCCACCGATTTCCGGCAGCACAATATGGCGCGCATAGCGCTCCAGTTCTTCGGATGAAAAGGGCTTTGATGGTGCATTCATGATGCTTGAACATAGGCCCGCTCAAATGACCTGTCAGCGACTATTTTTAGATTTTTGTCAGTTCGCCCGCCGCCACGTTGAAAAACTGCGCGTCACCTTCTAGCGCTTCGAACAGCGACCGGTCGGTGCCAGTCATGAAGGCCTGCCCACCAAGATCATCCAGAATACCAAACAGGGCGGCACGGCGCCCGATATCGAGGTGAGCCGCAATTTCATCAAGCAGCAGAATCGGCGCCATGCCCGAAAGCTCGCCCGTCAACCTTGCATGCGCCAGAATAAGGCCGATCAGCAACGCCTTCTGCTCGCCGGTAGAGCAAAGTGCTGCAGGCATGGATTTGGGCCGATGCTGAACAATGAGATCAGTACGATGCGGGCCATCCAAAGTGCGTCCGGCAGCGCGATCCCGAGCACGCCCGTCGCGCAATGTGCGCCGAAAATCCTCTTCAAGATCAAGGGCTGCTTCCAAACCAATCCGTTGTTCAAGCGATCCTTCGAGAAAGCAATCCGCTTTGGGAAATGGACCGTCACTGGGAAGCCGCTCAATCATCGCAGCAATCATACGCATTGCTTCAGCGCGCGCAGCAGCGATCGCGATGCCAAGTTCGGCCATTTGGCTTTCAATCGCTTCCAGCCACTGATTATCGCTGTTTCCGTCGCTCAACAGACGATTGCGAGAACGCATCGCCTTTTCATAATCAAGCACGCGCTTGCCGTGACTGGTATCGATTGCCAGCACCATGCGATCGAGAAACCGTCGCCGATCCGATGCGCCGCCGGTAAACAGCCCGTCCATCGACGGAACAACCCAGAGAACGCGCGCATAATCAAGGAGTTCATCGCCCGATGCGGCAATACCATTGATACGGACCTTGCGGCCACCTTCGCCGCCACCTGCAGTACCTGTGCCGATTTCGACATCGCCATAAATCATACAATCGAGTGATGCGTGGATGGCAAAGCCATCATGCTTAATTTCGGACCCATTCGTTCGCGCGACATCATCATAGGATGCGCGCCGCAATCCCCTGCCCGGAGACAGGAAGGACAAAGCCTCAATGAGATTGGTTTTGCCTGAACCGTTTTCGCCAGTCAGCACAACATGGCCGGAGCCAAGCGGCAACGTGAGTTCCGAATAATTACGGAAATCAGAAAGTTTAAGCCGCCGGACCGAGACTCGATCCGGACGGCTTAGATTTGGTTCAGAGATGCTCACGATCTGTTTTCTTTAAGGTCCTAAACACGCATCGGCATCAGGACATAAAGCACATCTTCGTCACCCGTATCGCGCACGAGTGTCGGCGAACCGGCATCGGCCAGCATGAAAACTGCTTCGGAACCGGAAAGCTGGCTTGTGATGTCAAGCAGGTACTTTGAGTTGAAGCCGATATCGATCGGATCAGCATCGTAATCGGCAGCCAGTTCGTCAGTAGCACTACCCGAATCGGGATTGTTGACCGTCAGTGTCAGCTGGCCATCGGCAATAGAAAGCTTAACCGCACGGCCACGTTCGCTCGAAATGGTGGAAACGCGATCAACAGAAGCCGCAAAATCCTGACGGCTGATGGTAAGCTTCTTGTCATTGCCCGAAGGAATCACGCGCTGATAATCCGGGAATGTGCCGTCGATCAACTTGGAAGTTAGAACGACGGAACCGACTGTAAAGCGAATCTTCGCATCTGACAGTTCAACCGACACAACAGTGTCCGGCACATCAACGAGCTTCTGCAGTTCAGCAACAGTTTTGCGCGGAATGATGATGCCTGGCATTCCTTCCGTGCCCGACGGTGCTTCCAGCTCAGCGCGAGCAAGACGATGACCATCGGTTGCAACTGCACGCAGCTTCAGTGCACCGTCGCTTTCAATGGCATGGAAATAGATACCGTTGAGATAATAGCGGGTTTCTTCCGTCGAGATCGCAAACTGTGTGCGGTCGATGAGGCGCTTTAAAGCCTGCGCATCGATGCGGAAGGAATGCGAGAACGAACCGGCTGTCAGTTCCGGGAAATCAGACTGTGGCAGGCACTGCAGGCGGAACGATGACTTGCCCGAAATGACGGACATCGAGCCGCCATCGGGGTTGGTCGACAGCATGACTTCTGCGCCATCAGGCAGCTTGCGCACGATATCGTAGAGAAGATGCGCTGGAACCGTTGTTGCTCCGGCCTGTTCGACCATGGCAGCGGTTGCTTCGTTCACTTCAAGATCAAGGTCCGTTGCCTTGAGCGCGAGGCTTGCGCCTTCGGCTTGCAAAAGCACATTGGACAGAATCGGAATCGTGTTGCGACGCTCCACGACACGGTGGACGTGGTTGAGTGACTTGAGAAGGTTTGATCGCTCTAGGGTAACACGCATATTGAAACGCACTCGCTCTCTAGGACAGGGCAACCGCGTAACGGGCAGATGCCCCCATCAATAAGGCGC
>Ga0308157_10004490_pt1 | contig 18490 bp, 16 predicted proteins | sample PhyBR1_FD_201035 | JGI IMG/M metagenome (GOLD analysis project Ga0308157, IMG submission 201035) | Phyllosphere microbial communities from UC Gill Tract Community Farm, Albany, California, United States - DLSLB.R1 | ecosystem: Host-associated > Plants > Phyllosphere > Unclassified | place: USA...
CGCGTGCATTCCTAGGATTACGGCATCAATATCAGAAGTCAGTTTTTCCGGAAACCAACCCAATTCTGTGGGAAGAATTCCTTTTTTATCCAAACGGGATTTTGAAGGTTCGAAAATAGCATCGTCCGAGCCTGTGACCTGATAGCCTTTATCTTTGAGCGCAATGGCAAGATTGTGCATCGCAGAACCGCCAATAGCAATGAAATGGGTTTTCAATTCTGAATAATTTTAGACAAAAGTAAGAATTTTAACCTTAGATTTAAACTTGTCAGAATATAAAAAAACATTTAGATAATGTCGAAATACAATTGATTTTCTATGTAAATTAAATCTTTTATTAATAATTCTCAATACATTTACAATTCATTACTTAGAAAAACTAAATACCGATGCAAAAATACACCAAGTATCTTTTCATTACGTCTCTTTTGCTTTCATTAACTTCTTTATATATTATTGAAAAAGGGGGAAAAGAAATCTATCCGTTTTACAGTTGGAAATTATTCACAAGTCCTAGTGGAAACGAAAAATTTGAGGAGCAATATAGGCTGTACAATATAGAAAACAATGATACAATAAGAGTTTTATATCATCCTACAGCTATTTATGATGAAAACAACTTGGGTTTGATTACTAATTTTTATGGAAAAAAAATTGAGAAAAGAGAAAATCTGGAGATGAATATTCGAAAGATGAAAATATTTATGAAAAGCTATAATCCAGAATACAAAAAACTGATTCTTTATAAAGAAAAATACTGCCCTCAGGATATAGGAAAATCTTCTTTTAAAATCAATAAAACTTTAATTACCAAATTATAATGAATTACAAAGAATTGACTGTTTACAATTATAAAATAGTCTATTATGCCTTGCGTATTTTTGGATTATACTGGTTATTAATTCAATATCTTAACTTTAAAAAAATCAGCGAGTGGCCAAAGGATATCTATGAACCATTTCTGAGTGCACAAAGATTAATTTTCCCAAGTTATCCCAGTGAAATTCTGTTCGCAAGTATATTGGTTTCATGCGCAGTACTTTTAGTCATTACAATTTTTAAACAGAATTATTTCCTCAATTTTTTAATATTCATATTTATTGCTATCATCAATTTACCGATTTCTCTCAATTTTAGCGTGGGACATCATAATCATTTAATAATCATTGGATATTTTATGTCAATTTTTCTTTTACCAAAAAATCTGACTAACGAAAATGATTACAAGTGGGTACAATATTTTTATCTCGGACTATTGGCAACATATAGTATGGCAGGAATATCCAAGTTTTTAGGAATTGCAAAAAATCTTATTAAGGGCACCGACAAGATTACCTGGCTAGACAAAAACGCAGCAAAAATCAATACACTAGACAACTATTGGATGGCAGATATCAAAGTACCAAACTGGATTTTGAGTCTTTATGAGTATGAGAATTTTTGGGTTATTATTACTGTATTTGCGATCATTATCCAAGCAAGTAGTTTTTTAGGAGCATTTAACCGAAAATATCTCACTTTTGTGATGGTTTTCCTTTACATCTTTCATTGGTATACAGACTTTTTTGTGTTGGCAGATTTTCAAAATGCTAAGAATTTTGTTTTAATAGCTTTATTTCCTTATCACCTTTTATACCCGTTATTTAAAAGAAATAAACTTTTGGATGATCAACTTCTGAAATAAAAAACCTGACTTTAAAAATCAGGTTTCGAGAATATTTATGAATGAGTGGTTTGGGCTTGTTGGATTTCGTATTCTATTTTGAGTTCTTCGCCAGTCAGCGTAAAATAGATATTCTGAAGCTGATGAAGATAATTGCACTTGATGTAGTTTCCAAAGTACAAAAAGCCTTGCAAAATCTTGTTGGAATCTAAGTCAAAGTCATACCTGCAATAATTTGAAAGTTCAAATCTAATTCTGCTGGAAGATCTGTAAGCTTCTTTGAAGCCCAATTTTCTAAGCCATTCTGCCGTCAAAGCAATTGGCTTCAGATTTCTGTGATCGATAGCTGTGTCAGAATCTATTTTAACAATAAGATTGTTGTTATTATTCTCCATTCCCATTACCGGAACGATCTCGTTGCCGTAAATCAGCAAATTGTTTAGTCTAAGTTCTGTAGCTTCCATATCGGTAGTGTGATTTATAAATTGAATTGTGTAGAAATACACTTGCAAAACGTCTGCCAAGTTGATGCAAAATCAATAATAAAATTACATTATGGTTGAAAATTTAATTGCTTCATATTTAAGCTATCATAAATCTCCTAAACCATCTTATACGGTTTTTATACAGCAGTCTTATTATGAATAATTTATAATTTCTTTTTTATTATAATATTAAATGTAAAATCAAATTAAACTGATGGTATATTCTTTGAACTTCATTCAATTCCAAAATGAAAATATTATGATATCAAACAATCTCATCAATAAAACTGTTGTAATCACAGGCGCATCCAGCGGTGTAGGATTAGCTGCTGCAGAGGCATTTGCACAAGAAGGCTGCAACCTTGTTCTCGCAGCAAGAGGTAAAGAAGCCTTGGAAAATGCTGTAGAAATATGCCAAACTCTCGGCGCATTTGCTGTAGGAATCCCGACCGATGTTTCGGATTTCAAAGATGTTGAACACCTGACCGAAGAAGCTCTAAAAATCAGTGGAACTATTGACGTTTGGGTGAATAATGCCGGCGTAATGGCAACGGGAAGATATGAAGAAACACCAATTGAAGTCATAGATCAAGTCATCAAGACCAATCTTCTAGGCTATATGCATGGCGCAAGAAGTATTTTACCTATCTTCAAAAAACAGAAATATGGCGTCTTAATTAATAATATTTCGATTGGCGGCTGGATGCCCGCACCATACGGAACGGCTTATTCTGCTTCAAAATATGGCATTCGGGGCATGACAGAATGTTTACAAGGCGAGGTTTCTGATGAACCAGATATTCATATTTGCGGATTATATCCGAGCATTCAGAAATCGACAGGAAATATGCATTCGGCAAAATACTCCGGTTTGGATTTCAAAATTCCGCCAACTGCATCGGATCCAAAAAAAATAGCATCAGCAATGGTGGAAATGGCCAAGAATCCTCAGAAAAGCAAATTCACAGATTTCTCGTCTCTTATGATGAAAGGTATGTATAGCATTATGCCAAAACCACTTATAAACACAACTTCAGCAGCATTGCGATTATTGATGAAGGAAGACAGCGAAACCGATACAGATGGAAATATCCTGACTCCTTCTAAAAATCCAATGAGAATCTATGGTGAAACCATGCTCACTCCAACTAAAAAATCTAAAAATCTACTCATCACAGGCTTAGGAATAGCAGCACTCATTTTTATATCAAGACAACTGAGACCCAAAGCATAAAATCAGATCGGTATTCCAAAGAGGTAATTATAATTGCCTCTTTTTTTGTGCTTACAGAATTATAATTCTAAATTTATTCAGAATTTCTTCTAAATTCGAAATATAACTTAGCCAGCGAAAATCTTAAATTTAAAATAAATAATGACTGATGAAAATCCTGATTGTTGAAGACGAAACCGAACTGGCCAAAAGCATCGCAGAATATCTTTCCGAGGAAAATTATCTGTGTGAATTTGCCTTCACTTTTTATGAGGCAATGTACAAGATAGAAACTTTTCAGTATGATTGCATTATTCTAGACATTATGCTTCCAGACGGCAATGGTCTAAAAATTTTGGAAGAACTGAAATCTCAAAACAAACAAGACGGCGTAATTATCGTTTCAGCGAAAAATGCATTGGATGACAGAATAAAAGGACTTCAATTAGGTGCGGACGATTATCTCACAAAGCCTTTTCATTTGTCAGAATTAATGGCGCGCATCTACTCTATTATCCGGAGGAAACAGTTTAATAATTCTAATATAATCAATCAAAATGAACTGCAAATCGACCTTCTGGCAAAAACGGTTTCGGTGAATAATGAAATAATTGCGTTGACGAAGAAAGAATTTGACCTGTTGATTTATTTTATCGGAAACAAGAACAAGGTCATCTCAAAAAGCACTTTGGCGGAACATCTTTCCGGAGATTTTGCAGATATGTTGGACAATCACGATTTTGTCTATGCACACGTAAAAAATCTGAAGAAAAAACTGACTGACGCTGGGTGCGATCAATATTTGAAAACTGTATATGGAACCGGCTACAAATGGGTTTCTACTTAGTCATCAGTTAATTGCCAATTATAATTAATTTTATCCGTTAAAAATATTGAAAAATCTATTATTGATTTGAAACCATTACTTAGCAAAACCACCAAACCTTTCATCATTTATGTCCTGATTATTCTGGTCATCAGTATTCCTGTTTATTATTTTGTGGTGGATGCGATTTGGAAGCACGAGCTGGATGAGCATAACGAAATTGTTGCTGAAAAGACCTCATCTCAAATCAACAGTTTGAAACTATCCGATGAAAAATTACTGGAAACCATCAGACTTTGGAACAAAATTCAACCTACAACCAACATCCGGAATCTTGAAAAAAATGACGATTTCAGAGACCGCATTTTCATATTAGAAAAACCGCACAGTTTTTTGGACTTTGAGGAAATTGACAGATTCCGATGCCTGTCAAAAGTAATTTATCTGAATAAAAAACCGTATCGTTTCAACATAGAAACCAACATCGAGGAATCTCAGGAAACTATCTTTTTTATCTCGGCGACCACTGTTTTTCTTTTTATTTTGATGGTCGGAGGATTACTAATGCTTAATAGAAGACTATCAAAATCGGTCTGGAAACCGTTCCGAGAAACCTTGGATAAATTGAAAACTTTTAATCTCAACAATCAAACAAAAATTGAATTTGATAAAACTGACGTTTCTGAGTTTGAGGAATTGAATCAATCACTAAGCAAGCTGATAGAACATAATATTTCGGTATATAAAACACAGAAAGAATTTACCGAAAACGCTTCTCACGAATTGCAGACACCTTTGGCGATTCTGAAAAACAAACTCGATATCCTTTTGCAAAACGAGGATCTGACAGAAAAGCAATATCAAATTGCAGAAGAAATGAATCGCGCTTTGTCCAGAAGTTCCAGAATCAATAAAAATCTTTTATTATTAGCAAAAATTGAAAATAACCAGTTTGATAACTCGGAAATAAATTTGGACGAATTACTCAATCAAAGTATGGAAATTTTACAGGAACATTTTGAGCAAAAGAACATCAATGTGCACAGCGAAATTTCTCCTAAAGTAAAAGTTACCGGTAATATTGCTTTGACCGAAATTCTAATTAATAATCTGATTCTAAATGCTATCCGACATACTCCTGCGGATGGCTCGATTAAAATCAAACTTACTCCATCTGTTTTCGAAGTTTCAAATTCTGGGAATCAAAAACTGAATCCCGATTTGCTTTTCAAAAGGTTTTCAAGATTTTCTAAGGATAATAATGGCAGCGGGCTTGGACTCGCTATTGTAAAAGAAATCTGCAAATCTCAAAACTGGAACATTAATTATAAATTTGAGAAAAATTATCACATTTTTTCAATAATAATTTAAGATTCTAAATTAATTCTAAATTGAATTGTTATTTTACCGTTTCAAAAACGTGTAATCAATGAATCAAAAAAATGAGCCTTTAAAGCCTTTTCACAAAATTTCCAACAGCAGGTTCTCTGTATTATTCTCAATTTTAAGCCTCTACATCTTGCTTTCGGGAGTTATCAGAATCGTATTTCTTATTTGGTCTTCCAAGGATTTAGACTTTAATTTGGTCAATATTCTGCGGGCATTTTTTACAGGATTCTGTTTTGATTTTGCAGTCGGAACATTATTCCTGCTCTTATATTCGGTCTATCTTTTATTATTTCCTAAACGATGGATTGGTTCCAAATTCGACAAGATCTTCACTTATATTTATTTGGGAATTGTCCTGTTAATCGTTTATTTCAGCCTTTTGGCAGAGATTCCTTTTTGGGAAGAGTTTGGCGTGAGATTCAACTTTATCGCAGTTGATTATCTAATTTACACTTATGAAGTTGTTTCTAATATTAATGAGTCTTATCCTCTGCCGCTCATTATTTTTATATTGGTTGCATTGATTGTTTTGACATTTGTAATTCTTCACAAAAGAAAAATATTCCAAAAGACATTTTCAGACAAAAGACCGATTTCAAAGCGATTGGTTTTTTTCTCAATTTTAGTTGTTCCTGCTTTAGCATTGAGCTTAATTTTAAAAAACAAACAGGCCGACTTTACCAATAACCTGGTCGTGAATGAATTAGGTAAAAACGGAACATTCTCTTTCTTTGCTGCTTTCAAATCCAATCAATTGGACTATGCTACTTTTTATCCAAAAATGGAGGATAAAGAAGCGTATTCAGTTTTGAAAAAGCATCTTTTACAGGACAATCAAATTTACGCTACCAACCAATGGGACAATATATCAAGAGCTACAAAATCTGAGAATGAGCAACGCCCGAATGTCATTCTGATCGCCATAGAAAGTTTCAGCGGCGATTTTCTTAAAGCATTTGGAAACAAAGACAATCTGACACCGAATTATGATAGATTGACCAACGAAAGTGTTTTTTTTACCAATCTCTATGCAACAGGAACCAGAACCGTTCGTGGTATGGAAGCTTTAACTTTGTCCGTTCCGCCAACTCCCGGAAACAGTATCGTGAGAAGACCGGATAATCAGAATTTGTTTTCTGTTGCAACTATTTTTAAAGAGAAAAACTATCAGCCATATTTCATTTACGGTGGCGACGGTTATTTTGATAATATGAATAACTTTTTCGGAGGTCAGGGCTTTGATATTGTAGACAGGAACCGCGGCAACCCTTTGTCGGACGAAATTAAAACACAACGATTCAACATTCCGGATAAGGAAGTGAGTTTTGAAAATGCCTGGGGAATCTGCGATGAAGACCTTTACAAACAATCCATTAAATATGCTGATAAAAGCAGCAAACTGAACAAACCGTTTTTTCAGTTTGTGATGACAACTTCCAATCATAAACCTTACACGTTCCCAACCGGAAAAATAGACCTTCCGCAAGGTGACAGAAATGCGGCTGTGAAATATACTGATTATGCTTTGGGTAAATTTTTATCAGATGCAAAATCAAAATCCTGGTTCAAAAACACAGTTTTCGTCATCGTTGCAGACCACTGTGCGAGCAGCGCAGGAAAATGGGAAATCAATATTGACAAACATCATATTCCTGCGATAATTTATAATCTTCCTCAGAAAGTGGAAAAAATCGACAGACTCACTTCTCAAATCGATTTGATGCCAACATTATTCGGTTATCTTGGATGGAATTACAATACCAGCTTGTATGGGAAAGACATCAATCAGACAAAAGCAGGCGAAGAACGGGCATTTATCGGAAACTACAGAACTTTGGGAATGCTGAAAGGCAACATATTCACTCAAATTGATGACAGAAAAAGAGTAAAGCAGTTTGTGGTAAAAGACGAGGACAAATCCCTGAACGAAATCAAATCTAAAAATCAGCAGTTGGTTTCTGAAACGATTTCTTATTATCAGACCGCCAGTGAACGATTCAAAAACGGAAAGATGAAAGCGAAATAGTTTTCTTCCAAATATCTTCTAAATCAGGTTGCACCTTTGTAGAGTAAAATTTATGGTGTAACCTTTTTTATTGATAAAAATGATTGTTGAAGTTATTTTGTTATTCTTTGGAACTATACTCGCTTTTTGGCTGAGTGCTATTTGTGGCGGAGGTGCAAGCCTTGTCCTTATTCCTATTTTAAATCTTTTGCTGCCTGCGTCTGTAGTTCCATTTTCTTTAACCGTTGGAACATTTACCAGTTCAGTATCCCGAATTGCGGTTTTTAAAAAACACATCAGCTGGAAAATTTTCTTTTGGTTTGTTCCGTTTTCCATACCTGCAGTTTTGATGGGTGCTTATCTCATCAAATATATCAATCCCAATTATCTGCAACTGATTGTCGCATTTTTTCTCATTGCTAATGTTCCTCAGATTTTCAAAAAAGCAACAGATAATCAAACCAATGAAAAAGCATTTTCAAAATACATTCTAGCAATAATCGGTTTTCTGGCAGGATTTGTTTCTGGAATTACCGGCGCTATTGGACTGTTATTTAATCGGCTTTATTTAAAATTCGGCTTGAAAAAAGAGGAAATCGTTGCAACCCGTGCAGCGAATGAGGTTTTCCTGCACCTCATCAAATTGGTGATCTATATTTCATTAGGACTTTACTCTAATCTCGCTCTTTGGCTGGGTCTTACGATTGCAGTTGCGACAGTTATTTCATCCTACTCTGTGAAATTAATACTTCCTTATCTCAGTGAAAATCTTTTTCGGAAAATCGGGTACGGTGCAATGACATTTGCAGGAATCACCTTATTAATTGGAACTTCTGAAAAAATCATTCAACAAGATAAATTAGACGTTACGATTGCAAAAAGTGAATCTATTGTTTCCTGGAGATCCACTGATTTTGTAATTGAATTTGCCTTCGATGAAGGTTTGGAAATAGAAAGACCAATCCATCCCGAAGAATTACCTCATCATCTTAAAACAAAATATGCGACTCTGAAAAATCAGTATGACCGCGTTCATCTGGAAAAAGTTTTTACGTTTCAAAATAAAACGTCGTATGAATTTTACTGTTATAAAAACAATCAGCTCACCAAATTTGAAAGTTAATTCAAACCAAAATTTCTAACAATGAAACTTTTAATCTCAGCCATTTTTATATTTTTAATAAGTTCTCAAAACATTTGTGCTCAGGATAGTCTGGCTTTAAATAGTAAAACTCAGGACAGTATTTCAAATCCAGAATTACATTATGACAATACTCATCAGTTCAGTTATAAAAAACTGATAATTCCTGCTATTTTTATTAGCTATGGTGTCGCTACTTTGAAAATTGATGCGTTAAAACAACTCAATTTTTCCACAAGGACAGAAATCAACGAACATACACCAGATCATATCCGTTTAGATAACTACACCCAGTTTGCTCCTGCAGTTTTGGTCTATGGCCTGAATGCCTTCGGAGTTGAAGGAAAACATAACTTAAAGGAACGAAGCATTATTTACGGAACATCATTGTTATTAGCTTCTGCTGTAATAATACCTACAAAACATTTGGCAAAAGAAGAAAGACCCGACCAATCGAATCGTTTATCATTTCCTTCCGGTCACACAGCGTTTGCTTTTGCATCCGCACAGTTAATGTACCGAGAATATAAAGACACAAATTTCTGGTTGGGAGTTTCCAGTTATTCGCTTGCAGTTTTTACAGGCGTTTACAGGATGCTGAATGACAAACATTGGTTCAGTGACGTGGTTGCCGGTGCAGGAATTGGGATTTTGTCAACTGAAGTTTCTTACTGGTTATATCCAAGAATGAACAGTTTACTATCGGGGAAAAATAAAAATTCTTCTACGATGGTTATGCCTTTTTATCAGAACAAAACCGCTGGAATTGGTTTAGTTAAGAATTTTTAAATTGAACTTAAAATAATTATTCAAAAAAAATAAGTAGAAGGATTCTTAGATGGTCTTCCCACTTTTTTATATCTGAAACAAAGAAATAACAACTTATAAGAAACAAAAAAAAGAGAGCCATCGTGGATGGCTCTCTCCTAATTTTTGAGTTACAAATCTATTGTTTCAAGACTCTCTCAGTTACATTTTTGTTATTCACTGTTCCTGTTATGATGTAATTACCTTTTGGTAAATCAGCGATATTCAATGTTGAGTTACCTTTGACATTGGCCGTTTTCACCAATTGGCCAGACATTGAATAGATTTTAACATCTTTTACATCAGAACCGAACAACAATTCGTTATTTTTTACCAGAGTATTTTTAATGAATTGATATTGACTTTTTTGTCCTTCATTCACAGCCAGTGTCACGCCAGTTCCAGCCTGCGGTGTTGGAAGAGAAATAGTGAAATCTGCATTATTATTATTGGTATCAGCAGAAATTCTGGTAATCGAATTCAATATGGATGGTGACGGAGCAGCTCCAGAACCTTCGTACTGAGTTGCCAATCCATACCCAACAAAATCTATAACATTTGATGCAGCAGGTCCAGTAACTTGTGTAGCATTGCTGGCCAAAGCTACTTTTCCTGAAGTAAGAGCCAATCCTATTCCCAGACCTATTACCGGGCCTGAACCATCAAAATTAAGAACTGCATTCACAACTAGATTTGGATTTAAAAGATTGATGATTCCACCACCATCTCCTCCTTCTTGTATTAAGAAAGTCTGTCCGGCAGGGATTGTAACAGTAGGTATCGTATGATACTGTGTAAATGCGCCGTTAATCGGACCATATTGTAATGTAGCCCCTGTTAATGTTGCTGCGGAAGATCCAATATTTTTCAGTTCAATGAAATCGTGCGTTATTGTTGCTCCAAGAATTCCGCCTCCTGTATAAATTTCATTGATAACAATCTGTGCATTAAAAAATGCCACTGAGGACATAAGTCCAGCAAATGTAAAAAATTTTTTCATAAATAATTATTTTATTGATTTAAATAATATTTACAATTGCTGTACCAAAAATATTCATAATATTTCTAAAATAGTTGCGAATATCATAATAAAAATGACAAGATTATTAAAAAATAAATTATCATTTAACCATAATCTGGAGCAAAAGCAACATTTTGGATAAAAACTTAGAAAAGCTTTACAAAATCAGAAAATAAAAAACCCTAAAACATTTTATACAAATGAATTAGGGTTTTGGAGGTGCCTAGCGGATTCGAACCGCTGTGGATGGTGTTGCAGACCACTGCCTAGCCGCTCGGCCAAAGCACCATTTTGTTTGGTTTGCAAATTTAGTGTTTTTTTTTAAATTTCAAATTTTAATCGGTTTTTATTTAAAAAAATATTCTTTCAATGATAAAAAGCTATTCGAAGTTTTCATTTTTGATTGCCCAAAATTGAATGGCATAACTTTTTCATTTTTACACTCTTCTTCTACTTATAAATATTATGTTATATTCTAACGATTCTGAAGTTTGAGTTAATCAAATATAGATTATAATAAGATTTTCAACTTCTAAATATTAATGATTTACATATCTTTAATCGATGATTACAATCTTTTTTTAGGTTCTAAATAAGTATCTTTGCAAAAAATTTTTGAAATAATGGATAATTTCCAACTGAATACAATAGAAGAAGCCTTAGAAGATATTAAAAACGGCAAGATGGTCATTGTAGTAGATGACGAAGACCGTGAAAACGAAGGCGACCTTATTGCTGCAGCCGAATTGACCACGCCAGAAATGGTGAATTTTATGGCAACTCACGCAAGAGGTTTGATTTGTATGCCGCTTACAGAAACGAGATGCGATGAACTGGAACTGCATTCTATGGTTTCCAATTCTACCGACCCGAAAGAAACAGCCTTCACTATTTCTGTTGACCTTCTTGGAAAAGGTGCTACCACAGGAATTTCTGCCGGTGACCGCGCCAAAACCATCCAAGCGATTATGGATTCTAACACAAAACCTGGTGACCTGATGCGACCTGGACACATTTTCCCATTGCGAGCAAGAGAAGGTGGTGTTTTGAAAAGAGCCGGACATACAGAAGCGGCGGTAGATCTAACCAGATTGGCTGGACTGAAAGAAGGTGGCGTGATTTGTGAAATCCTGAACGAGGACGGAAGTATGTCGAGATTGCCTCAACTTTTGGAATTTGGGAAGAAGCACGATTTGAAAGTGATTTCTATTGAGGATTTGATTCATTACAGGATAATGAGACAAGGCGATCTTGTAGAAAGAATCGAAGAGCGAGAAATCAAAACGCACTTTGGAGATTTTAAATTTTATGTTTTTGAGGAGAAGCCGACGGAGCAAATTCATTATGCGTTAACCAAAGGAACGTGGTCTGCAGATGAAGCCATATTGGTGAGAGTACAATCTTCGGGAACTTATTTCGATGTTTTCAGCAGATTGTCCAATGGCGAACATCCGCTGATGCAACAAGTAACCGACCTTATCAACAAAGAAGGAAAAGGCGCTGTGGTTTTCATCAACAATGTTTCTAACAAAGAAAATACACTGAGCCGAATCAAACATTTCCTGAATTATCAAGACGGAACGAGCGAACAACCAACAATTGCTCCTAACTTCCGTGACTATGGAATCGGAACTCAAATTTTAAAAGACCTTGGCATCAATAAATTTAAAGTGATTACTCAGAATCCGAACATCAAGCCTATTCTTTCTGGTTACGATGTGGAAGTAACTGAGATGGTTGCATTATAATTAGATTTTGAGATAATAGACTGATAAATGATAGCCTTTTATTCATCTTCAATATAACAAGAAAAGCGCTCCAATTGGAACGCTTTTCTTGTCTATATTCTATTCGCCTAGCTATATTCTTAATTTGCTGGCCAAGCATTATTCTTAGGATTGATATCCGGAACAATTGATTTGGGGTCAAGCTTTACATTGGTTACTTCTTTTGTGGAGTCTAATTGGAAAGTCCATTCTGTATTTCTTTTCCACACCTCAACAGGTAATTTTACTGTTTCCGTAGTTCCATCTTTGAAAGTTACTAAAACCGTTGTCGGCATTGGTAATTGTCCGATGTTTTCAACTGTGATTTGTGCTCCGTTTTTGAAATCGCCGCTCACTGGTTTTACAGTTTTCACCGCTTGGTCAACCTTCCATTTGCCCATAAACCAACCTCTCCAGAAATAGTTCAGCTCTTCTCCGGAAACATTTTCCATCGTATGGAAGAAATCCCACGGTGTTGGATGTTTGAAGGCCCATCTGTTGATATAAGTTTTGAAGGCTTTATCAAATTTCTCATGACCAAGAATGGTTTCTCTCAAAATCCCCAATCCTATACCTGGTTTGAAATAAGCCAGAACACCAATGCTTCTTTCTTTCATATTGTCTGGTCCAACCATAATTGGCTCAAAACTATCACTTTGAACGAATGGTCCAACTTTACCAATATCCTGCTTATGATAATATTCGCCTTTGTTGAAGGCCTCGGTAGAACCCTCATTGATAAAAGTATTGAAACCTTCATCCATCCAGGCAAACAATCTTTCATTGGAACCAACAATCATCGGGAACCAGGTGTGTCCAAACTCGTGATCGGTAACGCCCCAAAGTCCTTCGCCTTTAGAATTCATATGACAGAATACGATTCCTGGATACTCCATTCCGCCTTCGTTTCCTGCTACATTGGTTGCAGCTGGATATGGATATTCGAACCATTTTCCTGAGTAATGTTCAATGGCCGCTTTTGTATATTCTGTTGAGCGTCCCCAAGCTTTGTCGCCCGCACTTTCTACAGGATAAGCCGAGATTGCCAAGGATTTTTTACCACTTGGAAGGTTGATTCTTGCAGCATCTATAATGAAAGCTTTAGAAGAAGCCCACGCAAAATCCCTCGCTTTTTCTATTTTGAATTTCCAGGTTTTTGTCCCTGACTGATTTCCTTTTCCCAATTCAGATTCAGGGTGAATCATCACTGTTTTTTCACTCTTGCGAGCCTCATTCCAACGGTTGATTTCGTCTTTGGAATACACTTCTTTTTCATTCAGCAATTCGCCCGAAGCTACAACATAATGATTAGCCGGAACTGTAATATTGGCAGATAAAGTTCCATATTCCAAATAGAATTCTGAAGCACCTAAATATGGCAAAGTGTTCCATCCCATCACGTCATCATAGACGCACATTCTTGGATACCATTGTGCCAGAGTGAAGATTTTCCCGTTCTTGGTATCTTCCACACCCATTCTGTCTGAGCCGTATTTTGGAGATAAGAAAGTATATTCTATTTTTAATTTGGCCACGCCTCCGTTTGCTTTCAACTCTGCGGGCAGGTCAATTTGCATTCTGGTGTCAGTGATAGTATATTTCACTTCCTTCCCGTCATATTTTACAGATTTGATTTTGTAACCACCATCAAAAGTTTCTCCTTTTGCACCATTTCTACTGCCAGACAAAGGGATGATTGCATTACCTCTGGAATCTTTAGAAAAAAGATTTTGGTCGAGTTGTAACCAAAGAAAACTTAATTGGTCCGGACTGTTATTGGTATAAGTGATGTCGGCTGAACCACTGATTTCATTTTTGGCTTCATCAAGGCTGACATTCAGTTGATAATCTGCTGAGTTCTGCCAATATTTGTGACCTGGCTGTCCGCTTGCAGAACGGGTTTCTGTTCCTGTCTGAGGGTAGAAAAATGGTTTGAACGCTTCTGTATAATCATACTTTGGAGCTTCCTGAGCGTACGAATGGCCTGCAAAAGCCAATATCGCAACAGCGGAAAGTAGTTGTGGTAGTTTGAAATTCATTAATGGAAAGATTTATTGTTAAATAAAATTAGTCAAAAAAAACTGAAGCTTGTTACATCCATCATTTCATATTCAATAGATTACAAACAAAATGCCTGCAGTTGTGGAACCGCAGGCATCTATATGAAGCGCCATCAGCTTGCAGTTTGGCACCTGCAGGCGTTGATTTTACTGAGAATATTTAATGTGGTAGTTTTTCTCTGACATAGCCATAGACCCAAGTCCCTGCAACAGCGCTCAACAAAGTAACGACAACCGCAAAAGCTCCGGTTCCTATCTGTGCGAAAAGCGGTGCCGGGCAGGCTCCGGTGATTGCCCATCCAAATCCGAAGATCAGCCCGCCGTAGACCTGACCTTTGTTAAAAGTTTTAGGAGCTATTGATATTTTTTCTCCATAAACAGTTTTAATTTTGAATTTTTTGATTATGAAAACGGAAATCATCCCAGTCACAACTGCGCTTCCAATCACGCCGTACATATGAAATGACTGCAAACGGAACATCTCCTGAATTCTGAACCAGCTGATAATCTCAGCTTTCACAAAAACGATTCCGAACAAAACACCAACTATTAAATACTTCAAATTGTGATACCATTTATACTGAATATGGCTTTCGTTGGTACAAATGGTATCTTGGTGACGTATATCTTTTTCTTTTGTCATTATTAATATATTTAAAGTGAAAGAATGATTGGCAAAATGAAATTTGCCATTAAAAAACCACCTATCATAAAGCAAATCGTTGCAACCAATGATGGCCATTGAAGATTGGAAAGTCCCATTATGGAGTGTCCGCTTGTACAGCCCCCTGCATATCGGGTTCCGAAGCCAACCAAAAATCCGCCGACAACCATTAGGATAAAGCCTTTTAACGTCAATAAACTTTCAAAATTCATCAGTTGTGTCGGGACAAGATTGCTATAATCTGTAATTCCGTACGTTGCCAGTTCTGCTTTAAGATTTGGATTAACGGCAATTTCTCCCGGATTCATCAGAAAATAAGAAGCTATCATTCCTCCGAAAAAAATTCCCAATACAAAAAACAGATTCCAGGATTCTTTTTTCCAGTCGTATTTGAAAAAAATCACGTTTGCCGGGATACAGGCTGCACAAATATGTCGCAATGATGAACTGATCCCAAAAGATTTATTGCCTAAAATTAATAGTGCGGGAACGGTAAGACCAATCAACGGACCTGCAACATACCATGGCCAAGGTTCTTTTATGATTTCTAACATCAATTATTATATTTAAAGATTTATTTGAAGGTTTTACTTTGACAAACGAAATTACTTTTAGGGATATCGATTTGTGCAATTGCATGGAACCCACCTTCAATTTCGGTAAAATTCCTGTAACCTCTTGCCTGCAGAACGCTTGCCGCCATCATACTTCTGTATCCACCTGCACAATGCAGATAAAAATGCTCTGTCGAGTCGATATGATGCATCCACTCGTTGATGTAAGCAAGAGGTTTATTGTAGGCCTTTTCCACGTGTTCTGCTTCATATTCGCTTTCCTTCCTGACATCTATGATTTTCACATTTTGATTTCTGATTTCAGCTTCAAACTGTTGTGCGGATATTCTGTTCACGGTGTCAATCTCTTTTCCATTATTTTTCCAGGCTTCAAAACCACCTTTCAGAAAGCCTAAAACATGATCAAAACCAACCCTGCTGAGCCTTGTAACAGTTTCTTCCTCATTTTCATCCGTAATTAATAGAATCGGTTGTTTTACATCTACTATCAAAGCACCGACCCAAGGTGCAAAATCTCCGTCCAAGCCTATATTAACAGACTGCGGCACAAAGCCTTTCGCAAAATTTTCATTATTTCTGACATCCAAAATCAAAGCACCGGAATGTTCTGCTATTTCCTCAAAAACGTCAGGAGAAAATGCGTGAAGACCTTTAGACAAAATCTCATCAAAACTTTTATACCCTTTCTTATTCATAGCGACATTCATTCCGAAATAAGCAGGAGGCGGAAGAAGCCCCTCTGTAACCGCTTTTATAAAGCTTTCTTTGCCTTTTTGATTCAAAGCGTAATTGGTTTTTTTCTGATTTCCCAATGTATCCATCGTTTCTTTCTGCATATTTTTTCCACAAGCTGAGCCTGCTCCATGCGCCGGATAAACGACAATATTATCATCCAAAGGCAGAATTTTTCGATACAAACTTTCGTATAGAAGTCCTGCCAACTCTTCCTGAGTCATATTTGCAGCTTTCTGTGCCAGATCGGGACGGCCGGCATCACCAAGAAACAGAGTGTCACCACTGAACAGCGCTTTTTCCTTTCCGTTTTCATCAATTAATAAAAAAGATGAGCTTTCCATCGTATGACCTGGCGTGTGAAGCACTATGATTTTAATTTTCCCTATTTCAAAAACCTGATGATCTTCTGCAATAATAGCCTCAAATTCCGGATTTGCCGTTGGCCCATAAACGATTGGCGCATTTGTTCTTTTACTGAGGTCAACGTGACCGCTCACAAAATCTGCGTGGAAGTGGGTTTCAAAAATATATTTGAGCTTTACGTTGTCTCTTTCCAGCCTGTCAATGTATGGCTGAGTTTCTCTTAACGGATCGATGATCAGCGCTTCGTTTTCAGAAATAACATAATAAGCACCTTGGGCGAGACATCCAGTGTAAATCTGTTCTATTTTCATTTTAATATTTTTAATTTGATACAAAGGTCAGGGTTTGAATTCTGCTGCACAGCTACTTTTGTTACACAAGAATTTTAAAGGAAAAGCTCTTTGATGATGATGTAAATTCCCATTGCCAGAATAAACCATCCAAAGGCAGGTTTCAGTTTTTTACCATCTATTTTCTTTGATAACTGAGAGCCGATGATGATTCCAACAATGGCAATTGCGGAGATTTTCCCTAATAAATTCCATTCAATTCTGATGTGACTGATGGATGTAAAAAAACCAATAAGCGAATTAAAAGAAATGATAATAAGTGAGGTTCCGATGGCCACTTTCATCGGGGCTTTCAGAAGATTAACGAGTGCGGGAATAATCATAAAACCGCCACCTGCACCCACCAAACCTGTCAGAACTCCAACAACGGAGCCTTCACCGGCGACCAGAAGTGTTTCATTTTTTTGAGACAGAGTGATTTCCGGCTGCAATTCTGCATTTTTCTGAATCATCTTGTAAGACGCGACAATCATTAAAGCCGCAAAAATCAAAAGCAGTAAAATATTTTTGGTGATGATGAAATTCCCAATGGCAAAAACCTCGTCAGGAATCATCGGAAGAAGATAATTTCTCGTTAGAAAAATAGAAATAATGGACGGAATTCCGAAAACAAAAGCGATCCTGAAATTAACCAACCCTTTTTTAAAATAAGAAGCCGAACCAACCAAACTGCTGACTCCAACAATAAAAAGCGAATATTCTGTTGCCAGAAAAGCATCAATCCCCAAAAGGTAAACCAAGACAGGAACCGTAAGAATACTTCCGCCGCCACCAATTAATCCCAGAGAAACGCCGATAAAAATCGACGCGATATAACCAAAAATTTCCATTTTTCAACTTTATCGTGCAAAAATGGAAATATCTGTGAAGCTGTACCGCTACTTTTGTTACATAAGACCTATCTGTTTTATGAAAGAATGATTTTATTTCGTCCGAGTTTTAATTTTCCAGAGTCTTCCAGCTGTTTCAGAAGTCTAGATACCACTACCCTTGCAGTTCCAAGCTCGTTGGCCAATTGCTCGTGGGTAATAGTAATTGTTTTAGAATTGAGATTTTCAGATTTTTTTGTGAGAAGGCTCAGCAGTCTTTCATCCACTTTTTTAAAAGCAATGGCGTTGATGATATCCAGCAATTCTTCAAAACGTTTGTGATACAATCTGAAAATATAATCCAGCCACTCCGGATATTCTTTGATGAACAAAGAAACTTTATCGACGGGAAGAAAAAGAATTTCTGCATCCTCTTCCACTTCTGCTCTCACAATGCTTTTCTCGTTGTGCATTCCGCCTAAAAAAGACATTATGCAGCTTTCTCCGGCTTTGATGTAATACAGAAGAATCTCGCGACCGTCTTCTTCGGTTCTGATGACTTTCAGCATTCCTTTCATCACAATGGGAATAGCACGGATAGACGAATTTTCGTCTAAA
>Ga0308157_10004492_pt1 | contig 18487 bp, 16 predicted proteins | sample PhyBR1_FD_201035 | JGI IMG/M metagenome (GOLD analysis project Ga0308157, IMG submission 201035) | Phyllosphere microbial communities from UC Gill Tract Community Farm, Albany, California, United States - DLSLB.R1 | ecosystem: Host-associated > Plants > Phyllosphere > Unclassified | place: USA...
AGTCGGTCCAGTTGTACACGCTGACCGAGGGCGTGGCCTGGGTGGTGGTGGCGAACAGCAGGGTGAACGCAGCGGGGATCAGGGCTTGCAGATGACGCATGGGGACACCTCGTTGGTTTTGTTCTTCGAGTTCGGTGTACGGGGGCGCAAAGCGCCCCGGGGTGGGTCAGACGCTCATCATCAGGAACTCACGCTCCCAGGAGCTGATGACCCGCTTGTAGTTCTCGTGCTCGGCACGCTTGACCGCCACATAGCCCTGGACGAATTGCTTGCCCAGGTACTGCTGCACGGTCTCGCAGTCTTCCATGTGCTGCAGGGCGTCTTCGATGGTGATCGGCAGGCGCAGGTTGCGCCGCTCGTAGGCACGGCCTTGTACGGGTGCACTGGGGTCAAGCTGCTCGACCATGCCCAGGTAGCCGCACAGCAGGCTGGCAGCGATCGCCAGGTAGGGGTTGGCGTCGGCGCCCGGCAGGCGGTTTTCCACCCGCATTGCCTCTGGGCTGGAGGTGGGCACGCGCAGCCCGGCGGTGCGGTTTTCTTCGCCCCACTCGACGTTCACCGGTGCCGAGGTATCTGGCAGGAAGCGGCGGAACGAGTTGACGTTGGGCGCGAACATCGGCAGCAGCTTGGGGATGTACTTCTGCAAACCGCCGATGTGGTGCAGGAACAGCTGGCTCATGCTGCCATCTTCATTGGCGAAGATTGGCTTGCCGGTGGCGATGTCGACCACGCTCTGGTGCAGGTGCATGGCACTGCCCGGCTCGTCGGTGATCGGCTTGGCCATGAAGGTGGCGGCCACGTTGTGCTTGAGTGCAGCTTCGCGCATGGTGCGCTTGAACACGGTGATCTGGTCGGCCAGGTCCAGCGCGTCGCCGTGGCGGAAGTTGATCTCCATCTGCGCCGGGCCGTCTTCGTGGATCAGCGTATCCAGGTCCAGGCCCTGGATCTCGCACCAGTCGTAGACATCCTCGAACAGCGGGTCGAATTCGTTGGCGGCATCGATCGAGAACGACTGGCGACCGCTTTCGGCACGGCCAGAACGCCCCAGCGGCACCTGCAATGGCAAGTCCGGGTCTTCACAGCGCTTGGTGAGGTAGAACTCCATCTCAGGCGCGACGATCGGCTGCCAGCCCTTGTCGGCGTAGAGCTTGAGCACTTTCTTCAGCACGTTGCGCGGCGACAGTTCGATGGGGTTACCTTGCTTGTCGAAGGTGTCGTGGATCACGATCGCGGTGGGCTCGATCGCCCACGGGATCTGGTAAACGGCGGAGGGATCGGGCCGGCAGACCATGTCGATGTCGGCGGCATCGAGCAGGTTGTAGTAGATGTCATCGTCAACGTAGTCGCCGGTGACCGTCTGCAGCAGCACGCTTTCGGGCAGGCGCATGCCACGCTCGTGGAGGAACTTGGCGGTGGGCGCGATCTTGCCGCGGGCGATGCCGGTCAGGTCGCTGATCACGCATTCGACTTCGGTGATGCGGTGTTCTTTCAGCCAGGTGTACAGCTGATCGAAGGGGGCGTTCATACAGACCTCTTGGTTGGGTTTTAGTGTGGGAGCAATGCTGCTCGCCAATGCCATGGCAAGGCGAACAAGGCGTTGTACTTCCCAGGTGACGCACTGGAGACTATCTTGGTCGCAGCCCCCCGGGCCGATCTATCCATTTTCTTCGGCAAGCAATGCACCAAAAGAGTGCAACTAGGATCTCGCGTGACAACGCCCAATGCGCTGCAAGTCCAAGCCTTCCATACCACCGACGTCTCCGAGCAAGTGCGCGCTACCCCCGGCTGGCAGCAGCAGTACCGGCAGATGTCGCCGGGGCATTTCAGCGGTGAGCTGCGCTGGCTGGGGATGGATGGCGTGGAGGTGTACGAGGAGCGCTTGAACACCCGCGTGGAGCAGTTTTTCCGTGCGCCGAGCGGTTCACTGGCGTTCTGCTTCGACCGCAGCGAAAACAGCCTGTACCTGCTGAACGAGCAAAGCCGCAACATCTGGATCACCCCGGAGAACTACCAGGAAGTGGCAGTGGTGTTCGACCAAGCCTTCCTGGCCCGCCATGGGCTGGACCCGCAACGCCTCGAAGGGTTGTTCATGGTGCCGCTGGGCAGTGGGCAGAACGCATTGTTTGGCAGTTGGCTGAGTGCCACGCTGACCCGCCTCGGGCAGGCCGACTGCCCATTGCAGGGGCAGGCCCTGGCGGAACAACTGCTGGAGGATTGCCTGTTCATCCTCGATAACGCCAGCCAGCGCCTGCAGGGCATAGCCTTGGGGCGGCGCGACGAGGAACGGGCGATCATGCGCCGGGTCAGCGAGTGGGCGGCGGACTGCCCAGAAGAGACGTTGAACCTGGTGGAGCTGGCAGATGTTGCCGGGGTCTCGTTGCGCCAGTTGCAGCAGGCGTTCAAGGCATTTACCGGCATGCCGCCTGCCCAGTGGCTGCGCTTGCGCCGGCTGAATGGCGCCCGTCGCGATCTGTTACGCGATGGCAGGGCGACCGTGGCCGAGGTCGCGATGCGCTGGTCATTCTGGCATCTAGGAAGGTTTTCAGAGAGTTATCGGCAATTGTTCAAGGAGTTTCCGAGCGAGACCTTGAAGCGGAGCAGGGGCTAAGGTAGCGAAATAGTTGTTGGCCTCTTCGCGGGCTTGCCCGCTCCCACAGGGACCTGAGGCGATCCTGTGGAAGCGGGCGCGCCCGCCAGGAGGTCGGCCCAGCCAGCACTGAACTCAGCATCTCACGCCGAAAGTTGCTATCGTGCCGCCCTGATCCAAACCGAGGTGCCGATGTTCTACCTGCCTTTGCCCAGCGACCAGGCCGACCGCCTCGCCAGCGAACCCAAAACCGACTTTTTCACCACTGCCAGCGTCCTCGAAGCCGCCGCAGTGTTGTTCGCGCAAAACCTGCCGCGCCAGCCCGCCACCGCCTCGGCCGACGCGCAAGAGCGCCGTTTCGCCGAAATCGTACGCATCGCCAACGAAGTTGAAAGCGCCGCGCCTGGGCGCTTTCAAAGCCAGGTAGCGCAGCACTTCGATCGTGAAGCCTTTGCCATGGGCCTGGGCATGCTGGGCGAAAACGGCATTGCTCTGCTGTCGGCCGAGGTGCAGTACACGCTAGACGAACTGTTGGATACCGAAGGCCAGTGGAATTTCCAGTTCGCCGACACCTACCGCCAGCGGGCCACACCGCTGCATCCGGTGTACCTGCCGGCGCTGGCCACTGATCTGATGCTCAGCGACCAGCAGAACCGCCTGCTGCGCGAGTTTCTCAGTGGTATCGACGAGTCAGTGGCGGTGCAGGGCTTTGCTGGCACTGGCAAGACCTTCCTGATTCACCAGTTCGCCCGCCTGCTGGAACCACAGCGCACGTTGCTTCTGGCTTTGACCGAAAGCCAGTTGCGCGCCTTGCAGGCGCGGGTCAAGGACGCTGCCGCCTACACCGCGCTGACTTTCGGTCAGTTGGCTGATGAGCTGCTCAACCGCGACCTCACCAACAACGGCTGGCGTCTGCGCGACCCGTATCGCACCAAACTGTCATGGCGCCCGCAGAATGAGCAGGTTGTACGCTGGCTGGCCATCCCTGACATCGGCCCGCTCGCCGCGCGCGATGTGGTTGCCTTGTGCGTCCGCGCCGTGCGCACCTTCTGCCACAGTGCCGATACCCAGCTTCAGCTGCACCATTTGCCCTGGGCCGGGCCGGGTACTTCGCCGCTGGATCAGGAGGTACTGCTGGAAAAGGCCCGCCTGTATTGGCAAGAGCTGATTCGCCCGTCCGCGCGGGAAGTCCAGCTGCCGGTGCGCGACTACCACCGGGTCAAGTTGCTGTCGTTGACCGGTTATGTGATCGATAGCCGCTACACCCACGTGATCGTCGACGAGGCTCACGAGCTGTCGGCACCGATGCTTGCCGTGCTGGACCGCAGCCCGCAGTCGATCATTGCGCTGGGCGACGAGTTGCAGAACCTCAACGGCCTCAGCCCGCACCATGGCAGCTTCATCCGCCAACGCTACATCGACCATTCCCTGCGTGCCGGGCCGGCGATGGACAATGTGCTCAACCCGCTGATCCAGGCGCACCCGGCGGCGATCCAGGCAGCCTTCAGTGGCAGCGCCGAGCATTACACGCGGGTCAGTTTCTTCGATACGGTAACCGTGCCGGAACAGCCCACGGCGCTGATCGTCGATGACGAATGGGGGCTGTTTGGCTGGTTCCAGCGCCTGACGCATCAGGGCGTGCCATTCGTATTGCTGAAAAGCGCACGCAAGGACTTCGAACTGTTCGTCGAGGACTGCATGGAGCTGTACCGCCACGGCACCCGGCCGCGACACCCGATGTTGTTCCGCTATGCCAGCTGGCAGGCCCTGGAGCAGGACAAGGGCGATGACAAGGCGTTCAATGCCGTGGCCAACATGCTGCGCAAAGGCTATACCCCGGAGCACTTTGCCAAGGCCAAGAGCCGTTACCGCTGGGACAAGGCGCCCAAGTTGTTCCTGGGGCGGGTACGGGATGTGAAAAACATGGAGTTCGCTCGGGTGATGGTGTCGCCGGAGCTGATGGTGCCGCCGCAGGTGGCGGGTAACCGCAATGAGCGGGCGCGGATGCTGGCGGGGCTGTATACCGCCTGTTCGCGGGCGCGGCATGAACTGATCGTGCCGGGGGGGATGCTGGACTGGGTCAAGGACCAGGTTCGGGACTGAGGCATCTGGGGCCGCTCTGCGGCCCCAGGGTCGTGAATCAGTTACGGTCCAGCCACACTGTCTGGGCATTGGTGAACTCGCGCACGCCAAAGTGCGACAGCTCACGCCCGAACCCGCTCTTCTTCACGCCACCAAACGCCACACGGGGGTCGGAAGCGCAGTAGCCGTTGATGAACACGCCACCGGTATCCAGTGCCGCAGTCATGCGCTCGGCCAGCGCATAGTCGGCGGTGTAGATGGTTGCGGCCAGGCCGAAATCGCTGTCGTTGGCCAGTTCTACCGCATGCTCGGCATCACGTGCCGTGATGATCGCGGCCACCGGCCCGAACAACTCCTGCTTGAATGCGGTCATTTGCGGGGTGACGTTGGCGAACACGGTCGGCGCATAGAAGTTGGCCACGCCTTCGACCTTGTTGCCGCCCAGCAACAGGGTGGCGCCTTCGGCGAGGGTCGCCTGAACCTGGCCGTCCAGCTCGTCGCGCAGGTCGTAACGGGCCATCGGGCCGATGTAGGTGTCGTCTTCCAGCGGGTTGCCGACTTTCAGCTCGCGGGTTGCTTCAACGAACTTGCGCGTGAACTCCTCGACAATGCTGTCTTCCACGATCAGGCGTTTGGCCGCTGCGCAGACTTGGCCAGTGTTCTGGTAACGGCCAATGACTGCGGCCTTGACGGCGGCATCCAGGTCGGCGTCGGCCAGCACGATGAACGGGTCGGAGCCACCGAGCTCCAGTACACACTTCTTCAGCGCGGCACCGGCCTGGGCACCAATCGCCATGCCGGCACGCACGCTGCCGGTCAGGGTCACGGCGGCGATACGCGGGTCGTTGATGGCGCGGGTGACGCCATCCGGGGTCACGTTCAGCACTTCGAACACGCCATCCGGCAGGCCGGCATCCTTGAACAGCTCGCCCAGCAGGTAGGCGCTGCCCATCACGTTCGGCGCGTGCTTGAGCACGTAGGTATTGCCTGCCAGGATCGCTGGCACGGCGCCGCGCAGTACCTGCCAGACAGGGAAGTTCCACGGCATCACGGCCAGGATCGGGCCGAGCGGGCGGTATTCGATTCGGGCTTTTTCAACCTGGGTCGGCTCAGCGGCAAGCATGGCCGGGCCGTGTTCGGCATACCAGCGGCACAGGCCGACGCACTTGCTGACTTCGCCACGGGCCTGGGCAATCGGCTTGCCGATTTCGCGGCTGATCATCTGGGCAAAGGCTTCGGCCTTGGCTTCGAGGGTGCTGGCCAGGGCGAGCAGGTACTCGCTGCGCTGACCCAGCGACACTTGGCGCCACTGGCCGTAGCCAACCTTGGCACGTTGCAGCGCCGCTTCCAGTGCGGCGTCGGTGTCGAACGGGTAGGCGCCGATCTGCTCGCCGCTGTACGGGTCGAGGGAGATGGCGTGGGTCAGGCTGCTGATCGCGCTCATGGCGGGACACTCTCGTTGTTGTTAATCAGTGACGCCAGACTAGTGGGCTATGGCTTTAATGAAAACTGAATAATAATGAGCGAAACATTCACGTTTGGAGAAAGGCTGTGGACCTGGTGCAACTGGAGATCTTCAAGGCCGTGGCAGAGCAGGGCAGCATCAGTGCCGCCGCGCAGCACATCCATCGGGTGCCGTCCAACCTGACCACGCGCATCAAGCAACTGGAAGAAGACCTGGGCGTGGAGCTGTTCATTCGCGAGAAAAGCCGCCTGCGCCTGTCGCCTGCAGGCTGGAATTTTCTTGAATACACCCGGCGCATCCTCGACCTGGTGCACGAGGCGCGCCTTACCGTGGCCGGTGAAGACCCGCAGGGCACCTTTGCCCTCGGTTCGCTGGAAAGCACGGCAGCGGTGCGCATCCCGGCTTTGCTGGCGGCGTACAACCAGCGCTACCCCAAGGTAGACCTTGACCTGTCCACCGGGCCATCCGGGACCATGCTCGAAGGCGTGTTGTCTGGCCGGCTGGTGGCCGCGTTCGTCGACGGCCCGGTGCTGCACCCGACACTGGAAGGCATGCCGGTGTTTGAAGAGGAAATGATGGTCATCGCGCCGCTCAACCATGCGCCAGTTACGCGCGCCCAGGATGTGAACGGTGAGAGCATCTACGCCTTCCGTGCCAACTGCTCGTATCGCCATCACTTCGAGAACTGGTTCGTCAAGGACCAGGCAGTGCCGGGCAAGATTCACGAGATGGAGTCGTACCATGGCATGTTGGCGTGCGTCAGCGCTGGCGCAGGCCTGGCCATGATGCCGCGCAGCATGCTCGACAATATGCCCGGGTGCAGCACGGTCAGTGCCTGGCCTATGTCGGAAGATTTTCGCTACCTGAAAACCTGGCTGGTCTGGCGGCGGGGCGCGGTATCACGCAGTCTGAGCATGTTCGTGAAACTCCTTGAGGAAGGTCGTACAACCTCTTGATCAGTATCTAAATTTACATTCGATTGATGGGTTAGTGCCGAATGTCACGATGACGACCATGCATCAGCCAGAACACCAATACCCCGGGAGGATCAGATAATAGGTAAGCCATCCTCTAAAGGAGGGTCGTACCATGCGTAACCATCACTATGCCCTCGGCGCGGCGTTGCTGATCACCCTGGCCATGCCATGGACCTTGGCTGCTGCCGCCGACCTCAATGCCCCCATCGACATGCAGGCCGTGCAGTTGCAATCGCAGGAGCAGAACGGCGTGCGCTATTTGCAAGGTGGTATTGGCCAGGATGAGGCCAATGCGCTGCGCAAAACCACCGGCTATGACTTGCACGTGGAGCTTTCCACTGGCCCGGAAGGCAAGTTCCAGAGTGGTGCCACAGTCGACATTCAGAATGCACAAGGTCAGCCCGTACTCAGCGTCACGGATGCCGGGCCGCTGCTGTATGTGCAGTTGCCTCCCGGCAAGTACAAGGTCACTGGCAATGCCCAAGGTGAGACGGTGCAGCAACTGGTGACCGTGAACGGCAAGGCCCCCGCGACCGTGAACCTGAACTGGCGTTGATCAAAAAAATACGGCAGGAGTACGGATGTACTCCTGCGAGGAGCGCATCGCCATGAGCCTGGATCTTCAGCTGGAGATGTTGAACGAGCGGGGCTATGTGTTACTCCCCGGTGTGCTCGAACCCCTGCGTATCGCCCTGTTGCGCTGCGCCATCGCAGCTGCCCGACTGGCTAGGCGCGAAGGGCGATTTCACCCAGCCTGCACAAATACTGACTGCTCAGCTGTACCTCAGCGATGTCTGGCACAGCGGCGGAGCCAATCGCAGCCAGGCTCGCGAGCGCGACATGCTGCAAGTGCATTACGGCAGGCGCATGGTCGCGCAGAAGTTCTCGCCGTACTTGAACTGGCGTTTCAGCCCTCAGGTGCTGGAAGAGGCAACGCCCCGGCAAAGGCGCTTGCTGGGCGAACATGAAGAGGCGGAATACGACTGAGGCGCGGAGCACGAGAAGGCACATCTTGAGCAAGCGATTTAGCCAATAGTGGCAATACACTTTCAACTTTCTGATCATCTGGACAATAATCAAAAAACTGTTACTTCGTGTGACCGGTCTGGATGCACCGGTTCACTCTAAAAATCGAGGGGCCAAAGCCCCCGCTTGCTTTATAGACCATCAGGAGAAGTCATTGATGAAAACCCGTCTCGCTGCTTCGCTGGCCGCTGCAGTGCTGGCCTTTGCAGGGGCCAACCTGGCCCAGGCCGCGCAGGTATCCGGCGCCGTTGGCGCCACCAGCCAAGGTGACATGACCTACCGTATTGGCTTGTCCTTCGATTGGGACAAGAAGTGGCTGGAGAGCAGTACTGGCTATGTGACCGGTTACTGGGATGCTGCCTACACCTATTGGGAGGGCGGTGACGCCAGTGGTGCGCACTCGCTGTCGTTCAGCCCGGTGTTCACTTACGAGTTCAGCGGTTTTACCTACACGCCGTACATCGAGGCCGGTATTGGCCTGGCGGCGTTTTCCAAGACCGACGTGGGTGACCAGCGCATGGGGTCGGCGGTCAACTTCGAAGACCGCATCGGTTTCGGTCTGAAGTTGCCAGGTGAGCAGAAAGTCGGGATTCGCGCGATGCATTATTCCAATGCGGGAATCAAGCAGCCAAACGACGGTATTGAGTCCTACTCGCTGTTCTACAGCAAAGGTTTCTGAAGCAGGGGGCCGCTGTGCGGCCCATCGCGACACAAGGCCGCTCCTACAGGCGAGCACGATTTCTTGCAGGAGCGGCCTTGTGTCGCGATGGGCTGAAAAGCAGCCCCGGCATATCAGAAGGTGTAGGAAACACCTGCCTGCACTGTGCGTGGAGCCCCCGGGTAGGCGTAGGTGTTGAATGCTCCTTCGTCGTATTCCTGGTTGAACAGGTTTTTCACGTCCAGGTTCAAACGAACGTGTTCGTTGACCTGGTAGAAGCTCAGCAGGTCAACCACGGTGTACTGGCCCATGTTGTAGGTGACCGCCTCGGTCTGGCCATTGCGGTCATCCACGTATTTCACCCCGACACCAAGGCCAAGACCTTTGGCAAAGCCGTCCTGGAACTCATAGGTGTTGAGCAGGCTGAAACTGTTGCGGGGGATATTCGCCAGGCGGGTGCCGCTTGGCAAACGGTTGTCCTTGGTCACTTCGGCATCGACATAAGCGTAGCCGCCGATCACACGCCACTCTGGGGTGATGTTGCCAGCAATGTTGATGTCCAGGCCGCGGCTGCGTACCTGGCCAGCGGCGACACTGTAGTTGGGATCAACCGGGTCGCGCGTGAGCACGTTTTCCTTGACGATGTGGTAGATCGCCGCGTCGACGCTCAATTGGCGATCAAGCGCTTCCCATTTCACGCCCAGTTCGTAGGATTTGCCTTTCTCGGGGTCGAAACCACGCCCTGTCGCACCGGCAGGTGCACCGCTGTTGGGCTTGAACGAACGCGCGGTGTTGGCATAGACCGCGACAGTGTCGGTCAGGTCGTAAAGCAGGCCGAAACGCGGAGTGACGCCGTTTTCGCCCTTGTTGAAATCACCCGCTGCGCTGAGTTTGTTGACGTAGTCGTGCTCGAAGCGCTCGAAACGAACGCCAGCCAGCGCCTTCAGTCGCTCGGTCAAGGCTACCTGGTCCTGGATGAAGAACGCCCAGGTCTGCAGGTTTTCCTTGTCCCAGGTCGTAGTACGGGTCAGGGCTGGCCGGGGCTGGCCAAGGACCGGGTTGTAGATGTCGATGGGGTAGGTGCCAGCAGCCGCAGAGGACCGTTGGATGATCGAGTTGTAGTCGTAGTTCTCGTATTCGACGCCGGTCAGCAAGGTATGGCTGAGCGTGCCGGTATCGAAGTGTCCGGTCAGGTTCAGTTGCCAGTCACGATCAGTCCATTCCAGCTTGCGGTAGTTGAAGTTGCGCTGCAGCGTGCGGCCATCTGCCGGTGCGCCGTTGGCTTCGACAGCATTGCCTTTAAGCGAACCATCAAGGAACTGGAACCCACCAGCCAGCGTCCAGTTGTCGTTGAGCAGGTGCTCGAAACGTAGCTGGGCCATGTTGTTGTCGTTGTGCAGCAGATTGTCGCTGCCTTTTTCCCAGATGTAGGTGTCACGCGAGGCGCTGCCGGTTTGCGTCGCAAAGCGGGTCAAGCCGCGGTCCAGCGGGTGGTTGTTACGCATGAAGTCGCCTTCGAAGATGATCTTCGTGGCGTCATTGACCTGCCAGCTGATGACCGGTGCAACATCATAGCGCTCGCTTTCCACGTCATCGCGGAAGCTGTCACCACCTTCGCCAAGCACGTTCAGGCGGTAAGCCAGCGAACCGTCCTGGTTCAGCGGCCCGGTGGCGTCCAGGGTAGCGCGGTGCATACCCTGGTCATCGAACTGGCTGCCCAGTGTAACCTTGGATTCTGGCAGTGGCTGCTTGCTGACCACGTTGAAGGTGCCACCTGGGTCGCCACGGCCATACAGGCTGGTGGCCGGGCCACGGATCACTTCCAGGCGCTCGACGGTATTGGCATCCGGGGCGTTGGGGTAACCACGATTGATCGGGAAACCATTGCGATAGAACTCGCCGGTGGTGAAGCCGCGCACGGTGAAGGTGGTCAGGCCCTGGCCGCCAAAGTTGTTGGCACGGCCGACACCACCGGCGTAGTCCAGGCCGTCCTGCAGGCGCGTGGCGCCGGTGTCTTGCAGCACATCCTTGGGCACCACGCTGACCGATTGCGGCGTTTCGTGCAGCGCCGTGTCAGTGCGGGTGGCACTGGCCGAGCGATTGGCCTTATAGCCAACGACCGGGCCATCGGCGCGTTCACTGTCGGCAGTACTGGTGATGCTCAGTGCCTGGAGTTCTATCTGGGCCGGGTCGCTGAGCGGTTCAGGCTCGGCAAAGGCCAGCGGGGAGACAGCATGAAGCACACAAAGCGAAACGAACGTGCGACGCATCGACGGTACGATCCTGGAGTAGGGCGCTAAAGGATGGGGTAGAGAAGCGTCGTGAAACTACTACGAATCATTATCAAATGCATTATCTTTAATTGGCACTGGTGTACCAGATGCCAAGCGGCGAAATCCATGCTGGCCTCTGCGAAGATCAACCCGCTGCTACAGGGGGTTCACCAGACCCGCGAAGAGGCCGGTTCAGGTATACCAGACTCAGCGAACGACCTTGATCGCCAGCACATTGCACAGCGGGTGCTCCAGTACATGCGCCGTGGTCCCGCCCAGGTATGTCTGCAGGGCGTCATGCCGATGGCTGCCCATCACGATCACATCTGCCCGGCTGTGGCCGACAAACTCGGCAATGGCCCTGATAGCCGGGCCTTCCAGAAAGTGCCGACGCTCCAGCGGGATCTGGTGATGGTCACCCAGTCGGTTGAACACCGCCCGCTGCGCAGTGCGCACGCTGCCGTCGAAGCCGGGCATGGTCACCGTACCGGCACCGAAGTCGGCAATATGGGTCTTGAACGCGTCGCACACATGCAGCAAGTGCAACTCGGCGTTGCACTGCAGGGCCAGGGCACGGGCACTGTGGATCACCTGCTCGTCCAGGTGCTCGCCAGCACCGTGGCTGTTAAGGTCTACTGCCGCGGCAATCTGCCGGGGCAGGGGCAGGCGGATGTCGCTGACCAGATGCACGGCAACCGGGCTGTCCTTGAGCAACTGCCAATCCAGTGGCGTGACCAGCAGGCGTTTGAGCACCGGTTCGTGCTGCACGTCCTTGACCAGCAAATCGCAGCCTTGCCGTTCGACCCGCTCCAGCGCGCTGCCCAGCGGGTCGCGAGTCAACAACAGTTCGGTAGACACGTCCAGGCCAGCATTGCCCAACTGTTCAGCCTCATCTGCCAGCCACTGGCGGTTGTCACTGAGCAGCCGCTCACGCTCGCGGCCATCGCTCATCAAGCCAAAGGTGTCGACATCGTCGACGAAAACGTTGATATCCAGCAGTGCACCGCTGGACTCCGCCAGCGCCGCCGCGCGTTGCAGCGCTGGCGTATGGCGCATCTGCGGGCCGAGCATGACAAACAAGCGCTTGAACTGGCTCATCTCACACCTCCACGTGTGGCAGCCCCCCGGTTACCTGGTTCTGTTCAGTCTAGACCCGTGTGCGCCCGGTCAAACCGATCAGGCTTTTTTCACCTGCGCCTGCCTGAGTGCGGCTAGCGTCATGTGTCGGGTATGATGCGTGCCCCATCATTGTCACGAGGCCTGTCCCATGTCCCTGAGCGCTGAACAGATCGGCGAATTTTGCGCTTTCGCCGAGCAGTTGGCCGACGCTGCCGCAGTGGCGATCAAGCCATACTTTCGCGCCAGCCTGGATGTCGAGGACAAGGGCGGGCGCCTGTACGACCCAGTGACCGTGGCTGACAAGGCGGCCGAGGACGCCATGCGCGCGCTGATCCAGGCCCGCTACCCGGACCACGGTATTCTTGGTGAAGAGGCGGGCGTGGCCGTCGGCAGCAGCCCGTTGACCTGGGTGCTCGACCCGATCGACGGTACCCGTGCCTTCATCACCGGCCTGCCGTTGTGGGGCACGTTGATTGCCCTGAACGATGGCACGCGCCCTGTGGTTGGCGTGATGAACCAGCCATTCACCGGTGAACGCTTTGTCGGTACCCCTGAAGGTGCCTGGCGCAGCGGTACGCCACTGAAAACCCGTGCCTGTGCCGACCTGGCTTCGGCCACGCTGATGTGCACCACGCCGGACATGTTCGATACCGCCGAGCGCAAAGCCGCGTTCGAGGCCGTTGCCGGCAAGGCGCGCCTGATGCGCTACGGCGGCGATTGCTATGCCTACTGCATGCTGGCCTCGGGCTTTGTCGACGTGATTGTCGAAGCGAGCCTGCAGCCGTATGACGTACAGGCACTGATGCCGATCATCGAAGGGGCGGGTGGGGTGATCACTGCCTGGGATGGCAGCAGTGCACAGAATGGCGGGTGCGTTGTGGCCTGTGGTGACGCGGCGCTGCATGCGCAGATGGTAGAGATGTTGCGCCACGCCATGTGAGCCACCTATCCCCGATCACTGCACTTTTTACGATTTCCGGGCTCTATGCTTGGCCAGGCTGCACTGACCCCCGGTGCGGCCGCCGAATATCGACCCGGTGCCGATGGTTGCAAGCTCCCAGAATTTCCTCCCACGCCTGCTGCTGGCAGGCGCCCTCACATGCCTGTGCGCCTGCACCCAGGAGCAAGGCCGCGATATTGTCAGCCAGTTCGGCAACGGCAAACCCAGCGAGTTGTTCCAGACCAGCGTCGACCGCCTGGCCACGCTATCGATGCGCGACAACTTGCAAAGCCTGTACCTGCTGATGAACAAGCTGTACCTGCGCAACCCCAACCAGTGGAAGATGTCGGGCTATGTGGACGCTGCCACGGCCGAGCGGCAGATCCGCATGGCCATCGAACATCGTCAGCCCCTGCCGCAACTGGGCAACCGCCGTGACCTGGCGGCATTGAGCTACGCCCTGAGCCCGGAGTTTCGTGGTGATCGGGTAGGGGCTTTCATCTACGCCATCGGCAGCATGCTGATTACCGCGCACGGTGGGCGTACCGAGTTCTACATGACCGATACCATCGACCCGTTGTTTATCAACAATGCGGCGCGCAATATCGAAAAGGCCACCTGGATGCTTAGCCAGCGGCAGGACGCCAATGGGGTGTTGCTGCTGTTCTCCAACGAGATTTCGGAAGAGGGCAGCAACCTGAGTTTTGCCGTGGAGTTTGGCAAGATCGTTGCGCGGCTGGACCTGTTAGCCGAGTTGCTGGATGAACGTTATCGGCGGATTGGTTTGAATTACGCCCAAAGCCTGTTGCTAATGAATTTTTTGCCGGTGCAGTGAACCGTAGCCGTTGCGCAGGCCCTTGTAGGAGTGGCCTTGTGTCGCGAAAGGGGCGCGTAGCGGCTCCAGGTTTTCAGCCACCCAAGGCCATTGGTAGTTTCAGAGCAGCGCCTGTATTGCCTGCCTGTAACGCTGCCCGGCCAGGCTCATGCTGTTGTTATGGGTGGCCCCCGGCACCAGCAGCAATGTCTTGGGCTGCCGGGCTGCGTCGAACAGCTGCTGGCTGAAGCGAGGGGGTACAAAACGGTCATCCGTTCCATGCACCAGCAGCACTGGCAGGCCGATGTTGCCGATCTTGTCCAGCGAGTCGAACTTCTGCGACATCAACCAGCGCACCGGGAGGGAGGTATTGGCCACCGCTGCCGCGACATCGCCCAGGGAGGTGAAGGTCGACTCAAGGATCAGCCCGCGTGCCGGCGCCCCAACACCGCTTCGCTGCGCTTCACGTGTCAGTTCACTGGCCAGTTCCACCGCCACCGCGCCGCCCAGCGAATGACCGAATATCAGGCGTTTGCCGGCATCGGGCTGCAGCTGGGTAAAGCGTTCCCACGCAATGCGGGCATCTTCGTACACCGTGGCCTCGGATGGCAGGTCGCCCCGGCTCTGGCCAAAGCCACGGTAATCCACGGCCAGCACCGAGTAGCCCATGGCATGCAGCTGCTCGATGCGGAACAATTGGCCGGTAAGGTTCCAGCGCACGCCGTGCAGGTAGAGCACCGCCGGGGCATTGGCGCGTTTGGCCGGCCACCACCACGCGTGCAGGCTCTGGTTATCGCTGAAGCTGCGCGGGCGCAGGTCGAGCTCTTGCACCTCGCTGGGCAAACCGCGGAACCAGCTGGCTTGGCCAGGCTCGATGCGGAACACCAGTTCGCGCTCCTTGTGCTGCAGCATGGCGCAGCTGGAGGGTAAGCCAATAACCAGCAAGGTGGCACACAACCAGGTGAGCCAGCGGCGGCGCAGGTGGGTAAGGAAGAGGGTAGGCATGTGCGCTTTCTAGCAGATGCACTGCGCCGGGTGTTGAAAAAGTGACCGAATGGCAGGGTGGTTTGGTTGCAAGCTGTTTCTGGTAGAAATGGAATATTACCGGCCTCGCGCGCGTGTACTCCCGAAGCGGCCGGTACAGGAAAATACTGTTCGATAAACGAACGCCAGCTGCATCTGGCTTGTCCGCTATCCGCCCATCCAATCCCATCGCCGCATTGCTCAACCGCGGCCTTTTTGCTGTAGTGTGGCCATTCACCGGTTGTCGCCTGCCCCCGCTATCCGCAACCGACCCGATAGAATGACCGTGATGACCGCGACCACCGCTCACAAGGCCGTAGGAAGCGGCGACCAGAACAATAACGATACCGAGTGCCTTGCCTATGGAAAGCCGCCTGCTGAGCGAGCGCAGTAGCGTGTTTCACCACGCCGACCCTTATGCTGTGTCCGATTATGTGAACCAGCATGTAGGCCAGCATTGCATCGGACTGTCACGCACCACCCATCCCCAGGCCAGCCTCAGCCACCGCAAGTTTGCCGAGCTCGACCTGTGCCGCATCAGCTATGGCGGCAGCGTGCGCGTTACCTCACCGGCGTTGGAAACCATCTACCACCTGCAAGTGCTGCTCCACGGCAATTGCCTGTGGCGCGGGCACAAGCGCGAGCAGCACCTGGTGCCGGGCGAGCTTCTGCTGATCAACCCGGATGACCCGGTTGACCTGACTTACTCGGAAGACTGCGAGAAGTTCATCCTTAAAGTGCCCACCCGGCTGTTGGACTCGATCTGCGACGAACAGCGCTGGCACCGGCCAGATGGGGGCGTGCGGTTCTTGCGCAATCATTACCGGCTGGATGAGCTGGACGGGTTCGTCAACCTGCTGGCCATGGTTTGCCACGAAGCGGAAGTGAGCGATTCGCTGCCCAGGGTGCAGGGCCACTACAGCCAGATTGTCGCCAGCAAGTTGCTGACCCTGATGAGCACCAACATCCGCCGCGAAAGCCTGAGCGCACCGCAGGCCGGCCTTGAGCGCATTCTTGATTACATCGAACGCAACCTGAAACTGGAGCTGTCCGCAGAAGTGCTGGCAGAGCAGGCCTGTATGAGTTTGCGTTCGCTGTATGCGCTGTTTGAACAGCACCTGAGCACCACGCCCAAGCATTACGTGCGCCAGCGAAAGCTGGAGCGGGTGCATGCCTGTCTCAACGATCCGACCTGTGGCGTGCGTAGCGTGACAGAGCTTGCGCTGGATTACGGCTTCCTGCATTTGGGCCGGTTCTCCGAGGTGTATCGGCAGCAGTTTGGTGAGCTGCCTTCGCAGACGTTCAAGCGGCGGGGATGACGCCCTCCAGCTTGGCGACCTGATATTTCTGCCAGTTGTTTGCATTTCATGCGCAAGCCACACTTGGCTTTATTTCGGGTACAAGGTGGCAATCATGACGACTTCCTTGCAGTACACCATTTATGGGCATGACGGATGCGATCAATACGCATCAGTGTTGCGCTTCAACGGACAGAGAAAAGAATACGCCACAGGGCACTACCTGCTGGGGAACGGATACCGTGCGTTCAATCCCGTTTTGATGAGATTCCACAGCCCTGACAGTTTGAGCCCAATGGGTGCTGGAGGATTAAATTGCTATGCATACTGTGCTGGGGATCCCATTAACAATGTGGACCCGACTGGGCACATGCTTAAATCAACACTCAATCGGCGAGCACGCCGCGCACAGGCACCAGAATCTTCCAACGTCCCTGTATCTGCTGGGCAAAATCAGCTCACGTCTTCCAGGCTGCAAAAGCATGAGAAGCTCGTTCAGGAACAACCGAGCGTGAATGATTTTGAGCACTCAGGTCGCTTTACGGCGAACGGTATGGGACTCGAAATCGAACGGATATCTCAGGCTGACAACTGGTCCCAGTATGAACACAATATGGTGGAAGTGTACAATTTGAATCTGCATAGAAACTACAGTGCTGTAGATTCCACTGATGTAAGGGTGTTGTACACCACTACTGCACTGATGAATAAAATTGCCGCCAACTTGCCCGCAGAGGCACAAAATGCGACGAAAGTGCGCTGGAAACTGAATGAAGACGGAAAGCACGTCCGTGTAACAACTGGATAGCACTCTGCACAATCCGGATAGCCCCCCGCCAGCCGTCTCCCTAACCTGACCAGGTCTAAACAATAACAAGGGAGACCCTGGCCATGTCCCTGGGATTCGACTACCTCAATGCCATGCTCGAGGACGACCGTGAAAAGGGCATCTACCGCTGCAAGCGCGAGATGTTCACTGACCCACGCCTGTTCGACCTGGAAATGAAACACATCTTCGAGGGCAACTGGATCTACCTGGCCCACGAAAGCCAGATCCCCGAGAAAAACGACTTCCTCACCCTGACCATGGGGCGCCAGCCGATTTTCATCGCGCGGAACAAGGACGGTGAGCTCAATGCCTTCCTCAACGCCTGCAGCCATCGCGGTGCCATGCTGTGCCGGCACAAGCGCGGCAATCGCTCCAGCTACACCTGCCCGTTCCACGGCTGGACGTTCAACAACAGCGGCAAGCTGCTGAAGGTGAAAGACCCGAGCAACGCCGGCTATCCCGACAGCTTCAACTGCGACGGCTCCCACGACCTGACCAAGGTGGCGCGCTTCGAGTCGTACCGGGGCTTTTTGTTCGGCAGCCTGAACGCCGATGTGAAACCGCTGGTGGAGCACCTGGGCGAATCGGCCAAGATCATCGACATGATCGTCGACCAGTCGCCGGAAGGCCTGGAAGTGCTGCGCGGTGCCAGCTCGTACACTGGAACTACGCCGCTACCCAGAACCAGCGCAAGCAGCGCGAGGCGGGCGACGAGATCAAGACCATGAGCGCCGGTGCCTGGGCCAAGCAGGGTGGCGGCTTCTACTCCTTCGACCACGGCCACTTGCTGCTGTGGACCCGTTGGGCCAACCCGGAAGACCGCCCGGCCTATGAGCGCCGCGACCAGCTGGCTGCCGACTACGGCCAGGCGCGTGCCGACTGGATGATCGAGAACTCGCGCAACCTGTGCCTGTACCCGAACGTGTACCTGATGGACCAGTTCAGCTCGCAGATCCGCGTTGCCCGGCCGATTTCAGTGAACAAGACTGAAATCACCATCTACTGCATCGCCCCCAAAGGTGAGAGCGCCGATGCCCGTGCCAAGCGCATCCGCCAGTACGAAGACTTCTTCAACGTCAGCGGCATGGCCACCCCGGACGACCTGGAAGAGTTCCGCTCGTGCCAGACCGGCTATGGCGGCGGCACTGGCTGGAACGACATGTCCCGTGGCGCCAAGCACTGGGTCGAAGGCGCCGATGAGGCAGCCAGGGAGATTGACCTCGAACCCCTGCTGTCTGGCGTGCGTACCGAAGACGAAGGCCTGTTCGTGCTGCAGCACAAGTACTGGCAGGACACCATGATCCAGGCCCTCAAGGACGAACAGCAGCTGATCCCTGTGGAGGCCGTGCAATGAGCCTGTATGAAACCGTGCGCGACTTCCTCTACCGCGAAGCGC
>Ga0308157_10004493_pt1 | contig 18481 bp, 12 predicted proteins | sample PhyBR1_FD_201035 | JGI IMG/M metagenome (GOLD analysis project Ga0308157, IMG submission 201035) | Phyllosphere microbial communities from UC Gill Tract Community Farm, Albany, California, United States - DLSLB.R1 | ecosystem: Host-associated > Plants > Phyllosphere > Unclassified | place: USA...
GGTTAAATGCATTGTGTAAGCCGACACATCCCAAATTTTATTCAATAATTGATCTGAAGATTTGAATGCACCACGATAGTCTAATGGCAAATATTCGTAAAGCATCGAAATAGAATCATATTTTACACCTGCATCTGCTTGCACCTGAACATATCGGAATGCTTTTGATCCGTTATGTGTATAGATTTCAGGCTGTTTTCCATCAAAAGATAAATGGTCTAAGGTTTCACATCTGGCGGAATCCAACGCTTCCTCACGAGATTCACCATAATAAAGTGCTACTTTACCTTTACCTTTTAAACCGTGAATTTTAATGTATCCAAAAGTTTCTTTGCCAAAATCAGCTAACTGACCAGCACCTATTTTTTCTGTTTTTGTGGCGTTCAAAGGTTTGGTTGAGAGTTTAAATCCAGAAGGTTTATTTTCAGATGAATCAAAATTCCAGGAACCTACAGGCACCCATGGCGTACCGGATTGCTGTGCTTTTCCGTTTTCATCGATCCAGAGCTTATCTTCATTGGTCACCTGCCAGGAGGCATTAGACTTAACATATTTACCATTAATATAAATCGCAGGTAATACTTCCTGATTATATACTTTAAAGGAAATTTTGTGTTTTCCGGCAGGAACTGTTATTGATTTCGGCTGTCCATAAATCTGGACACCGTCTAAAAGTAATTGAAAAGGTCCTTCAGAGTAGATTTTCACCTCATCCGGATTTGGAATATCGACTTCAGTCTGAAAAGTTACCAGAGCATACGGGCTATAATATTGCCAAAGCGGTGGAAATACTGCTTCACGTTCTGTACGTCTAACCTGCATTTTATTGCTTAACCAAATTTCAAAATCCCCTGGATACCAAATCCATGTGGCAGGCTTATTTTCCTGAGCAAATACAAGAGCTGAAGAAAATAAAACTGTAAAAACAAATAATTTTTTAAAATTTAGAAATCGATTTCGCATAAAAAGATATTTTGGGTTTAAAGATAAGTGTTCCTTTCACATTTCATAACCTGTACTGTCCTGTACCACCCTGAAATTAACAAAATATTACTGTTTTGAAAGAATTTTAAAACACAATTAGAAACGTACGTTACACTACAATAATGAAAGCCGAAAGTAAACTTAAAAATAGATAAATATCTGGACAGTCAGATCAAGAAGTTATCTGAAATTAGAACTACTTATTATCTTAATTTAAGCATTATCATATTTCTGATCCTCCAAAATATAATTAGACGGTGTAGTACCCAAATGTTTTTTAAACATAAAAATAAAAGCACTCGCAGTTTCATAACCCAAATCGAGCGCTATCTCTTTGATGGATTGCTTTTCGCCTAATCGTTTTATGGCTTCCAGTAATTTCAATCGGGTGCGCCAGTCGCTGAAATTCATCCCAAGTTCTTTGATAAATAACCGGGATAAGGTTCTGCTGCTCATAAAAGAAATTTCGGCATAATGGTCGATTGTATTTTTACTGGCCACATCGTTTAGCAAAAGCTCCACTACTTTTTTTAGTCTTTCGTGATTGGTTGTCGGCAGGAAAGTGGCACTTGGTTCAATTAAGGCCAGTTCATCTAAAAAAACGTCAATGATTCTTCTTTTTGCAGCTGTAAGATCTACGTCTGTTCCAAAAGAAATGATTTTGAAAAGCAGTTGTTTTAAAAACACCGAAATATCAAAAGAGAAACTGACTTTCGGCAATCCATCCATAAACGAAGGATCGATATAAACACTATATAGATTAACATCCTTCTGAAACGTTACCTGATGCTCAGTATCACCCGCAATCCAAAGTCCCTGCAACGGATTAACCACCCAAATCTGATTATCAACAACAACATTCATCACTCCGCTTGTGGCATAAATAAGCTGTGCCCGCGGATGCGAATGTGAGACACAAACGGCATCAGTTACCAGTTCGGTGTAACCAGTAACCGGCAACTCAGGATTTATTTGAAATCCAAAATCTACTATTTTATATGTCCGAACATCGTTATTCATTGTCCAAATATAGCAATTAAGACATTGTTATTTCTTTTCACCTTTGTAAAATAATTGCAGATGTCATTTTAAAAATCTGCCATAATCTAAAAACAACTCATGGACACTATTAAAGCCAATCCTGAAATACTTAAAAAAACTACTTATTCCATTCTTTTTATCATCAGCTTTTCGCATTTAATCAATGATCTTTTGCAGGCTGTTGTTCCGTCAATTTATCCGTTGCTGAAGGAAAATTTTAACCTGAGTTTTTCTCAAATCGGAATTATCACGTTTACCTATCAGATTGTTGCTTCTATTCTTCAGCCTTTCGTGGGAATGTATACCGACAAAAAATCAAAACCTTATTCGTTGATCATCGGAATGTGTTTTACCATGACCGGCTTATTCCTTGTTTCGATTGCTTCGAGTTTTACTTACCTTTTATTATCTGTGAGCTTAATCGGAATCGGGTCTTCGATTTTCCATCCCGAATCTTCAAGAGTGGCACATCTGGCTTCAGGAGGTAAAAAAGGTCTGGCGCAGTCCATCTTTCAGTTAGGCGGAAATGCCGGAAGCGCTATTGGGCCTTTATTGGCAGCTTTTATTATTATTCCGCACGGACAAAGTTATGTGGCTTGGTTTTGTATTATTGCTTTGGTTGGGATTTTTGCTTTGTATAAAATTGCGCTTTGGTACACGGAACATCTGGCTTTAAGAAATGCCAATAAAACAGCGTACAAAATTGAAACGCATCATTTGTCTAAAAACAGAGTGATTACTTCGTTAGTAATTTTATTGGTTTTGATTTTCTCCAAATATTTCTACATGGCGAGTATTACGAGTTATTATACGTTCTTTTTGATTGATAAATTTCATATTTCGATTCAGCAGTCACAGGTTTATTTATTTTTATTTTCGGGAGCAGTTGCTGCAGGAACTTTGATTGGCGGACCAATTGGTGATCGCTTTGGAAGAAAATATGTAATCTGGGTTTCGATTCTGGGTGTTGCTCCTTTTACTATGATGCTGCCTTACGTTTCTCTATTCTGGGTTGGAATTTTATCTGTAATTATTGGCCTGATACTTTCATCTGCGTTCTCTGCAATTTTAGTTTATGCTACCGAATTACTGCCGGGAAAAGTGGGTCTGGTAGCTGGTCTTTTCTTCGGATTTGCTTTCGGAATGGGCGGTTTGGGTTCTGCGGTTTTAGGAAAAATTGCCGATGCCACCAGTATTGAATATGTTTTTAAGATTTGTGCCTTCCTGCCGTTGATTGGTGTTATTACCGGCTTTTTGCCGAATATTGAAGGTCGAAAAAAGGCCTAATTTTTTAATCTCGCAAAGTCGCGAAGTCGCAAAGGTTTTCTTTTTTAGCTTTTTAAAATAAACTTTGCGACTTTGCGAGCAAATTTCAGCATTTTATTTAATAAAAAAACACATAGAGCTCTGTTGGAGAACTATGTGTTTTTTTTATTCCTGAAGTCTGATACTATCATTATAAGTTACGACATATTCCCTTTTGTCTATTAATTTCCCTACTCCTTTTTGAGTTAGAAAATTGGGACTAAAAGCCACTTCGATACCTCTGAAATTATTTTTGTTCTTTTCGTCCTGTTCATGATAATAGACATTGAAAACAAATTTAAACCAGTCATTATTACCTTTGTCCATCAAACCCAGTTCGGTTTGCGGATCAACTTTTTGACCTGGCGTAACCCAAATTGATTTCTCATCAAGTCCTGAATACAAAGCAAAAGTTCCATCTGCATGTTCTATGACAATTCGCTTTCTTTCGATATTGGTAACCTTTTTAGTTACTTCATCATAATTTGATTCAGTAAAGTTTCCAACAATAGTCACTATACCTTTTCTCATACTGAAAATAGTATCCTGATTTTTTGAATAAACCAGATAACTTTTCCATCTTTCAGGGCTCACATCATTTCGGGTAATGGCATAAACTTTCACCACTTTTCCTTCTTTAAAAGGGAGCGAATAGGTTATATCCGAATTTACAGTCGGATTTAAATAGCCCGGAGTTGTAGAATATGTATATAAAAAATCAATTTTTTTATTCTTACTGATTGGCTTTAACGTAAAAAGTAAACCTGAGTCAGCAGTTGCATTGAACCTTGTAACGCTTGCTGTAGCATTTACCAGCTTTCCGAAATTGATGCTGACAATATAACTTCCTACTGCTGCTTTTGTATAAGTAAAGTCAACACTGTTATCCGAATTTCTGATGGGTTTTATAATGACTTTTCCTGATTGCGAGTGTACATAATTAGTAATAATTACAGAAAAAATCAGTGCGATCAATACTTTGTAATTCGACATATTTTTCTTATTTAATTTTTAAAGTGAAAATACTAAAAATTTACAAATGTCTACTCTTTAATAATACGTTTACTAATTTTATTTCCATTAGTTGTTAAAGTCAAAATATAAGCTCCAGATGGAAGATTTTCTAAACTTAAGTTTTCTGTTTGCCTATTCACAGTTTTAGTAACAATCAATTTACCGGACAAATCAAACAGCTCAATTAAAGTGCCTTTTGCCATTTCGTTGTCTAATTCTATTGTCAGGATGTTTTTTACCGGATTTGGATAATAATTAAATGTGAAATCAGAATTAACATCTTCTATTGTTTCCACATTTAGATCTGTATTTATTTTTTTAGCGGTTGTAAAGTTACTTTCGGAATAACCTAAATCAGGATTACTGCCGGAATACGAAAGACCAACATTTGTCCCTTTGTCAATCAGATCGCTTCCCTGAACTAATTTGAAAGGCAAGTTAGTTGGAAGATCCCCATTTGACTGTCGGGCTCCGATGGCAAGTGAAGTACTGGTACTTGTAAAATCTGCAGTGCTTACAGTGACACTTAAATTCCACGAGTTGTTTTGCTGTGTAGCGTTTGAAATAGAAATTGTTCCGGATAATGAAATATTATTTTTGAAAATATGTTTCTTTCCCGACTGCACCGGATTTCCAAAACCAAAGTTGATGTTGTTTCCGAATCCTGTACAATTATATAGTGTTATGCTTCCGGTATTGTTGTTCTGATCGAATCCTTTTTTGGGATGTCCTATTGCAACACATTTAGTCAGTACATTGTCAGCCGGAACAGAATTTCCTCCTACTTTAAAACCATTTCCGTTTCCGGTAAAGCCTCCGTAATTCCACACATCAACGCCGTTTCTGATCGCCCAGCAATTTTCGAAAGTTACTTTTTGAGTACTGTCAAAACAATCGTATCCGTCATCTGAATTTTCCCAGGCACGGCAGTTGATGAATTTATTTCCGGGTCCCTGTTCTTGTTTTGGGCCAAAACCATCAGCCATGCTTCCCTTTTTTTTAGGGTCATAATTTCTGTACGCATCACAGTTTTTTACCGTGGTATTCGAACCTCCTTTGTTAATTTCCAAACCTGTGTTACGATTGTTATAAAAAGCACAATTTTCGAAAATAGTATTGGCACCTGTTACATATGCTCCCTGATAACCTGCTCTGGTAATGGCAATTCCTTTAAAACTCCAATAAGAACCTGTAATGCTAAAACCGTACGAATCCTGTACCCATTCCTGATCCGGAAACGAAAAATCTATGATCGCCCTTCCATTGTTTACACATTCTACCTTAATAGGACTTGCCGAAGTTCCTGATTTTGTAAACGAAATAGTATTTTTTGCACCGGCAGTATACGCAATAGTATAAGTTCCGGCTTGTAATAAAATAACATCTCCGGCAACAGCTTTGCCAACTGCCGTTTTAAAATTGATTGCGTTAGTAAAACTCGAACCCGAATTAGTAGCGTTTCCGGTTGGTGTCACATAATAAGTAGCTGCTGAAACTGATCCCGATACTAAAAGGGACAGCATAAAATAGTAGATTTTTTTCATAAGTTTTGTGTTAGTTTGAACTGCACAAGGTACTTATGGTTTTTTATAAAAATATTGAATTAATTCAATGTTTTTGGTGAAATTGGATTTGAAAAAAAAGTTTTTCGATGGATTTATTTTGAATCTATTAGCTAATTCTCACTATTCGGAACTTTTCTTTCAAAGATTTTCTCTTCATTGATTTTTTTATCCTCAACTTTTTTTATATCATCAATCCCATTTTTTTCAATTTCTTTTCGCTCCATTTTTTTGGAAGGTCTCACTGTTGTGCTTTTTGAAGTTGTTGTTTTCTTTTTTATAACATTATTCTTTTTAAGAATCTCCTCCATAAGTTCTTGAACAGGTCTTTTCGGTATTTCTAAGACAGTATACTCTTCGTTAAAAATTTCTTTGAATGTTTCTTTGAATTTTAACTCTTTCCTTAATTTATAAAATAGTGGCCATGTTTTATAATTTTCCTTATCAACTACACCAGAAGAACCAATTTTTTTCATTAATTCATAGGCCTCATCATAGTTCTCATTAATAATTATGTGAGCAAGTTTAAAATTATCACTGCTTGCACTCCAATCTTTACTAGAAATAATTTGTTTTGCTTTATCTTCTTTTTTATTCAAATAATTTGAAAGTGATTTGTTAACTATAAATATATTTTTAGAAGAATCATTGAAATGTTTTGTTTGTTTACACGCAAAATCTAATAAAATATCAGCTAATTCAAATTGTCCAGATGTCAACAAGGAATAACAAATTTCGTTTAAAGACGTGTCCGCATTTTCAATATCATTCTTAATTAATTTTCTCCAAATTGTGTGAGTCAATTTAGTAGATAATTCATACAAACAATTATAAGCCTTTTTAAAATATGCGAGATCAACATATAATCTTTCATTTAGTTTAATATCTTTAATATCACATTTATTCTCTTTAGATACTTTTAAATACTGATTTGATACTACCCCATCACAATGAACAAATAAATTTCTCCTTTCTGTAATTTCTATAAATGTTTGCCAAATTGGCAAATCTTTACGCAAAGGCATAGATAATTTATTTTCTAAATAATCAAAATGTTCACTGTGACTTTTCCTTAAAACAGTCTCTACTTCTTTTTCTATAACATATTCACGAGCGCTTTCAATAGTTTCAAATTGGATCAATTGTGAAAAAGATAACTCTCTTTCCGAATTATTTATATATTCAGGTCTAGTTTTAAATAAAATTTTTAGGAGTTTATTTAAAAAAGCATCATATTGAGATATTAAAGAGACGAATAGACTTTCAGGAATTATTTTCATAGCTAGTCTTGAAATTTCAGAATTTTTTGAAAGTTGCTCAAAAACTCTTGCATCCTCATATTTAACTGCAATAGATTTAGTGCCTTTTTCATTGTCTATTTTTTGAGCATTCTTTTCTATAAACTCTTCAAATTTACTATTTGCTTTTTTGTTGTGAGGTTCTAACAATAAAAGTGTCATTGGGAGTGTATCCTTGATTGAATCTAAATGATTTAATAACTTATAAAGATTTTCATTAAGCTCTTTACCTTCCATAAAAATTTATTAATTTTAAGTTATAACTATTACTTTTTTTGACAACTCACTTGTAAAATCTTATCAATTCGAGATGCTCACTTTAACAAACCTACTATTTATTTTTATAAAATTCATACATATTTTAACATTCTTATTTTTTTACTAAATTTTACATATATAAAAAACGCTCCCTTAAAAAAAAGCGTTCTTGTAATTATATATTTAAGAAACTATTTAATTCCCATTAAAAACCAAATAAAAAGCCAAAATCACCAATCCTAACAAACCAAACAGCAACTTCACTTTCTTACTCGTTTTAGGAATATCCGTTTCATCTGAAAAATTAACTTCCGGTTTTTTATCTGTTAATGAAATAATTACTGCTGCAATTAAAAGCACAGCAAAAATGTAAAACGAAATCAATAAAAAGTGTGGCCAAACCGGATACTTATCTGCAGGGAAAATCCATAAATACAAAACTCCTACGAATAAACTAAAAGCAGAACCCCAGGAAAGCGTTGCATTTACGGCTTTTTTGGTTGTGCGTTTCCAGAAAACACTCAATAAGAAAACAACCGATAATGATGGCGCCAGAAATCCTAAAACCGCCTGAAAGATGTTGAATAAATTCTGCCCTTTGATATTGTCAATCGCAATGGCAATCAGGATCGCAAACACACAGCCTGCCCCAATTGTCAATCTTCCGATTTTGATCTGTTCTTTGATAGACGCTGTCGGATTCATTTTCTTTACATAAATATCATTCGTGAAAACGGTACTCAACGCATTCAATGAGGAACCAATTGTTCCTACCAAAACGGCAATCATCACACAAATCACCAAACCGTTCATGCCGCTTGGAAACAAATTGGTGACCATGGTCATATAAGCCAAATCGGAGTTTTCACCCAATTCCGGAAACAAAACCGAACACAGGATGCCCGGTAAAATAAACAACGGCAAAGCCATTACTTTTAGCCAGCCAATAAAGTTTACTCCCAATTGTCCCTGCTTCAGATTTTTGGCTCCCAAAACACTCTGCACCATCGATTGGTCGGTACAAAAGAAGGCAACTGCCGCTACCGGATAACCCAATAAAATAGCAGGCCACGGATAATTTGCATCGTCTGCAGGCTGAACTAAATTCCAAAAATTAGAAGGTGTTTTGGCAATCAAAGCTTCTATGCCGCCGACTTTCTGTAATCCTAAATACGATAAGGTAAGCGAAACGACAATCAATAAAATCATCTGAAAAACATTTACTTTGGCAATGGCTTTCAAACCTCCTGCATAGGTAAAAATTCCGGAGAAAATCACTAAAACCGTCACACTCTGCCACATCGGAATTCCCAAAATCTGGCGTACCAAAATTCCTCCGCTGAACAAACCCAACGACAGCCAGCTTACTAAAATCTTAACCATAGCATACCACGCCAAAATAGTCTGGGTACTGTCGCCATAACGTTTCCCCATATATTCGGGCATTGTGCTGACTTTACTCGCTATATATCTCGGCGCAAAAACAATGGCTAAAAGCAACAGAAAAACAAAGGCATACCATTCGAAATTTCCGGCAACGATTCCCGTTGCATAACCAATACTGGCAAAAGCTAATAAAGACGAAGGCCCCACATTGGTTCCCCACATATTGAACCCGATGTTGTACCAGTTCAGGGAATTTCCCGCCATAAAAAGCGTTTCGTTCTTTTTACTTTGCTTCACACTTACCACATATCCAATGACCAATAAAATCACTAAATAAATCGCCACGATGATGAAATCCAGTGCCGTTAACTTGTCGTAGATGCTGTTCATAGTCCGTATTCGTTAAGGACGTCAGCAATTTTTACTGGCAGACCGGTTTGTAAAGATTTGTCCATTGCCTGCAGTAAAGCCACAGTTCCGATGCCTTCTTCCATATTTGGATAGGCTTCAAAATTCTGTTCGATACTGTCTACAAAATATTCTAAATAATTCTGGTATTCCCCGCCGTGGTGGCTTTGTCCTTCAAAACGGAAATAATATTTTAAGGTGCTGTCGCCCCAGGTAATTACTTTTTCTTCTCCGGTTTTATCTGTAACCGCATAACGCAATTCGTGATAATCCGCCTGACTAGCTCCTTCGGTTGCTCTTAAAATCGTACTCATCCCACTGTCTCTTTGAGCCGGCTGAGTAGGAGAAGTGTAAACGCCACTAACACGAGCGATTCTGCCATCTGTCGCTTTAAAGATAAAATGCATTGTGTCTTCGTTTTTCAAACCTGCAACAGCTCCGTTACTGCTGATCATTCCGTACCCCATTACTTCCTGAATATTCGGTAAATACCAACGGATAAAATCTACAGGATGACTCAAACCTCCGTACAGCCATTTGAAAGACTGCAATAATGACCATTCTTTTTTCAAAAACCATCTGTGGTCTGCGTGATATTGAGCTTCAATCGTAATTAAATCACCTATTAATCCGGCTTCATAATCGGCTCTTTGTCTTTTGGCCGGTTCAAAGAAACGTGAACTTTGTCCTACAAAAACTTTTTTACCTGTTGATTTGCTTAATTCCAATAACTCTTTTGCATCTGATAAATCATCAATAAAAGGTTTTGTACAAACTACGTGTTTTCCGTGCAATAAAGCCTGCTTCACGTGTTGTGCGTGCAAATGGTCAGGTGTATAAATGGCGATGATATCAATCGATTCATCATTTAATAAATCATCATAATTGGTAGTGTACGAATGAAAATCGAATTCTTTTGCTCTTTGCTGGCAGATTTCTTCGTTTCTGTCGCATACTTTTACAAGTTCTAATTTTGAACTTTCCAAAGCTGCCGACATCGTGCTTCGTCCTTCTCCAAGTCCCAGAATAGCTATTTTTAACATGAGGTGTGGTTAATTAAGATTGTTAGTTTTATTTTTCACGCAGATTAAGCAGATTTTTTCTTTATTCTTTGCTCTTTATTCTACTTTTTCTCTTCAACATTCACTTTGTTCAGGAAAATCCAAACTTCTCCCGGCTTTGTGCCTTCAATTCCGGTTTGGTATTTTTTCATTAAGGTGTTCCAATCGTCTACACGCGGATTATTTTCAGTTGTTTTTGGATTCAGTTTATCTAAGCTTTCTCCTTTTGGAATACTAATTATCAACATCAATTGTCTTCCATTTTTAAAAACCTGTAACTGCTGAAAATCGGCGTTGCAGAAACCTTTTGCGATTTCAGGCCATTTTTCGAATTGGGTGGTGTGATAATCTACGTACTCCGTTTGCAATTTTTCGTCTTCTACCAAATTCGCAGTCAGAACAATATTTTCCCATTCAGAAGCTACTTTAGTATCTTTACATCTTTGAAAATTCTGAAAATCATACACCGGGTTTTCGTAGATTTTAATTTCCAGTTTCGGAAAAGCCAAAGCCAGTTTTCTTTTCGTTCTTTCAGGCTGATTCATCAATCCGTAAATCACCAAATGATTTTCCCATTGGTACAATTGCTCGCCTACAATTCGGAAACCTTTAATCGTTGATTTTATTTTTTCGATATCCAGATCTTTACCGATTACTTCAATCGCAACCGATTTTGGCATTTCCTGTAATCCCCAGGCTTCATCAACAACTAATTCTTTAGCTAATAAACTGTTGTATGGCTCACGAATTCCTGCATTTTCTTTGATTTTTGGATCTACAAAAGCGTAATTATCCTGCCAGATATTTCCTTTCGGGCCATTATTATTTTTCAGGATTTTCTGAATCGGAATCCAGTTGTTTTTAATCGTAAAGCCCTGACTTCCTTCATCGGTATACAAATACAGCCATAAAAACGGATCGTGTGCATATGGACTGTTGTAGACTTTATCAATGTAATTTTCTTCAATTCGGCTGTCTGCCTGTGCTGAAAGCGTATAAATTCCGGCTACATCATGTAAATGTTTTGCATAGTGATGAATTTTATTTCGAAGGATTTTATTATTTCGCATTACATTTTCAGTATGCGTCCAGCCCCAGCCCATTGAGATTCCGCTGTAAGCAACATCCGAAATTTCGTTATGTTCAATAGTCAGGTTTTTAATGAAACCTGCAGCAATTCCCAAACATCCCCAGTCTTCATTGGCAACATTGGTAATTAAGTTATCTGTAATCAATTCATCTGAACAAACTATTCTTTCGTCTTTCACAGTATAAGGCAGATGCGCCTCGAATGATTCTTCAGAGAAAACACCCAGATTGATTCCGTTACCGCCAATATCTTTGAAAAGGTTTCCTTTGACAATATTATGATTCGTTCCTCGGTGCAAATCTAATCCTGTAGAAGACAGATGTTCAAAAGTACAAGATTCGAAAAGTGTATTATTGGCATAATTTACCTCAACAGCTGCTCTTGGTCTTCCTACCCATCCCTGATTTTCTAAAGTCACCTGATTCGGAGTTCCCGGAGTTTTCAGTTTGTAGGCATCGAGTAAATACATTCCTGCCTGCAACGGAACGTGTCCCTGCTGTGACGGACGAAGCCAGTTGCTGTACTGAAATGAAATTCCTTTGAAATTAAAATGATGTACCGGAGTATCCAAAGTTCCTTCAATTTTTACCAAATTTTCCAAAACCGGCACAGTAACTTTAGCAGAATTCAGTTGTTCTCCTTTTCTTGGAATGTAATAGATTTTGGCTTTTTTTCTGTCCAAAAACCATTCTCCCGGTTCGTTCAGCATCGAAATTCCGTTGTTTAAATAAAATGCCGAATTTCCGTTGTTTTTAGAAATCCACGGAGCTGGCCAAGGATGTTCACTTTGAATACGGCTTTCCGGCTGTTCGAAAGAAAGTCTGGCACTGTCTTTAACCACCTCGATATTTTTGATTCGAAGATTGGCAATCGCCCACCATTGTACGATGTACATTTCTATTCCCGGTTCAAACTTAACCGATTTATTTTTGAAAGGAATCCAGCAGGTTTCGGTTGTAGCATCCCATGAAAGGATTCTGTCCATTTGAGTTCCTTTAGTACTTTTGGCTCTGACAGCTTTTACGTCATTTACCCAAAGCTGACGGTAATTCAGGATTTCTCCTGCCTGCTCAGGAGCATTCGCTTCCCAAACTGTTCCTGCTTTTAAGCCATTTATTGCAAGTGTAGATTTTTTCCAGTTTTTGATTTCGATACCACCGCTTAAAATTGGTTTAGCGTTGACATCTGCTTCAATAGTTGTCGGGCTGTCAGCTGTTCCGGAATCTTCAGGTCTTATAAATAGAGGTTCGTTTAAATAATACGTTCCGTTCATTACAATAATACGAATTCCGTCTTTGATGGATGGATCTTTTAACCGGCGCAGTTCTCTTGCTTTTCTTACGGCCATGTGAAAGGTTGCCAAAGGACTTGCTTTTGTTCCAGCATTTGTATCTTTTCCTTGAGGGGAAACCCAAATTTCGGCTGCATTCACTGAGAATGTGCAAATTGTTATTAAAAAGAGAATTAGAACTTTTGTAAAAGTATTTAAACGCATTTTTTTATTTTTTAGGTAAAGCCGTAAAGGGTTTATTTCTTAACAGTATAAGACTTATAAATAAATGTATTTTTTACACTTTTACCAAATGAGGGTACAATTTAACAGAACATAAAAATATAAGTGTCCTGTACCCTCCTGCTTTACATTTGATCCGTGGTATCAGTGCATATAAATAAAAAATAGCAAAAAACTGCAATTAACTTACAGACAGTCTCAATCCTTTTTTCATCTATTAAATATATTGTAAATATTTTTTATAAATTTGTGCAATCGATTACATTATTGTATTTTCGTTTTTTTACGAAACTAATTTTACAATTTGTAAAAAAAGTATTATCAAGATAAACATATCGTACTATTTTGATACCCAAAAATTAAACTTTAACTAATTCAATAAGAATGAAAACTAATCTAACTACCTTTTTCCGTATGCTTTTGGCTGTCTTAACAGTAAGCTGTTCAGGAAACATGATAGCACAAAAGTCAAAATCCTACGACACTTATGCGAACATTGAGTTTAAAATGCCGAAGGTCAAGGAGCCAAAAATTCCGAAAAACACAGTCAACCTGAAAGATTTTGGTGCAGTAAATGGCGGATATGTTTTAAACACAAAAGCTTTTGAAGATGCCATTAATGCGCTTTCAAAAAAAGGAGGCGGGAAATTAATTATTCCTCCGGGAATCTGGCTGACTGGTCCAATTATTCTAAAAAGTAATATTGAGTTACATGCAGAAAGAGGCGCACTGATAAAATTTTCTACAGATAAAAGTTTATACCCACTTATCGAAACTAATTTTGAAGGTTTAAATACCTGGAGATGTATCTCTCCTATTTACGGTAAGAATTTAGAAAATATTGCTTTTACAGGAAAAGGGGTTTGGGATGGCTCAGGCGAAGCATGGAGACAGGTTAAAAGAAGTAAAGTTACAGAAAGCCAGTGGAAAGATTTTGTTTCTTCAGGCGGTGTTGTAAATGAGCAAAAAACAAGCTGGTATCCATCGGAAGTATTCATGAATGCGTCGAAGGGAGGTCCAATAGACCAAAATGTTCGTCTGGATTTAAAAACTAAAGAAGATTTTGAAAAAATTCATGATTTCCTTCGTCCGGTATTGGTGAGTATTCAAAACAGTAAAAGAGTATTATTTGACGGACCTGTATTTCAAAATTCCCCGGCATGGAACATTCATCCTTTTATGATTGAAGATTTAATCGTAAGAAATATAACCGTTCGTAATCCATGGTTTTCACAAAATGGAGACGGACTTGATGTAGAATGCTGTAAAAATGTTATTATCGAAAATTCCAGTTTTGATGTGGGTGATGATGCCATCTGTATAAAATCAGGAAAAGACAAAGATGGGCGTGACAGAGGTATTCCGAGTGAAAATATCATAGTAAGAAATAATATCGTTTATCATGGCCACGGAGGTGTAACGGTAGGAAGCGAAATGTCCGGAGGTGTAAAAAACCTTCACGTATCTAACTGTACTTTTATGGGAACTGATGTTGGTTTGCGTTTCAAAAGTGCACGAGGCCGTGGTGGTGTAGTAGAAAATATTTTTATTTCTGATATTTTTATGACCGATATTCCGTCTCAGGCGATTTCATTCAATCTTTATTATGGAGGAAAATCCATTGCTGAAACTTTGGAAGAAGGCGGTGCAAAAATTGTCAATCAAAAAATGCCTGTAGATGAAAAAACGCCTCAGTTCAAAAACATTTCGATAAAAAACATCACGATCAAAGGAGCGCAACAAGCTGTATTTTTACAAGGACTTCCTGAAATGAACCTGGAAAATATTGAAATCTCTAATCTGATTGCAAAAGCAGAAAATGGATTTACTATTGTTGATGCTAACGGAATCAAAATTCACAATGCAAAACTGGATATTGAAAAACCAAATGTAATTGATATTTACAACGGTAAAAACATGTCGTTTAAGGATATTGAATTCAATTCTACTTCATCTAAAGCCATTACTATAAATGGCGAAGAGACTCAGAACGTAGAATTTGTTCCTTCAGCCAATTCAGATTTTGCCAAAAAAACGGTGATTGGAGAAACTGTTCCAAAATCAGCTGTAAAACTATAGTTAATTAAACCTTTATTCTTCAGTTGTGTCTAAGTTAAAACTAAGCACAACTGAAGTTCATCAAATTACTATGAAAACATCACAAAGTCTGTCCAGAAATAAGAGTTTATTATTTGGCATCCTACTCACCTCTTTTTCGTTTCTTTATTCAGGTGCACAGTCTGAAAAAGACAAAAAGACTTCAGTAATCAGTACAAAACCATTTAGCGACAGTATGAATCACTGGTATGGTATTGCTGATAAAAACAATATTGTAAATCCGATTCCGAATCAGCCGAAATATGAAGAATCCGAATACACCAAAATTGCGGATAATATCATCTATTTTCAGCGCGATAATGGTGGATGGCCAAAAAATTATGACATGCGTGCTATTTTGACAACTGAACAGATTAATGATATTGTAGGTTCAAGATCAGTTTTGCATACCACTTTTGACAACGGCACCACTTATACTCATGTCTATTATCTGGCGCAGGTTTATACACTGACTAAAATAGAAAAATACAAAACAGCCTGTCTGAAAGGTATCGATTTTATTTTGGAAGCCCAATATCCCAATGGTGGATGGCCTCAATATTATCCACTGGAAAAAGGATATAGCCGTCATATTACTTTTAATGACGGTGCCTATATGGGGATTATGAATTTACTGGATAAAATAGTACAGAACGATCCTAATTTTAGTTTTATAGATGCTGAAACAAAAAGCAAAGTAAATACAGCTTATGAAAAAGGAATTGACTGTATTTTAAAAACACAAATTTCTGACCATGGAAAACTTAGTGCCTGGTGCCAGCAGCATGACGAGGTAACTTTACTTCCGGTATGGGCGAGAAAATTTGAACCGCCAAGTGTCAGTAATGCAGAAAGTGTTGATATTGTCTTATTTTTAATGAAAATTGAAAATCCGAGTGAACAGGTTATAAGAGCGGTACAAAGTGCCGTTAAGTGGTTTGAGGATTCTAAAATATACAATACCAGAGTAGAAACTTTTGAAGCTCCGGAGATGGATTCAAAATTCAAAAAAATTAAAGATGACCGACGTGTGGTAAACGACCCTACAGCACCACCAATCTGGACCCGTTATTACGAATTAGGAACAGGAAAACCTTTGTTTTGTGACAGGGACAGTGTATACTTGTATTCATTAGCAGAAGTAAGCCGCGAACGCCGAACAGGTTATGCCTGGTATACCTACAATCCTGAAAAAGTATTGAAAAAGTATCCCGAATGGCAGAAAAAATGGACTCCTGAAACAGATGTTTTAAAAAAATAAAAACATAAAAAAAGCGTGAAATATTAAATTCACGCTTTTTTTATGTTCAAATATCATTCTTCTTAATCATGGATTTTATAAAATGATTTTGCGTTTTCAAACCAAAATTTATTCTGATTTTCAACTGAAAAAGGAGCCAAATAATCTTCTACCGTTTTGACTAAATTAGTATAATCTGAAGCTACATTACAAACCGGCCAGTCGGAACCGAACATTAATTTATCTGCAGAGAAGTTTTCAAAAATCACATCCAGATACGGTTTTAAATCAGATGGTTTCCAATTATTCCAATCAGCTTCTGTAACCATTCCGGAGATTTTACACCATACATTTTCAAATTTTGAAATTTCTTCAATTCCTTTTTTCCATGATGTAATATCGCCCGATTTTATATCCGGTTTTGCAATATGATCAATCACAAAAGCCTGATCAGAGAAAGATTTCACCAAATCAATTGCAGCCGGCAGCTGACGATGAAAAATCAAAATATCATACGTAAAATTGAATTCCTTCAGAGCTGCGATTCCTTTACGAAATGCCGCCCCAAACATAAAATCATCCGGTTCTCCCTGCACAACATGTCGGAACCCTTTTAATTTTTCAAATTGAGAAAAATGACTCAATCGCTCTGAAATATTTTCAGCTCTTAAATCAACCCAGCCCACAACTCCTTTTATGAAATCATTTTTTGAAGCGAGATCCAGTAAAAAATTGGTTTCTTCTTCAGACTGACTTGCCTGAACCGCTACGCATCCCGAAAATTGATTTTGGGAAAGCAATGGAGACAAGTCTTCGGGTAAAAAATTCCTTTGAATCTTTTTCATAGAATTATCAATCCAGCTATCCCTAACCGGATCAAATATCCAAAAATGCTGATGGGAATCAACTCGGTTCATACCTATTAATTTACATCACTGATTAAGGCACGGTCCAAATGCACATAACCTCCTTCTACGAAAACAAATTGTCCCGTAGTATGAGAAGAACGATCTGAAATAATAAAAAGCGCCGTATCTGCAATTTCTTCTGTTGTAGTCATTCTGGACTCAAACGGAATACTTTTATTTATTTTTTTCAAAACTGCTTCACCATCCGGTACTGTTTTGATCCAGTCTTCGTATGCAGGTGTATAGCATTCCGCTATAATAATGGCATTAGAACGAATTCCGTACTGAATCAAATCTACAGCCCATTCTCTCGTAAGTCCAAGAACACCGCCTTTTGCAGCCGCATATCCTGAAGTCCCACCCTGCCCTGTCAAAGCTACTTTTGAACCAATATTCAAAATATTACCTTTTGATTCTTTTAAGTATGGGAGTGCAAATTTTACCAGCAGGAAGTAACTTACTACATTCAATTTTAATGAATCCATAAATTCTTCGTAAGTAGCATCTAAACCGGCGCCGTCATTTACCCCTACGTTATTGATAACAACATCTATCCTGCCGTATTTTTCAACAATTTTGTTTACTGCATTTTGCATTTCATCAGGATTGGTCACATCCGTTTGTACAAACAAAGAATCGATTCCTTTTTTCCGAAAAGCTTCCGCATAACCAAAGCCTCTGCTGTTTCTGTCCACCAAAACCGGAATAGCACCTTCATCAGCTAATCGATTGATGATGGTCTCACCAATACTTCCTTCTTTTCCAGCCGATCCTGAAACGACTACAATTTTACCTTTTAAATGTAAATCCATTTTTTGTGTTTATTTATGGTTTTAAATAGCTGTAAATATTTTTAACACATAGAAACATAGCTTTAGAAACATACGAAAAAGGCGTTTCACTTGCATACAAACACATAGCTATGTGTGAGGAACTAGTTTCTTTCAACTCTCTTTCAAAAAATAAAAAACCTATGTTTCTCTGTGTTTAAAACTATAGTTTAATCTTAATTTATTTCGATTAATGCTTTAATAGTATTGTTTTTCGGATCAATCCATTTTCCAAATTCACTGATCATATCCTCAAAATCAGCTCTGTGTGTAATGTATTTTTTCGGATCGATTTTACCTTCTTTCAGACATTTCATTACATATTCAAAATCTTCGATAGTCGCATTTCTGCTGCTCATCAAAGTAGATTCCCTTTTATGAAAATCAGGATGACTGAAACTCAATTCTCCTTTTTGAAGTCCAACTAAAACAAATCTTCCACCATGCGAAATATAATTGAAAGCACTGTTCATCACCTTTTGATTT
>Ga0308157_10004496_pt1 | contig 18472 bp, 13 predicted proteins | sample PhyBR1_FD_201035 | JGI IMG/M metagenome (GOLD analysis project Ga0308157, IMG submission 201035) | Phyllosphere microbial communities from UC Gill Tract Community Farm, Albany, California, United States - DLSLB.R1 | ecosystem: Host-associated > Plants > Phyllosphere > Unclassified | place: USA...
TGTAAATGTTTTATATACAGGCATTGATATGAAAACAGGATGGGTATCCAGCGATTCTACAGGGGCTCCAGCCCAGGCATTTAGGTCTTGTTGACGCACTGTTGCGCAACCGAGCAACGATGCTGCAGCCGCACAGATCAGAAATGTTTTGGTTATATGCATGGAGTGCCTTTCTTCGCCTCAAGGGCAATAAGTTAAAAGTTGAGAGCTCGAGAAAACGGACATGAATTCATCGACGCTGCGCTGGAGGTATCGCGCACTGAATGGCCTCCTGCTCATCTGAATTTTTCCCGCATGCCAGGTGATCCTGGAATTCACTGATGCGACTACGAGTTACATCGGCCAGGCAGCTATTTAACCGCATTGAATTAATGCTTCCGTCGGCAGTGCGAACGGTAGAGAACTTACACTCAGCATCGCGAAATTCCACCCATTTCCGCTGTGCAGCGATAAGCAAATTTTTTGTGGATTGGTCATTACCAATTCTATTCATCATTTGGTGATAAATATTATTGAGATCGCTATCTGCCGCTTTGAAATCTGATGCGGCACATGCATTGATTTGCGTTTGAGTTTGCGCTTGCTCAAAACACCGATTGTCCGATGCATAAGTGGTTAATGAGAGCGTAATTATAGCTAGTGCACATGAGGTTTTAATTTTATTCATAAAACTCCTTGGTATATATGGCTACATCAATCTGTCGAATAGACGAAATATCCAAGATAATTGATATATTAACGTGACGGCGACAAAAACCACATGGAATTTTTTTGATCGAGTTTTTGCCGCGACAATGCACATTATAATAAGAATTGGGGTTCTAATGAAGTATTCACCCGAAAATCGAGAGAAGTGCTCCTCTCCTTTGATGCGTGTATCTATGAAGTCAAATAAACTGGTGGCGGCTAACAGACCAAAAAACCAAGCCCGGCGTGCAAAGAAGAAATCCTCATAGTTTTCGTATTCTTGCAAGCTATCTGGAAAAAGAAGTGCGCACTGCAAAAACAAAAATATTGCATAGCCTATAACAAATAGGTAGATGCCAAATGTCCAGGTGCTTATTTGATATAAGCTGAATTCCCACCACCAAAAATGAATAAGTGATAGTAATACGGATGCGACCCATGCCAAGTGCACGGAATACAGCAAGTGCTGCTGAGGATGCTGAACCAGCCGTGCGACGCCTGATAACAAGCGTGTGACGCCTAGGCCAACAACCATTCCCATCACAATCCGTATATGAGGAAACACATCATGTGCAGATAATATTTGTTCCTGCATACTTGGCCCTGTCAACGCATTTCGGTTTGCCCTGGCTCAAGCGGCGCATCAGGATCGTCCACTAAGCAGCCAACACCGTGGCAACCATCGTAACCACTGGTTTTGGGCTCATGATGGTGGTGTGAGGTGGTCGCATCAATCAATACAGCCCCCAACAGCAGTCCACCAATCATCGCTCCAATATCCTTGCCTTTTTCATCATAGCGCCTTGCATTATCGTCAAAAGTGTCACCACGGCCATGGTGATAGCCGCTGACATCTGCAAAGGTGGCAGAGCATCCTTCAGTCACCCAGATATAACCACTTTTTGGGTTGTAGCCCCATGTCTTATTCAGGATGCAAGAACTGCTGGAAATCTGATGGATCAACTGCGGGCGAGAAATCACCGGTGCCGAACATTCAGAATACTTGTAATCCCTGGAGCTACATTCCACAGTGGCTTGAGCGATCGCCGCTGTTGTGCATGTCAACGTAGCTAAAGTGATGGAAATTAAATATAGAACACGTCGCATAATAATATATGTAAGAATAACGTAAAGGCTGACGCTGTAAATTACCTCTAGAAAATTCTTCTTGGCTTCAACATTCTCAGCTCCAAGCTGCAAGAGTATCAGCTTGTATGATCAGTGAAAAGCGGTTTTTTCTATCCTGTGGTCATCCTAACAGGTAGTTTTTATCCTGGGAAAAGTCAAAGGCGGCGATACGTGCCAGTTTCATCAGGAACGCTTCAAGCATCCCCGCTCGACCTGCGCACCTCGGCGCCGTGCCGCATCCGTGGCCCGCTGTTGCACATGCCAGGCGATCACAAGCCGTATCTGGGGCAGCGCGACCAGGCCACGGCTGCGGGCACCTCGGTCGCCGGTGTTGAGCGCGAGCGCGACGGCGCGCGCGGCTTGGCCCAGGCCTGCAGCGAGGCTGTGGAGGGGCTGGAGAGTGCCGCAGCGCAGCGGCATGATCAAGCCGAGCCAGCCCGCGCCGCAGCGGCTGCACAGGCCCTGGTGCTGAACCAGCGGGCCGACTACACGCTATTCACGGCGCCGGCCGGGCCCGGCGATGCATGTGCGAGTGTGCAGGCCCTGGGATCGGCCTGGCTGAAAGGGAGGCCAAGCCATGATGCGCGCCGGCTGCTGCTGTGCCTGCTGGCCCTGGGCGGCTGCGCAACTGCGCCGCGCGTCGAGATCCAGACCGTCAAGGTGCCCGTGGCCTGCCGCGAGCCAACCCCAGACAGGCCGAGCATGCCGACCGAGTCCCTGGCCGAAGACGCGGACCCGTTTGAGTTGCTGCGCGCGTCGCTGGCCGAAATTGACCGGCGCGAGGGCTACGAAGTGAAGCTGGTCGCAGCGCTGGAGAACTGCAAGCGCCCGCGTACTGCGGGGGAGTGACTCGCAATTCCAGTTCTTGCCCGTTCGCAGCCAGCACTGTGGCTACCGAGTCGTTTTCGGTCGCATTCGCAACGTCGACAGTACTTTTGAGGTGCTACAACTTGTTTGGCATCATTGAGGCTTGTGTGCGTACACGTACAATAGTTGCACGTGTATACCTCTTAGAAGTCGAGCGCCAAAAACGCTGCGCACTATCCGGAAAACAGGCTGTTGCGCATGGCGTAATGGCTCCGCCCCAGGGCGCGTTCGCGCGCTTATGACGGCAGACTCCTTGGATTGACGCAGCACTCCTAGGCCTCTCGACCCATGTAGGTTGAACATGAAACCAACTCTTCATTGCATGCTGTACCACAGCCAGCTTGCACCCGATGCATCCTTTGGTTGCATCACCGACATAATAAAAACAGCACGCAGTTTTAATGCGGTTCACGGCGTCACAGGAATTCTCGTATTTGACGGCCACCGGTTTATTCAGCAGCTTGAAGGTCCTTCGCAGGTCTTGACGGATTTGATCGTGCGTATTGCCCGGGACCCACGGCACGTCAACTTCACACTTCTGCATCAGTGCGCATTCACTGGAGACCGGCGTTTTCGCAATTGGTCCATGGCCTATGCGCATATCGAAAATGGCGAGCCACTAGCGAATCTGGCTCTGCTTCGGGGTCAAGCTGCAATAGAGCACTTCACAGAGTTGATGCCGAGTTTAGACATTGCCTAAGTCTCCTTCTGAACCTAAACGAGCGAATAGCAGCGTACGTGAGCGTAGTCTCTCATAGTGATAGCTACGCTGGGATATGCTCAAATGCCGCTTATTGGGTGTTCGAATCTCTCGATTCAGGGCTTCGCGCGGCCGAGGCCAGAACATCGCCGGCGATCGCAGGAGCTTGACGCGCTGCACGAAGCAAGCCATTCCCCGCTGGACAACGGCAAGCGCCCATCCGCTCACGCCACGGCAAGGGGTTGAATGATTCTGCGAAATGGTGTGCACTTGCCCCATGTGCAATAGATACGTCTCCCCCACGGAAGCCGACATCGAAAGGTTTTGGCATATCGGCCGCGCAAATCAGCCTCGCTGGTGGCGTGAGCAGCCTGCAGAGATTTTCCCCAGGGCGCAGGGTCCGTTCATTCGGCGCGCGATTGACGACTCTGGCTATAGCCGGGAGGGCGCGTCCGGCCGTTGGGGCTTGGTCGCAGGCGAGTGGAGCCTGAAATACGCCACGAACAACGCACGCAGCGAAGAGCTCGTCAGCAAGGCCAGTTTCAAGGGGCCCTGGGCAAAGGGGCAGCGCTGCATCATCCCTGCCGCCTCATTCGATGAGCCGAATTGGGAGTCAGGGCGCAATCAATGGTGGAGGTTTTCCCGGGCGGATGGCGGGTTGTGGGGGCTCGCGGGACTGTGGAACCGTTGGGCCGATCCGAAGACCAGCGAGATTGTCGAGTCGTACACCATGCTGACGATCAACGCCGACGCCCACCCCTTGATGAGGCGCATGCACAAGCCCGATCCGAAGCTGCCCGCAGACCAACAGGACAAGCGCAGCGTGATCTCAATAGAGCGCGAAGACGTGGACCAATGGCTTGCCGGCACCATTGCCGAAGCCTCTGAACTGCTGCGCCTTGCGCCCGTCGAGACATTTGATGCCGGATCTTTGACGGCCTTGTGAGGGCTAGAACGGCGCCCGCGACCGCACGACCTCCACCGGTCCTGGGCCATAGTAGATGCACCGGCAGCCATCGTCGCGCACTGTGAAGCGACCCGGGAACACTTCGAAAACGGTGTAATCGGCAGGCAGCCCGGGGAGTATGTGCTCCAGGGGCCAGTCGTAATGCGGATGCGGGGTGCGCAGGAGGGTGGGGTAGGTGTGGATCACTTCCGTTCTCCCGGGATCACCCACCACGATTGATGCACCGCCGGATCGCTTGAAAGGTGCATGTTAAAGCCGACGAGCCGTATGCCTCCGCCAACGATAGTCCTAAGCGAGCAATTTTCAAGGTAAAGGAGCGGGCGATGCCACGATGCGTCTGACCCGGTCAAAAGAAAGGCTTCGGGCTTGGGCATGCGCACAACCGGTGTTTCTGAGCGCATGTGCAGCCAACCATAGACGCCATTGGCCTTGGCTGCCTCGGCGGGTATGCGCCGACCATTTTGATAGAGAACGTGAACTGTGCACCACATGCCGATACTGTACGCTCATACAGTGTCTCGACGTCAAGTGGCCTTGTGTCTGGCGCACGACGTTCGCGGATTGCGAGGCAAAATTGTGCTGCCAAGGGGGCCAGCGCCGGCAGTGAATATTTCCACGGTGGGAATAAAACAAAAAGCCTGCTATCTTTTGGATAGCAGGCTTTCCTTGTGTGGGTTGGTGGGTCGTGCGTGATTCGAACACGCGACCTACGGATTAAAAGTCCGCTGCTCTACCGACTGAGCTAACGACCCAACCTGCTTCTCAGAATTTTTATTCTGATCAGCGAAGAACTCGATTCTAGCATGGAATTCAAGGCACTTTCGGCTCGGTGGCCGCAATTTGGTCGAGCACCCAGCCAGCCGCGCATTGTCCGAAAGTGGCCGTCACGGCCACTACCGAGCCATAGCCGTGGCAGTTGAGCGTGCCGTCGGCGCTGTCCAGCGCGCACGAGGCGTCGGGCGGGGCAACGGCTTCGCGGCTGAAGACGCAGGCCACGCCCATTTTCTTGCCGTCACGCGGCGCCATGTGCTCGCGGCGCAGGCGGTAGCGCAATTGCGCCAGCAGCGGGTCGTGCGTGGTCTGGCTCAGGTCGTCGATGTCCACCTTGTGCGCCAGGCGCTTGCCGCCGGCCGCGCCCACGCTGATGAACAGCAGCTTGTTGCGGCGCGCATGCGCGGCCATGGCGGTCTTCGCCTTGACCTGGTCACAGGCATCGATCAGCGCCGTCACGCCTGCGGGAAGCAGCGCGGGCCAGTTGTCCGGCTCGACGAATTCCTCTATGCAGTGGACGTCGCAATCGGGGTGAATCTGCGCAATGCGCTCGCGCATCGCCACCACCTTGGCCTGGCCCACCGTCGAGGTGAGCGCATGGATCTGGCGATTGATGTTGGACTCGGCCACCTGGTCCAGGTCGATCAGCGTGATGCGGCCTACACCGCTGCGTGCCAGCGCTTCCGCTGCCCAGGAGCCGACGCCCCCTATACCGACCACGGCCACATGCGCTGCGCGGATGCGCGCCGCGCCCGGTACGCCATAAAGGCGCTCCAGCCCGCCGAAGCGGCGCTGGTTGTCCGGGGTCAGGAAGTCGGGGTCGGGGAGGGCGGCAGTCGCGATGCTCAATGAGAAAGTCATTTCATTTATTCAGGATGCAAGGCACCACTAACAGCGCGTGAAACTGACGTGTCCTGGGTCAGGGGCACCGAGCAAGGGCCGCCCCGCAGCGACGGTGCCGTCCCCCTCCACCGTAGGTTGAGAGGGGGAAGCGACGTAAGTCGCTCAGGGGGTGCTTTATTTCAGGCGCGACAGCTGTTCCTTGGCAGCACCCGCGGCTTCGCTGCGGGGATAGGCCTTGACCAGGTCTTCAAGCGTCTTGCGCGCCGCGCGGGTGTCCTTGAGCTCGATCTGGCAGTTGGCAATCGACAGCGCGGCTTCGGGCGCACGCGCGTGTTCGGGCGTTGCGGCCAGCAGCGACTTGAAGTTGGCAATTGCCTCCTTGTAGTCGCGTTCCGCATACTGCGCATTGCCCAGCCAGAAGCGCGCCGACGGCAGGTAGCCGCTGCGCGGGTACTGGCGGATGAAGGCGCTGAAGGACTTGTTGGCCTCGGCGAACTTGCCGCCGCGGAAGACTTCCAGCGCGGCGTCGAAGTCACGCTTTTCCGCCGGGTCGGCAGTGAACTGCTGGCCGTCGACGGTCACCGTGACCGGCTCGAACTGCTTGAGCCGTTCTTCCACACCCTGGGCAATGTCCTTTTGCTTGCGTTGCAGTTCAGATGACTGCTGCAGCAATTGTTCATTTTGCCCACGCAGACGGGCCTGGTCCTGGCGCAGTGTCTCGATCTGCGACTGCAGGTCGAGCAGGCTGCGGCGCAGCTGCGAGGTGTCTTCGCTGGCGCGCTGGTTCGACTGCTGCATGGCGTCCAGACGTTGGCGCAGCTCGATGATTGCCTTGCGCGCCTCGTCGTCACCGAACAAGGCGGCCTGGCTGGCCGTGGCGAAGGACGCGGTGCAGGCGAGTGCCAGCACCAGTCGGGCCACGGACGTGGTGCGGAAAAACGGTGTTGCCATATTTAACGGTACGACAGTTCAGCGCGGCGGTTCTGGGCAAAGGCATCTTCGCTGAAACCTTGCACGGCGGGCTTTTCCTTGCCGAAGCTCACGGCCTCGACCTGTGCGTCGGACACGCCCAGCAGGCCCAGCGAGCGGCGCACGGCTTCGGCGCGCTTCTGGCCCAGTGCCAGGTTGTATTCGCGGCCGCCGCGTTCGTCGGTGTGGCCTTCGACCACGACCTTGCGGTTGGGCGAAGCCTTGATGAAGCGCGCATGGGCTTCGATCTGCGGCTGTGCGTCGGCCTTGATGACATACGAGTCGTAGTCAAAGTAGACGATGCGGCTCACGCCTTGGGGGCCTGCCTGGTCGCCACCCGACTGCGTCAGGTCAACACCTGCCACGCCGCTTTGGCCTGTGGCACCGCCATTGGCCCCACCGGTGCCGGCGCCACTGCTGAGAGCGGACTTGTCGGTGACGGGGGTTTCGTCGAGCTTGACACCCGAGCTGCAGCCCGCCATCAGGGCGGCAACGGTCATGGCGATGGAAAGGCGTTTGAAGGTAATCATGGAAAAACTCCGCAGCGTTCGACAGAACGCCATCAGCAATATGGTTGAAAAGAAAAGAACTACAGAAACTCAATGTTTGAGGAACGGGCCCCAGTCCGGTTCGCGAATGTCGCCACCCTGGCCGGCAAGCCGCGCCTTGATCTTGCCGTCCAGCGTCGTGGTCATCAGTGATTCGCGCCCTTGCTGCAAGGTGGCGTAGACGATCTGGCGGCTGTTGGGCGCAAAGCTCGGATTTTCATCGGCCGTGGTGTCGGTGATCGCGGTCACGGTGCCCGCGCTCAGATCCATTACGTGCAGTTTGAAGCCTCCGCCCACGCGCGAAATATACGCGAGCCAGCGGCCGTCCGGGCTGACGCTCGGAGAAATGTTGTAGTTGCCGGTGAAGGTCACGCGTTCGGCATTGCCGCCGCTGGCCGAGACCTTGTAGATCTGCGGTGCGCCGCCGCGGTCGCTGACAAAGAAGATGGTCCGGCCGTCGCTGGAGAACACGGGCTCGGTGTCGATGCCGCTGCTTTGCATCAGGCGGCGCGGTTCGCCGCCATCGGCGCTGATCATGTACAGCTGCGAGCCGCCGTCACGCGTGAGCGTCACGGCCAGCGATTCGCCGTTTGGCGCCCAGGCCGGAGCGCTGTTGGAGCCGCGGAAGTTGGCCAGCAGGCGCCGGCGGCCGCTGGCCACGTCATGCACATAGACCACGGGCTTGCGTGATTCAAACGACACATAGGCCACCTGGCGGCCGCTGGGCGACCAGGCGGGGGAAATGATGGGTTCCGGGCTCGACAGCGCCGATTGCGCGTTCTCGCCGTCGGCGTCGGCAATCCACAGGCTGTAGCGCTTGCCGGCCTTGGTCACATAGGTGATGCGCGTCGAGAAGATGCCGCGCTCGCCGGTGAGCTTTTCATATACATAGTCGGCAATGCGGTGGGCCACCAGGCGCAGATCACCGGCCGTGACGGCATAGCCCTGGCCGCCCAGGTCCTGGCCGCGCACCACGTCCCAGAGCCGGAAGCGCACGTCGAAGCGGCCGTCGGCCAGACGCGTCACGCTGCCCGTGACCAGGGAATCGGCGAGCTTTTGCTTCCACAGCGCCACGTCGGGGCGCGAGGTCTCGTCGAGCTGGGTGCCGGAGGCGTCGACGCCGCGGAACTGGCCGCTGCGTTCCAGGTCGGCCTGCACGATGGCCGCAAGTTTTTGCGGCGACTGGGGCTCGCCGCGGAACGGAGCGATCGCAATCGGCAACTGCGTCAAGCCCACGCCCGTGACTTCGACGCGGAACTGTGCCAGCGCCGGCAGCGCCGAAGAGGAGGCCAGCGCCGCCAGAAAGCTGCGGCGCAGCGTTTGCGGCAAGGCCGCCGAAAAGGAAGTGGATGGAGTTCGGTCAATAGTCATTGGCAACCATCTTAGTGTGGCCAACACAACCCCTGGCACAGCATTGCGTTGCCTGGGCACGTGCATTTCGCACAGCGCCTGGCATCAACCGCAAATTCCGCGATTTCCCGGGCCGTGTCAGGCCGTGTCAGCGACTGTTGGTCCGGGTAAATCCCGGTGCTTACGGATCGCATGTTACACACTCTGGCGCGGCCGAACTGTAAGTGGATGAACAGTCAGGCTGTAGGGCCGTAAAATTCGCGTCACATGCAAGCAACCCACTCCGCCCCAGAAGCCCCGGCCGTCGTGCCTTCGCGTCCCCTGAGCATGCGCCAGCGTCTGCAGCGTCTTGCGCCTTATTTCGGCGGCCGGCGCTGGACCTGGGTGCTGGCGGTGGCCGCCATGCTGGTCGGTGCAGCCACCGAGCCCATGATCCCGGCGCTGCTCAAGCCTTTGCTGGACAACGGCTTCACCGACGGCAGCCTGCAGCTGTGGCTGGTGCCCGTGTCCATCATGGGCGTGTTCCTGCTGCGCGGCGTTGCCCAGTTTGTCGGACAGTATGCGCTGGCGCGCATTGCCAACGAAGGCATGGTGACGCTGCGCCATGCGCTGTTCGAACGTCTGCTCGCCGCCGACATGGCGCTGTTCTCGCGCCATTCGGCCAGCAGCCTGTCAAACACCGTCGTCTATGAAGTGCAGACCGGCTCCACGCTGCTGGTGCAGGCCATGATGGGCTTGTCGCGCGACAGCTTCACGCTGATTGCCTTGCTTGGCTATCTGCTTTATCTGAACTGGCAGCTGACGCTGGTCGTCGGCCTGGTCGTGCCCGGCGTCGCATGGATCATGAAAACGTTGTCGCGCCGGCTGTACCGCATCACCAAGGACAGCCAGGAAGCGACCGATTCGCTTGCCTATGTGGTCGAGGAAAATGTGCTGGCCCACCGCATGGTGCGCCTGCATGGCGCGCAGGATGTGCAGAAAAAGCGCTTTGGCTCGCTGAGCCAGCGGCTGCGCCACCTGGCCGTGAAGTCGACGATTGCTTCGGCCGCGATGACGCCGCTGACGCAGCTGCTGGCCGCGGCGGCGCTGTCGACCGTGATCTGCATTGCGCTGTGGCAAAGCCGTCAGACGCTGCGTGCCGACGATGTGACCGTTGGCGGCTTTGTCTCGTTCATCACGGCGATGCTGATGCTGGTCGCGCCCATACGCCGTCTGGCCGATGTGGCCAACCCGATCACGCGCGGTGTGGCCGCGCTCGAGCGCGGCCTGGCGCTGCTTGACAGCACGCAGGCCGAGCAAGGCGGCAGCTACCGCCCGCAGCGTGTGCAGGGCGCGATCGAGCTGCGCGACGTAGGTGTGGCGTTTGGTGAAGACCAGTCCCCGGCGCTGGCCCAGGTGAATTTGCGCGTGCAGCCTGGCGAGGTCGTGGCTCTGGTCGGGCCTTCGGGCGCAGGCAAGAGCACGCTGGTCAATCTGTTGCCGCGTTTTCTCGCCCCGACCAGCGGCGAAGTGCTGCTGGACGGCCGGCCGCTGGCCGAATGGGACCTGGCCAGGCTGCGCCAGCAGTTCGCGATGGTCAGCCAGGACGTGGTGATGTTCAACGACAGCGTTGCGGCCAACGTCACGCTGGGCGCGGACATCGACGAGGCCAGGGTCTGGGCCAGCCTCGAAGCCGCCAATCTCGGCGACCATGTGCGGCGCATGCCCCAGGGCCTGCAGACCGTGGTCGGGCACAATGCCGCCCAGCTCTCGGGCGGCCAGCGCCAGCGGCTGGCGATTGCGCGCGCGGTCTACAAGGACGCGCCCATTCTGATTCTGGACGAGGCGACTTCAGCGCTCGATACCGAGTCCGAACGCCTGGTGCAGGACGCGCTGCAGCGGCTGATGCAAAACCGCACCACGCTGGTCATTGCCCACCGCCTGTCCACCATAGAACACGCGGACCGTGTGGTGGTCATGGAGCGCGGGCATATCGTGGAGCAGGGCACGCACGCGCAGCTGCTGGCCCAGGGCGGGTTGTATGCGAGGTTGCAGGCCGCGGGATAGGCCTCAGGGCGCGCGGCTCACACGCGGTTCTTTGCCAACTCAATGCCCGCTTGAAATCCCACCGACGCCATCGCCACCGGCGGTAAAAAGGCCGCGCCGACATTGAGCAGCAGTTGGACGGCTGACAGCGTGGCGGAGTCGAAGTCGCCCGATGGGTAATGGCGATAGGCTAGCTCGGCGTTTCCCAGCCCATCGGCCAGATGCTAGTAGCGGGCCGGACCCAGGGCGGAGTAACGCGCTGGTGCCGTGGCCCGCACGCCTCATCCCGTCACGACCACCTGTGCGCTGCCGGCTTCCATGCGTCCAATGACGGCGGCCTGTGCAAAGCCCTGGGCCGCAAACAGGTCCAGCACCTGCTGCACGCTGTCGGGCGTGCACGACACCAGCAGTCCGCCCGAGGTCTGGGGATCGGTCAGCAAGGCCCGCAAGGCGGGCGGCACCTGCGCGTCGATCACCACCTGGTCGCCATAGGCCGCCCAGTTGCGCGCCGATGCGCCCGTCACCACGCCTTGTTCGGCAAACGCCTGCACCGTGGGCAGCAGCGGCAGCGCGTGGCTGTCGAGGCGCGCCGTGAGGCCGGCGCCGCGCGCCAGCTCCAGCGTATGGCCCAGCAGGCCGAAACCGGTCACATCGGTCAATGCATGCACGCCGTCGATCTGCGACAACGCGGTGCCGGGGCGGTTGAGCTGCGTCGTGATCTCCACCATGGCGCGGTAGCCGCTGTCGTCCAGCAGGTTCTTCTTCAGCGCCGCCGACAGAATGCCCACGCCCAGCGGCTTGCCCAGCACCAGCAGATCGCCGGCCTGGGCATCGGCATTGCGCTTCATGTTCCTGGGGTTGACGATGCCTATGCCCACCAGGCCGTAGATGGGCTCGACCGAATCGATGGAGTGGCCACCGGCCAGCGGAATGCCGGCTTCGCGGCAGATCGACTCGCCGCCTTCGAGCACCTTGGCAATGACGGCATGCGGCAGCACGTTGATGGGCATGCCGACAATGGCCAGCGCCATCAGCGGCGTGCCACCCATGGCGTAGATGTCGGACAGCGCATTGGCCGCGGCAATGCGGCCGAAGTCATACGGGTCGTCGACGATGGGCATGAAGAAATCGGTGGTCGCGACAATCGCCTGTTCATCGTTGATGCGGTACACGGCGGCATCGTCGGCCGTCTCGTTGCCCACCAGCAGGTCGGGGAAGAACTGCTTGGGCAGCGCGCTTTGTCCTATCAGCTGCGCGAGCACGCCCGGCGCGATCTTGCAGCCGCAGCCGCCGCCGTGGGACAGCGAGGTCAGGCGTGGTGCGGCCTGGGGCAGGGTGGTGGAGTCGTTCATGGTGTGTTCTCGCTGGTCTGCGCGCGCAGGCGCGCGGCGGTGGTCTGTTGCCATTATGGACAGGCCAGGCGAGATGGACAGCCCGGTCCATGCGCCAGGCCGGCGGGCAACAGGCGAAAAATGGCGGAAAGCAGCTGGAGTCGAACCAACCCAGGAGCGACTGACGCCCCTCACCGGGTTTGAAGCCCGGCCACACCACCGGGTGTGCATGCCTTCCAAAGACGCTTATTGTAAGCTGCCGCCCGGGCCCTTCCAGCTTGCATCGGGTCGCAACAGATGGGCGTCACGCAGGCGGCGCGTGTAGCCCACGCGGTCGAAGAATTCGAGAATCTGGACCGCGCGCTTGCGGCCCAGGCCGGTGGCGTCGCGAAACGCGCGCGCTTCGACCTGGGCGCGCGCATCGCTGGCGGCCAGGGCCGCGACCTGCTGCGCGAGTTCCTGCATGCGCCCGGCGCTATAGAACAGGTCCTTGACCACCTGAAACACCTCGCCGCGGCGCGTGAGCTTGCGCAGCAGCTGGCGCACGCTGTCCTCGCTGGCGTCCGTGGTCGCGGCAAGGTCGCGCACCCAGGGTGGATCGTAACGGCCCGCGTCAAGCAGCGGCAGCAACCGTTCGGCCAGCGTCCGTTCCTGGGGAGTCAGTTCCACGCTGTGTCCGGGCAGATGCAGCCAGGCGCCGCTGGCGACCAGTTGCGCGTCGCCCAGCAGGCCGTCGATCAGCCCGCGCCACAGCGCGTCGTGCCCGGCTTGCACCAGCCCGGGCCAGGCCATGCGGCGCAGGCGTGCGGCGTTGAGGCCGGGCTCATCGGCATGCTTGTCGTGGAATTGCGCCAGCGTGGCAAGCATCTGGGCGCGCAGCTGCTGCCAGCGCGCCGCCGACAGCAGCAGCGTATCGGCACCCAGCGGCAGCTGCAGGCATTCGGCGGGCAGATCCTGCGCGGGCCAGCGCCGTCCCGACAGCCGTACCAGCTGCGACAGTGGCAGGCCGTGGGGCGAATGCGCCAGCAGCTCCTGGGCGCTGCCGGTGGCAATCAGCGCATCGAGCGCCTGCAGATAGGCAAGGCGTTCGGCGCTGCGGCGCTTGCGCGCCGGCGCATGGGGATCGGTCACCATGCCGCCGGCAATCGTGCGACTGGCCTGGGCGTTGCGCAGGATCAGGCGGTCGCCGGGCAGGCAGAACACCGGTGCCTCAAGCACCAGTTGCGCGCGCACCCGGCTGCCGGGCTCGATGCGTTCGCCTTCGAGCAGCGCCACATGGGCCGTGCAATGCGCCGTGCCCAGATGCAGGTGCACGGGCGTCCATTGCCGGATTTCCAGCGCCGAGGCCAGCAGCTGCAATTGAACGTCGATGCGGTCGCTGGCCTGCAGCAGCGCGCCGTCGGCAATCCAGTCGCCGCGCTGGATCTCGTCCTTGCCCACGCCGGCAAGGTTGAGCGCGCAGCGCTGGCCGGCCATGGCGCGGTCGCTTGCCTGGTTCTGCGCATGGATGCTGCGCACGCGCAGGCTCTGGCCGCTGCGTGAATGCACCAGACTGTCGCCGATCGCGACCTCGCCGCCAAACACCGTGCCGGTGACCACCGTGCCCTGGCCGGGCAGGCTGAAGCTGCGGTCCACGGCCAGGCGGAACAGGCCGTTGCACGGCCGCGCCGGCATCTGCTGGGCCAGGGTTTGCAGGTGGCCGCGCAGCGCGGCGACGCCGGGGTCATCGGGCAGCGCGGCAGCGGTCTCGAACACCGCTGCGCCGGCGAACGGCGTGACAGCGAGCAGCGCAGCGAGTTCGGCGCGCGCCTGCGCGATCTGTTGCGGGCTGGCGCGATCGGCCTTGGTCAGCGCAATGCTCGCCTGGCCCACGCCCAGCAGCTGCAGTATGTCGAGATGCTCGCGCGTTTGCGGCATCACGCCGTCATCGGCGGCCACGACCAGCAGTGCATGGTCTATGCCCGCCGCGCCCGCGGCCATGGTGTGCACGAACTTCTCGTGGCCCGGCACGTCAATGATGCCCAGCACATCGCCATTGGGCAGCGGCGCATAGGCATAGCCCAGCGCAATCGAGATGCCGCGTGCTTTTTCTTCCTTGAGGCGGTCGGTGTCCACGCCTGTGAGCGCGCGCACCAGCGTGGTCTTGCCGTGGTCGATATGGCCTGCGGTACCGATGATCATGAATGACTTGAGGGGAAATGGGGGGCCAGCAAGGCCAGTTGTTCGGCAAACAGCGGCTGCTGGTCGGCTTCAAGGCAGCGCAGGTCCAGCCACAGCGCGTTGGCCTGGATGCGGCCTATCACCGGGCGGGGCAGGGCGCGCAGCGCGGCTTCAAGCTGCATCAGCTGGCGACCGGCCTGGCGGCCCGAGGCCGGGTGAACGCGCAGGCCGTGGCTGGGCAGCGATTCCACTGGCAGCGCGCCGCTGCCGATCTGGCTGGACATGGCCGCGGTCTCGACCACATAGGCCGTGCCCAGTGCGGCCTGCAAGGCGGGCACCAGCGTCTGGGCCTGGGCCTGCATGTCGGCGGCCGGGCGCGTGAACAGTCGCAGCGTGGTCAGGCGCTGGGCCAGCTGTTCGGGGTGCAGGTACAGGCGCAGCACGGGCTCGAGCGCCGCCAGCGTGAGCTTGCCAACGCGCATCGCGCGCTTGAGCGGGTTCTTCTTGATGCGTGCAATCAGGTCCCTGCGCCCGACAATCAGCCCGGCCTGGGGGCCGCCCAGCAGCTTGTCGCCGCTGAACGTCACGATGTCGGCGCCCGCGGCAACGGTTTCGCGCACCGTGACTTCATGCGGCAGGCCCCACTGGCGCATGTCGACCAGCGTGCCGCTGCCCAGGTCGACCACCATGGGCAGGCCGCGGCCATGGGCGATATCGGCCACCTCGTGGTCGCTGACGCTCTTGGTGAAGCCGGTGACGGCGTAGTTGCTGCAATGCACCTTCATCAGCAGGCCGGTGTCGGCGGACACGGCCTCGGCGTAGTCGCGCGCATGGGTGCGGTTGGTGGTGCCGACTTCGACCAGCCGCGCACCGGCGCGCGCCATGATGTCGGGTATGCGAAAGGCGCCGCCGATCTCGACCAGTTCGCCGCGCGAGACAATCACTTCGCGCCCTTCGGCCAGCGTGCCCAGCGTCAGCAGCACGGCTGCGGCGTTGTTGTTGACCACGGTCGCGGCTTCGGCGCCCGTGAGCTCGCAGATCAGCGCCTCTATCAGGTCGTCGCGGTCGCCGCGCCCGCCAGTCTCGAGATCGTATTCGAGGTTGGCCGGGCTCAGCAGCGCCTGCACCACCGCATCGACGGCTTCCTGGGGCAGCAGCGCGCGGCCCAGGTTGGTGTGCAGCACCGTGCCCGTGAGATTGAAGACCACCTGCAGGCGCGGCGCGAAGCGCCTGGCCAGCCGTTGCCCGGCAGCGTGCCCCAGGCTTTCGAAGTCTGTGGCCTCGGGCGACAGGGCCATGCCCGCGCGCAGCTGGTCTCGCAGTGCGTCCAGTGTCTCGCGCAAGGCCTGGGTGCAGGCCTGGTGGCCGTAGCGATCGCGCAGCGCAGCGAGCGCCGCACTTTGCAGCAGCTTGTCGACGGAGGGCAATTGCGGCCAGGGGCGCGCTGCCGTGTTGTGTGCAGCCGCGGCCGCGGCCGCATGCAGGGGAGCGGGTTTCATCGGGCCATTCTCGGCTTATTCCGCGGCAGGGTCGACCAATGCCTGGTCGCCTTCGGTCTGCTCTTCGGCAAACGCCACATAGAGCAGCGGGTTGGTGCTGGCGCGCTTGAAGGGCGTTTCGCTCATCAGGAGATCCAGCATCAGCGAAGCGAGGTCGTCGGCCAGTGGCTCGGCCAGCGGGTCCTTTTCCTGGTTGACGACCTTGCGGTAGCTGCCGCATTCGGTGCAGGTCTCGGCCGTGACGACTTCGCCCAGGCCTTCGACACCCTGGTACTGTATGCCCTTGGTGGACTCGCAGTGCGAGCACTTGACGCGCACCATGTGCCACTCCGTGCAGCAGGTGCCGCAGTGCAGGTAGCGGTGGCCGTTGGCCTTGCCGCCTATGCGCAGCACGCTGGCCACGGGTTCGCTGGCGCAGACCGGGCAGATCGACGCCGGCTCGGTATAGGGCACGTCGCCCACCGACAGATGCGCGGCGCGCTGCGTGAAAACCACTTGCAGCGCGGCCATGATGAATGGCGCCATGCCGACATCGCGCGCGGCGACTTCCTTTTGCAGCAGGCGCCTGGCCACGGCCTCGCGCTCGGCCTGGGGCATTTCGCGCAGTGCGCCTATCAAGGGCTGCAGCGCCGCGGGCAGGCCTTGCGCGCTCTCGAGACGGGTGAGCATGGCGTCAAGCACCTGCAGCCAGGCCGGGTCGAGGTGATCGGCCGCGGGCAGCAAAGGCATCGAATGCTGCTGGGCCAGCGCAATGGCATCGGCCGGCAGCGCCGGCGCGGGCAGCTCGGCCAGCGCCTGGTGCTGGGCATCGACGATCTGGGCGACAAACAGGATGTAGTCGGCAATCGGGTTGCCATTGGCGAGCTGGCGCAGGCGCGCGGCGCGCTCGGCAAACAGCTGGCCGATCTCGGGCAGGCGGACGCGGGGGAAATTGATCTGGTCAATGGCCTCGATCTCGCCGCGTTGAAGAATGCGTTGCATGGTGTCTTTCCAAATAAGTGCCGCCGGCACGCCCTGGGGGCGTCCGGCGGCAGGGCGGATTCCTCGAAACTGGCGGGCCCCAGCTCAGGGGCACCGAGCAAGGGCCGCCCCGCAGCGAGGGTGCCGTCCCCCTCCACCGAAGGTTGAGAGGGGAAGCCGTGTAAGCGGCTCAGGGGGTGCTACTCTTTTTCCCCAGTGATGCGACGGTACCAGATCGGATGATGGTACTTGGCCCAGGCGCGGTTCACCGTGCCGTAGACCATGGCGCGCAGCGTGCCGCGCGTCCAGATCGCCGCGTAGATGTGCAAGATGATCAGGCCGAACAATGCAAATGCCGACACCGCATGCAGCACGACGCTGGCACGCACCAGTTCCACCGGCAGGTTCCACCAGGCGCGCCACATCAGCACGCCCGAGATCGTCAGGCCCAGCATGGACGCGACCAGCAGCCAGAACAGCGCTTTCTGGCCGCCGTTGTACTTGTCCTGCTCGGGCATCACATGGTGCTCTTGCGTCACGAGTTTTGGCGCTTGCTTGAGCCACTGGCGGTCGCGGGCGCGGATGATGTTGAGCCGCCAGAAGCGGATCACCATCAGCACGAAGCCCAGCGCCATCACCACCCCGATATAGGGATGGAGAATGCGCGTCCACGGGCCGCCGCCAAACAGCTGCGTCAGCGGAAAGAAGGCCGGGTGAAAGAACGCCAGGCCGGACAGCGCCAGCAGCACGAAAGTGATCGCCACCAGCCAGTGGTTGGCGCGCTCACCGGCGGTGTAACGCTTCAGGTCACGGGGGCTGCGCTTCATTTTGCGTCCTCCTTGTCAAGCATTTGCTGCTCAAGCCGTTCTTCCATGCGGTCCTCTTCGCGCTCGAGTTCCGCGGGCACCTCGTGCGGGCCCTTGGTCACGTAGTGGAAGAAGCTGCCGACGGCCGCTACGCCCAGCGCGGCCAGCGCCAGCGGCTTGGCCACGCCCTTCCACAGCGAGACCATGGGACTGATCCTGGGATCGTCCGGCAGGCCCTTGTAGAGCGAAGGCTTGTCGGCATGGTGCAGCACGTACATCACGTGCGTGCCGCCCACGCCGGGCGGGTCGTACAGCCCCGCCTTGTCGAAGCCGCGGCGGTTCAGGTCGGCAATGCGGTGCTGGGCATGGTCCTTCATTGCCTCCTTGGTGCCAAACTGGATGGCGCCGGTAGGGCAGGTCTTGACGCAGGCCGGCTCGCGTCCCACGGCCACGCGATCGGAGCACAGCGTGCACTTGTAGGCCTTGTTGTCCTTCTTGGAGATGCGCGGGATGTCGAACGGGCAGCCGGTCACGCAATAGCCGCAGCCCACGCAGTTTTCCTGCTGGAAATCCACGATGCCGTTGCTGTACTGCAGGATGGCGCCAGGCGAAGGACAGGCCTTGAGGCAGCCCGGGTCCTCGCAGTGCATGCAGCCGTCCTTGCGGATCAGCCATTCCAGGTTGCCCGTGGCCTCGTTTTCGTACTCGGTGAAGCGCATCACGGTCCACGAGTCGGCCGTGAGGTCGGTGGGGTTGTCATACACGCCGGCGGCCAGCGTGCCGACCTCGTCGCGCAGATCGTTCCACTCCATGCAGGCGGTCTGGCAGGCCTTGCAGCCAATGCACTTGGAGACGTCGATC
>Ga0308157_10004497_pt1 | contig 18469 bp, 16 predicted proteins | sample PhyBR1_FD_201035 | JGI IMG/M metagenome (GOLD analysis project Ga0308157, IMG submission 201035) | Phyllosphere microbial communities from UC Gill Tract Community Farm, Albany, California, United States - DLSLB.R1 | ecosystem: Host-associated > Plants > Phyllosphere > Unclassified | place: USA...
AGCAGGAAAATAGGCGAAATTCCCTGAGCGCGAAGATCGCCGGCAAAGTCATCATATTCTTCTGGCGGACAGTCTACAATCAATATCCCGTCCACACCCGATTTACCGGCCTGGGCGGCAAACTGCGGCTGCCCCATGGCTTCAATCGAATTGGCATAGCCCATCAACACGACCGGCGTGCTTTGGTCCAGCTTGCGAAACACGGCGACCATGTCCAGCACATCGCGCAAGCCCACGCCCTGGGCAATGGCGCGTGCTGTGGCCTGCTGAATCACGGGACCATCTGCCATGGGATCGGAAAACGGCACGCCCAGCTCGATAATATCGGCCCCGGCCCTGACCAGCCCGTGCATGAGCGGAACCGTTGCCGCCGGATTCGGGTCGCCTGCCGCAATGTAAGGAATCAGGGCGGTACGCCGCCCCAGCCTTGCAAATGTTTTATTGATCCGTTGCTGGCTCATTACCGTTCCTTACAACGCAATGCCGGTATATTCGGCAACGGTATGCATATCTTTGTCGCCGCGACCGGACAGGCACACCAGCAAAATGGATTCGCGTGACAGGGTGGGAGCCAACGTGGCTGCGTAGGCCAGCGCATGTGCCGACTCCAGGGCCGGCATAATGCCTTCCAGACGGCAACACTTGCCAAACGCGTCCAGGGCGGCATTGTCGTCTACCGCCACATAGGTGGCGCGTTTACTGTCGTGCAACCAGGCGTGTTCCGGCCCGACACCAGGGTAATCGAGTCCGGCCGATACAGAATGGGTTTCCTGAATCTGTCCATCGCTATTTTGCAGTACGTAAGTGCGATTGCCATGCAAGACGCCCACTTTGCCACCGTTGATGGAGGCTGCGTGACGGGGGGTATCCAGGCCCTCGCCCGCTGCTTCAACACCAATTAGCTTGACCTTGGTATGCGACAGATAGGGATAGAAAATGCCCATTGCATTGGAGCCGCCACCAACACAGGCGATGACTGCATCCGGCTGGCGACCCGCACAGGCAGGCATCTGCTCTATGCATTCCTGGCCAATGATTTGCTGGAAATCGCGCACCATGGCCGGATAGGGATGAGGACCGGCAACGGTGCCGATAATGTAATAGGTGTCGTCAATGCGGGTGACCCAGTCGCGCATGGCTTCGTTCAGGGCATCTTTGAGGGTACGCGATCCGGATTCCACCGGCACCACCGTCGCCCCCAGCAACTTCATGCGATACACATTTGACGCCTGCCGCCGCACGTCTTCGGCGCCCATATAGATTACGCATTCCATGCCATAGCGCGCGGCCACCGTCGCGGTCGCAACGCCATGCTGGCCCGCGCCGGTTTCGGCAATAATGCGCTTTTTGCCCATTTTGCGTGCCAGCAGAATTTGTCCGATGCAATTGTTGATCTTGTGCGCACCGGTGTGGTTCAGGTCTTCACGCTTGAACCAGATTTGCGCCCCGCCCAGTTGTTCAGACCAGCGGCGGGCGTGATAGACCGGGCTGGGACGCCCGACAAAATGCGCCAGTTCGTACCGATACTCAGCGACAAAATCAGGATCTTCCTTGTACTTTTCATAGGCTTGATTCAGCTCCGAAACAGCGTGCATCAGCGTTTCGGCGACAAAAATGCCACCGTAACGGCCGAAATGGCCCCTGTTGTCGGGAAAGGAATAAGCAGTCAAATTGGCTCCTGGCGTCGGGTTCAGACGAGCAGTAAAGGGCTATTTTACATGTTTTAACAACGTGCAGCGCTGATAATTCCGGGGATATCCAATATGGCGTTCATGGCCTTTCGCAGCTGTTCGCCGTCTCGCACCTCAACGGTAAAATGCAAATGGGCAATCGAGGCCTTGCTCTGCGTATTGACACCCACCACATTCAATTTCATGCGGGAAAACAATTCAGTCAGATCCTTGAGCAGGCCACTGCGATCCTGCGAATGGATGGCAATATTGACCGGATAGACCGTATCCCCGGTATCTCCCCAGGCGACCTCGATAACGCGCTCGGCGCTTTTGTTTCTCATGACCGCAAACGAGGGACAATCGCTGCGGTGAATGGACACGCCCCGCCCCCGCGTGACAAAGCCGCTGATCGGGTCCGGCGGCGCCGGATGGCAGCACCGGGCCAGTTGCGTAAGCAGTGAATCGACGCCGACCACCAGCACACCGCTTTTGCCGGTCTTGACCGCGCTTTGCGCCCCAGACTCGCGCGCCACGATGGTATCGTAGGCAGCGCCAGGATCAGGATCCGGCTCTTGAAAGGCCGTGGCGATCTGTCGCAGACTGAATTCATCCTTGGCAACGGCCACATACAGATCATCGCTGTTGGCAAAGCCCAGGCGCTCGGCCAGTTGTTCCAGATTGACCGCTGTTTTGCCCAACCGGGCCAACTCCTTTTCCACCAGATCCTGGCCGGTGGTTATCCGCTTTTGCAGCTCGATGGCATTGAACCACAAGCGCACCTTGGCACGGGCCCGCGGGCTGGCCAGATAGCCCAGTTGAGTATTGATCCAGTCACGCGACGGCCCGCCCGACTTGGCCGCAATGATTTCCACCGTTTGCCCGTTGAGCAACTTGGTATTGAGGGCCACCATCTGCCCGTCTACCCGTGCACCCCGGCAACGATGCCCCAAGTCTGTATGAAGATGATAGGCGAAATCGACCGGCGTGGCGCCTTCAGGTAATTCGATGACACGCGCCTGCGGCGTAAGCACATAAATGCGTTCAGCCGCGTTTTTATTGTGACGTTCCTGCCGCGGCTGCCCTGATTTGGGTTCCGGCGCGGCCGGCACCGCTGCATCGACTTGCACCGTTGCGGCTGCTGTCGAGGCCTGCAGCGAGCTATCTGATGGATCGTTGAGCGGCAGGCCAACTTCCTTGCGCCATGCCAGCAACTGGCGCATCCAGGAGACCTGGCGGTCATACATGGACACAGCGGAGACCTGACCGCCCTTAGGACCTGCCTCTTTGTAGCGCCAGTGCGCCGCCATCCCGTACTCGGCAAAATCGTGCATCTTGCGGGTGCGGATCTGGGCCTCAAAAGTATGCCCATCAGTCGTTTTGAGCACCGTATGCAATGACCGGTAACCGTTGGGCTTGGGACGAGCAATATAATCATCAAACTCGTTCATGACTGGTGTCCAGCGCGCCTGCAACAGCGACAGCGTGGCATAGCAGTCCCGTTCATTGGCCACGATGATACGGATGGCCAGTAGGTCATACAGCTGCTCGAAAGTCAGGCCCTTATTGCGCATTTTGTTATAGATGCTGTAGATATGCTTGGCACGGCCCGACACATCGGCATCGATACCCATATCTGCCAGTGATCCGGCAATGTCGTCAGTCAGGGACTGGATGCGGGCTTCACGTTCAATGCGTTTGCCTTCGAGTTTGCGGGCGATGTCCTTATAGGTGTCGGGCGACAGAAACCGGAAAGACAAGTCTTCCATTTCCCACTTGATTTGCCAGATACCCAGCCGGTTGGCCAGGGACGCATAGACGTCCCGCGTTTCTTCGGCCAGTTCGATCGGGCATGGATTCTTGGTTTCGGCGTACCAGCGCAGCGTTTGCAGGCGCGATGCCAGGCGAATCAGCACAATCCGAAGATCGCTGGCCATGGCCAGCAGCATCTTGCGCAGCATTTCCCGCTGGCCGGACGATTCGTTGTGCCCTTGCGATGAAGCATTACGCGCGATCGCCCCGATCCGTAACAGCGCCCGCGAGCCGTTGATCAGACTGAAGGTTTCCAGTCCGAAAAGCCTGATAAGCTCATTTTTCTGATCCTGCGCAGACTCGTCCTCCAGATCAATGGGAATGGCCAGCACCAATGCGGCAACCAGCGTCGCGGCATCCAATTGCAACAGAGAAAGAATTTGCAACATGCCTTTGGCATGATGGATGGACGGCTCGCCGGTCGCGATGGATGCGTCCTGCAAAATCGGATCGCACCAGGCCACCGCCTGCTCCACCATATTGCGGCCAGCATCGTCCAGACCGGCACATACGGCATTCATCCATGCGTTGTCCTGGAAGGAATCCGGTATGAACTCGGGTTCTGTTGTTTTCATAAGCGGGAGCAGGTGGAAATATTGGGAATATCGATAAAAGTGGCAACAGCCTGCGTTCCCTGATTGTCAATTCATCCTGGCAGTACCAGGCGGACAAAAACGATCGGGCCAGCAACGGCATGTTTGTGCAAAAAGGTATTTTAACGCCGCTGGCCAAAAAAGAGCAGGCTTGCGTGATTTGTTTATCCGGTAGACAATTTGACACGTGTAATAAACAGCTGGCCGCAGCAGCAAATTCCTTGTCATGCAAACAGATACGCTGCCGGATCAAGCCAACGCCCTGCCCCTGGCTCGCAGGCTGACCGCACAGGCTGACTGGCGTTACTGTCGCTCCCACCCACCGTTTATCAACAGGAGACGCGTTACCGGCTTGTCGCCCCATAAGGGCAGGCGTCACTCTATTTTCGCCAGACCGGCCGGCACTTTATTCTATGTCAAATGAAATTACCGGCAGCGCGCTGCTGATCGTATGGCACTCAAGAACCGGTGCCGCCGAAGCCGCCGCAAGACAGGCATACGACGCAGCGCAGGCGATCCGCAAGGAGCTTGGCGAGTCTCACAACGTCTATTTGAAGCGCGCCTGCGACGTGACCCCGGAAGATATGCTTGAAGCGGGCGCATACCTGTTTTGCGCACCGGAAAATCTGGCCTCGCTCAGCGGCCAGATGAAGGAGTGCCTGGATCGGCTGTATTACCCGGTGCTACACCGCATAGAAGGTCGCATTTTCAGCGTAATCATTACCGCCGGCAGCGATGGTGAAGGCGCGCTGCGTCAGTTACGGCGCATTTGCAGCGGCTGGCGGCTCAATGAACGAGTGCCCGGCATTATCCTGAACATGCGTAGCGATACTGAAGCGGCCATTCTGGCCCCCAAAACGCTCTCCGAGGCACAGCGTCAGCAGGCGGGAGAAATCGGTGCAACCCTGTTTGCGCTGCTGTAAGCCTCTGTTGCCTCGCCTTGCGGTCTATCCAATCGTCAAGGCGCCAGCGCGTAGCTGGCCGGCGCCGTCACTAGCGTACTATCGGATAAATTGCGGGCTTACAGCGCCGCTGTTGCGACGATTTCCACTTTATAGTCAGGATTGGCCAGGCGGGCTTCGATAGTGGCGCGCGGCGGGGCATTTTCTTTTGAAACCCACTCGTCCCAGGCCTTGTTCATTTGATCGAATTCTTTCATGTTGGCCACGAAGATCTGCACCATCAGCAACCGCTCCTTGCTGGTACCTGCTTCCTTGAGCAGGGAATCGATGGTGGTCAGCACTTGTTTGGTCTGGCCTTCCATATCGAGCGTGGCATCGTCGGGCACCTGGCCTGCAAGATAGGCTACACCGTTGAATACGGCCATATCGGAAAGGCGGCTGCCTACGTTGGTACGCTTGATCTCACTCATGACTGACTCCTGTTTGAACGTTGTCGAAAGCGTGCATTATCACACAGCCGGCGCGATTGCGGCACAAACAGAACGTCGTTTTTCAATCACGCAGGCGGCAGATCAAAGACGTGGCGCAGATAAGTCAGATAGGCCGGGTCGTCGCACATGGTTTTTTCCGGCTCGTCCGAGACCTTGGCCACCGGCTGTCCATTACAACGCACCATTTTCATGACGATCTGCAGCGGCTTGACACCCAGATCGTTGGTCAGGTTGGTGCCAATCCCGAAGGACACTTTGCAGCGTCCGCTAAAGCGCCGATGAATATCCATGGCCACCGGAAAACTCAGGCCGTCGGAAAACACCAATGTCTTGGTGGACGGATCGACCCGGTTATTGCGGTAGTGGGCCAGCAGCCGCTCGCCCCATTCGAACGGATCACCTGAATCATGCCGAGCGCCATCAAACAGCTTGCAGAAATACATATCGAAATCACGCAGGAATGCATTGGTTCCGTACACATCCGATAGCGCAATCCCCAGGTCGCCCCGATACTCCATGGCCCACTTTTCCAGGGCAAACACCTGGGAGTCGCGCAAGCGCGGCCCCAATGCCTGACAAGCCTGCAAGTACTCGTGGCCCATGGTTCCCAAAGGGGTGACACCATATTGCTTGGCCATCAACACGTTGCTGCTGCCCGCGAAGTTGATGCCCATCTGTTTTTGCAATGTCTGCACCACTTCGTGATGCCACTCGCCGGAAAAGCGGCGCCGGGTGCCGTATTCGGCCACCTTGAAGTTGGCCATATCGGCCGAGCTGGTAATCAGCTGGATTTTTTCCTCAAGGCGTCGTCGCCCCTCTTCGTAGTCCAGGCCCGGCGCCTTGTTGCGAAAATACACCTCATTGACAATGGCCAGTACGGGTATTTCGAACAGGATGGTGTGCAGCCAGGAGCCTTTGACCTCGATCGAGATTTCGCCCGGTTCCTGGCCTGGCGTAACAGAAATGCATTTTTCGGGCAGATGAAACAGCCCCAGAAACTCGACGAAATCCCCTTTGATAAAGCGCAGATTACGTAGATAGTCCAGCTCATCTTCGGAAAACTTGATTTGGCACAAATCGTGGATTTCACTGCGAATTTCTTCGATATACGGCTGCAGGTCAATGCCTTTGGAGCGGCATTTGAAGCGGTATTCGACGTGGGCCCCCGGAAAGTGATGCAGTACCACCTGCATCATGCTGAACTTGTACAGGTCTGTATCGAGTAGGGATTGGATGATCATGATAACGTCATAGGTGTTTTCATAACCATATCACAGCTATAGGGTTTTGAGCATATTCCCCTAAAGATTAGGTAAAATCCTAATTTGACAAATAAATATTTAATCTGGAGTGGTAATGACTCACGTCGTGACCGAAAACTGCATCAAATGTAAATACACCGATTGCGTCGATGTCTGTCCGGTGGATTGCTTCAAGGAAGGCCCCAATTTTCTGATTATCGATCCAGACGAATGCATCGATTGCGCCGTCTGTATACCCGAATGTCCTGCGAACGCCATTTTTGCTGAAGAAGATGTACCTCAGGACCAAATGAAGTTTATCGCCATCAACGCCGAACTCAGTGCTGATTTCCCAACCATCAGCCGGTCCACCAAGCCTTTGCCTGACGCCGATGAATGGAACGGAAAAGAAAATAAACTGCAATATCTCGAACGCTGAAGGAAGGCCACGCCCCGCCGTATGACACAGGAAAAATACACAAGCCAGATCGTCACCGCCCGAACAGAATGGATCCCCGGAAAACTTTTCTCGATTGTTACGACCAAAGATCCCGCATTCACGTTTGTTCCCGGTCAGTTCGCCCGGCTTGGCCTGCCGGAAAATCCGCAGATCGATGCCAAACCCGACATCTGGCGTGCTTATTCCATGGTCACTCCACCGCATGCCAATGAATTGGCGTTCTATTCAATTGTGGTCCCGGATGGCCAATTCAGCCCGCGCCTGCATGATCTGAAGGTAGGCGATGCCGTGTATATCGACAAAACCGCATTCGGCTTCATGACCATTGAGCGATTCCCCCAAGGGGGGCACTTGTGGATGCTGGCCACGGGCACCGGCCTATCTGCTTACCTGCCCATGCTGGACGATCCGCAGACCTGGCAGCAGTTTGAACGCATCATCCTCGTGCATGGCGTCAGGCAAGCCAATGAACTGGCCTACCAGGACGATATTGCGCGCTTTGCCCGGACCCATGCGGCCAATGACCAACAGTTCGTGTACCTGCCCCTAGCCTCGCGCGAGCCTTTGCCGGGCATGCCGCAGGCGCGCATTACCTCATTGATCGAATCGGGTGAACTGGAACAACTGGCTGGCGCCAGCCTGGATCCGGCTCTCGCCCGTGTCATGCTCTGCGGCAACCCGGCAATGGTGAAGGACGCTCGCAAAATCCTTGCCGACCGCAACTTTGCTCCGGGCCGACGCGGCGTTGCCGGTACCCTGGCCGTGGAAAACTACTGGTAAGGATCACGGACACCGGCAAGGATCATAGGCATATTTGCGGGCGTTGTGGCCAGTCGGGCGGGTAACCCCGTATATAACCGCATGGTATTTCATGAAAATTCTTGGTAATATTTGCTCGTATCTATTGCTGCGCAGCAACATATGATCGTTTCTTGGCGATTCTTAACAAATGCGCACGCATATTTCACATTCTTGCCTATAGTGAGTGTTAGAATTTTTTCATTGAACGCCGACCTTCGTTGGATATGGACCGAACATGATCATGCTTTACCAGCTCCATGAGCTAACCCGCAGTTTTCTTACGCCGATGGCATCGTTCACACAAATCGGGTCCAACCTCTTTACCAACCCGTTCAGTCCCTACACCTATCTCCCTCTGTCAAAAAACATTGCCGCCGGCTTTGAACTGTTCCATCGCCTGGGCAAAGATTACGAAAAGCCCGAGTGGAATATCGACACGGTCATGGTGGGTGGCAAAAAAAGCACCATCACGATTACCACCACGCGAGCCAAGCCCTTCTGCAATCTGATTCACTTCGAACGCGAACACAGCAAGAATCCGGGCGGCGATCCAAAGGTGCTTATCGTGGCTCCCCTGTCGGGCCACCATGCCACGCTTTTGCGCGACACGGTCAAAACCATGCTGACCAGTTTCGATGTCTACATTACAGACTGGGTAGACGCCCGTATGGTGCCGCCCAGCAAGGGACCATTTCACCTGGACGACTACGTTGACTATGTCCGTGAATTCATCCACGTTGTCGGCCCCGACATGCACATTATGTCCGTCTGCCAGCCCACCGTACCGGTGCTGGCCGCCGTCTCGCTCATGGCCTCTGCCGGTGAACACGACGCCATGCCCAAATCCATGATCATGATGGGTGGCCCCATCGATACACGACTGTCGCCCACACAGGTCAATAGCCTGGCAGACTCAAATCCGTTCTCGTGGTTCGAAAACAAGCTGATTCACGTTGTGCCCGGCCGCTACCCCGGCGCCGGCCGCAAGGTTTACCCCGGTTTTCTGCAACATGCAGGTTTTGTGGCAATGAATCCGGACAAGCATATGGAAGCGCACTATGACTTCTACATGAACCTGATGTCCGACCAGTTGTCCGAAGCAGAACATCACCGCCGGTTTTATGACGAATACAATGCCGTGCTGGATCTGCCCGCTGAATATTATCTGGACACCATCCGCGTCGTATTCCAGGACCACCTGCTACCCAAGGGAGAATGGAAAGTACACGATGAATTGGTCAAACCGCAGGACATTGCCCACTCCCGCCTGCTGACCATCGAAGGTGAAAACGACGATATCACCGGCTATGGCCAGACCGAAGCCGCCCAGAAACTGTGTTCCGGCCTCAAAAAAGAGGACAGAAAGCATTTTCTGGCCAAAGGCTGCGGCCACTACGGCATATTCTCCGGCTCCAAATGGAGAAAACAGATTTTCCCCGTAGTGGAAGCTTTTATCACCGAAACCGAAGAAAAGAGCGTCAGTCAGGCTGTTGCCGCCGCCTGAAAGCAACTGACACTGCCATTTTCGGTACAATGAGAGGGACGTGGCTCTGGCCGCGTCCTTTTCTTATTGCTCCCTATGAACCACGCCCTCCTCATCGACCGCATAGACGCGGTGTTACCCCAGACGCAATGCACCCAATGCGGCTACGACGGCTGTCGTCCGTACGCACAGGCCCTGGCGGCGGGCACCACGCTGATCAACCGCTGCCCACCCGGTGGCGATGCCGGCATTGAAAAACTCGCAGCGGTGCTCGATACCCCCGTTTTGCCGCTGGATGAAACCTGCGGCCAGCCGGGGCCCCTGCTCGTGGCGGTGATTGATGAAACGCATTGCATCGGCTGTACCCTGTGCATCCAGGCCTGTCCTGTAGACGCCATTATGGGGGCCAATAAATTCATGCACACAATCATCCCTGATTTGTGCTCCGGTTGCGAGCTGTGTGTTGCCCCCTGTCCGGTAGACTGCATCGCCATGGTCGATGCCAATCGCCCATGGACGCAAGAGGACGCCGACGCTGCCCGAACCCGCCATGAACAGCGGGCACACCGCCTGCAACTGAATGCCCGGGAAAAAGAAGAACGGATGCGCCGTGCTGGCACCCAGGCGGCCACCTCCAGTCAGCAGACAGATGCCCAGGCTGCCCATCCCGAACAACCTGCCGATCACCAGCCACAATCGAACCAGGCGCCCACGGCAGCGCCAACAGCCGAAGACGCCAAAAAAGCAGCCATTGCACTGGCGTTGCAACGAGCACGCGCACGTCGCAAAACCACAAATCAATCGGGTAGTACTTCATGAATGCAGCAAAACGCAGACTCATTTTCGAAAAACTGGCCGCTGCCAATGCCAACCCCACCACAGAGCTTGAGTACGAAAACACGTTCCAGTTGTTGATCGCCGTTTTGCTTTCGGCTCAGGCGACCGACAAATCGGTCAACCTGGCCACCCGCCATATTTTCAACACCTGTAAAACTCCACAAGATATTCTGGATATGGGGTTGGACACCTTTACCGAAAAGATTCGCACGATCGGTCTTTATAAGACCAAGGCCAAAAATGCACTGGCAACCTGCGCTATCCTGCAGGAGCAATACCAGGGCGTTGTGCCCGATAATCGCGAAGCGCTCGAGACACTACCCGGCGTCGGACGAAAAACCGCCAACGTTGTCCTCAATACCGCTTTTGGCCAACCGGCCATGGCCGTGGACACGCATATTTTTCGCGTCTCCAATCGAACCGGCCTGGCTCCAGGAAAAAACGTCAGGGAAGTCGAAGACAAACTCATGCGCTTCGTACCCAAGGAATACTTGTTGGATGCGCATCATTGGCTGATTCTACATGGCCGGTATATTTGCGTGGCGCGCGCGCCCAAGTGCACGCAATGCGGGATTGAAGACCTGTGTGAATTCAAAGAAAAGAATCTGGGGGGCGCTAAGCGTCAACCAGCAAAAAAAACGGGCACGGCCCGGCCAGCAAAGAAAGCCGCATTAAAAAAGACAGCGAAACCGGTCAATAAGACGATTAAAGAAGCGGCATAGCGGGGCTGCGCAAGCTTTTGTGTCCTGTGGCCGAAAACCAGGCAGCCCCATTGTGCTTTTGCAAAAACGCATGCAAAACTTTACGTTTTACCCGCTTTTATCATCCGCAAGCAATCGGGGTCTTGCGCTTTGGTGACACTTTGGCTCGCATGGACCGGTAATGCTAGACAAACTACTTGCCCTGTCTTTGCCTTGTCGGGCGCCTGGACTGTGCCCCGGCTGCCTGCGGGTGTACAACACGCAAAAGCTGCTGAAATTTCGGACATTGCATATGACTGGGCGCAGGACAATCTGCCACATGTCGCAAGGTATCCCGCAGCGCCTTTAAGCGGCGGATCTGATCTTCAATCGCATCGGCACGTTCATGCAGAATGGGACGCGACAGATTCGGTGATCCGTCCTGGCCGAACATCCCCTTGATCTGTTCCAGAGAAAAACCGGCAGCCTTTCCCAATGATATCAACGCCAGTTGAGTAAGCGTTTGCTCATCGTACTGACGTCTCAGACCATGCCGCGCGCAGGAATGGATCAATCCGAGTTCTTCATAGTAGCGTAGGGTCGACGGGGGAACACCACTGCTTTGGGACAGCGCGGCGATATCAATCAGATTCATGGCTTGACTTAAAGTTGGCTTGAAGTTGCATAATACTTGCCACGACATCTGCAGGCAAGGAAAAATCATGCAAGTACTTCCCGGTAAACAAGCTACCACCCTCATACTGATGGCGCTGGCTGGTGCGATGCTACTGGCTTCACTTGGTGTCAGTATCGCCACAGTGGCGCTGCCCGCGCTGACGCGGGATTTGAATGCAACGCTGCCCGCCGTGCAATGGGTGATGCTTGCCTACCTGATCACAATCACAGTTGCAATCGTCCTGGCGGGCAAGCTTGGTGATCTTTTCGGTCATCGACGCGTGCTCATCGTCGGGCTAACGCTCTTTGTGCTGGCATCAGGGCTGTGCGCGGTTGCGCCGACCCTGGACATGCTCGTACTGGGCCGGGTGGTTCAGGGCGTGGGCGGTGCAACCCTGATGGCATTGCCTATCTCGATAGTCCATGAGTTCGTAACCAGGGAGCGGGTCGGCTCAGCGATGGGACTATTCGGGACCATGTCCGCCATCGGCACCGCCCTGGGGCCCTCGCTCGGGGGTGTACTCATTGGCAGTATGGGCTGGCGCGCAGCTTTCATCATGCTGGCTATTCTAGGCGCCGGTCTGTTGATCTTTGCAGGCAGGGTCATTCCGGCAGTAGCCAGCGCCAGAAGCCCGAGCGCCGCCTCCCCAGACTGGGCAGGTGCAGTCTTGTTGACGACAACGCTCATTCTGTACGGACTGGGTACGGTCGGCGGCGACAGCAATACGGCAATGCGTTCGACCCTGCTATTGGTATGCGCCGCCGGCACGCTTGTCCTGTTTCTTCGGGTCCAGTCGCGCGCGCCCTCACCTCTGGTTCCGCTCGCACACTTGCGTGACCGGCTTACCGGCACGGCGCTGCTGATGAATCTGCTGGTGTCCATTCCAATGATGGCCACCCTGGTCATCGGTCCGTTTTTCCTGTCCTTCGGGTTGGGCTTGAACGAAGCGAGAGTCGGTCTGGTGATGGCAGTCGGCCCACTGGTGGCGGCCATCTCCGGGGTCCCGGCCGGTCGCCTGGCCGATCGCATCGGCGCGCAGCGCACGCGCATGGCGGGCCTGATTCAGACCTCGCTCGGTCTGATCGCACTGGCCTATTTCCCGCGATTTCTGGGCGTTGCCGGTTATATCATGGCGCTAGTACTGCTAACCCCTGGCTTTCAGCTTTTTCTGGCAGCCAACAGCACTGTCATCATGCTGGGCGCGTCCCAGGCGCAACGCGGGTTGCTCTCGGGATTGCTGGGATTATCACGCAACCTGGGATTGATGGCCGGGGCATCCCTCATGTCAGGCGTGTTCGCCATGGCACTTGGGCCACTGGGCATCACCGAGACTGCGGCAGATGGTGTTGCCCAGGCATTTACAATCACATTTGTGGTTATCGCGGGAATTTGCCTGCTGGCCCTTGTTTTGTCCTGGTGCATATGCCCAGCCCAATCAAAACAATACGAAGCCTAATGTGAGTAGGCTGCCGACGCTATCGAAGCAGGCCAGTCCCGTTTCCCCACTGCCCGCGCATCAACAACGGCGCATTGACATTGGGATCAATCCTGCGCCTTGTTGCTGTGACCCAGTCCCAGATAACTTTGCGCTACCTTGGGATCGGCACGCAGAATCTGCGATGAGCCTTCCATCGCTACCTCGCCCATTTCCAGCACATAACCGTAATCGGATGCCTGCAGGGCGGCACGTGCGTTCTGCTCGACCAACAGTATCGACACGCCGGTCTCGCGCAGTCGCAAGATAATGCGAAACACTTCCTGCACCACACGCGGCGCCAGCCCCAGACTGGGCTCATCGAGCATGAGCAACGTAGGCTTTGCCATCATCGCTCGTCCCACGGCCAGCATTTGCCGCTCACCACCCGAGAGCGTGCCGGCGCGCTGATCGCGACGCTCCAGCAAACGCGGAAACAGCTGGTAAACCTGGTCCAGCGTATCGCGCCAGCCGGCAACGCGCTGACGATACTGACGAAACCCGCCAAGCAACAGATTGTCCTGCACCGACATGCTGGTAAACAGCTCGCGCTTTTCCGGCACCAGGCACAGGCCTGCCGCCACGCGCTCTTCCACGGGCATCCGGCTGATGTCCTGCCCGCGGTATAGAATGCGCCCGTGGGCGCGACCGGATGTGGGCAAGGCGCCCATCAGAGTATTGAGCAGCGTTGATTTGCCGGCGCCATTGGCGCCAATCACCGTCACGACCTGCCCCTGGTCCATGGCCAGAGATACGTCATTGACCGCAAGCACCTTGCCGTACTGCGCATTAATATTATGTGCTTCCAGTAACCGGCTCATACGCGTACCTCATTATTGTCGGTCGTGTCGATCGCAATTTCATCTGTGATAACATCATCATCAATCCCACCCAGGTATGCTTGCAGGACTTTGTCGTTCTGCTGAATCTGTGCCGGCGTGCCTTCTGCAATTTTTGTGCCGAAATCCATCACTACCAGATGGCTGGTCAGTTTCATTACAAAGTCCATATCGTGCTCTACCAGCAGGATGCTCATGCCTTCGTCACGTAATCCGGACAACACCGCAGCCAGCTCCTGCTTCTCCATATAGCGCAGGCCCGCTGCCGGCTCATCCAGCAACAGCAGTGTTGGATCAAGCGCCAGCGCCCGTGCTACTTCCACGATCCGCTGTTTTCCCAGCGACAGATTGCCGGCCAGCTCGAACATGCAATCGCCCAGCCCAACCCGTTCCAGCTGAACAGCTGCTTCGCGCAGCAGGGCTGCCTCATCACGCCGATCCAGCCGCAATATGCTGCGTATGGCACCGGCAGAGCGCCGCAGATGCGCACCCAGCGCCACATTCTCCAGCACACTCATCTGCGGTAGCAATTGGGTATGCTGAAAGGTGCGCGCGATCCCCAGTCGGGCAATATCTTCTGCTTTCGTCGATTGCAAGGGTTTGTCGCGAAAAACAATCGAACCGCGCGTCAATGGCGTGACCCCGGTAATCAGATTGAAGGTCGTGCTTTTACCCGCGCCGTTGGGCCCGATCAGACCCACAATCTGACCGGCAGCGATGCTAAAGGAAATGTCGTTCACTGCCACCAGCCCGCCAAACTCCTTGCGCAACTGCGCTACCTGCAGCAACGGGCGGCCCGCTGGCGGCCTGTCGGTTTTAGGCAGTAACGGGGCATCGGCCCACCATTGCGTTAAAGCGCCACTGGCCGCTTTGCGTTCGCTGCCGTAAAAAAATCGGGTCACGATTGGCCATAGCCCTTCCCGCGCATGATGCAACACCAGCACCACCAGTACGCCAAATACAATGAGCTCGAAGTTGGTCGAGGTATCGAACAGGCGTGGCGCAATATCCTGAATCTGGTCTTTGAGCGTCAGAATAACGGCGGCGCCGAAAATGCCGCCCCAGACAGAAGACACACTGCCCACCACCATCATGAACAGATACTCAATGCCATAATTGATGCCAAACGTGCTGGGGCTGACAGCACGCTGCTCGTGCGCATACAGCCAGCCGGCCAGACCGGCCAGCACGGCTGCGTACACAAAGGCGATTACCTTGTAGCCGAAGGTATGCACCCCGAATGAAGCGGCCATTTTTTCGCCGTTTTTCAAGGCGCGGATGGCCCGACCGCTGCGTGAATCGAGCAAGTTGATTGCCGTCCAGGCCGCCAGCAACACCACCAGCCAGATCAGATAATAAATACTCTGGGCCTGTAGCAAGGGGTAACCAAATAACGAAATTGGCGGAATACCGGGTATGCCGTCATGACGTCCAAGAAATGGCATGTTCCCGTACAGGTAATAGAAAATCAGACAGACGGCGATCGTGGCCAGCGACAGGTAGTGCCCTGACAGGCGCAATGTCACCTGTGCCAGCACAAACGCCAGCAGCAGAGTAAGCACAATGCCCAACACGAGCCCCAGCCAGGGGGATCCGTCCATGGTGGCAGACAGCCACGCGGTGGCGTAGGCTCCGATACCGACAAACGTTGCCTGGCCAAACGAGGTCAGCCCGCCCACGCCGGTTAACACGACCAGTCCGATCACAACCAGACTGGCAATGCCGATCGCATTGAGTTGATTGATCCAGAATTCAGGTACGCCGGGCACCACCGGCAGCAAGGCCAGCAGAAAAATGAACACCAGTACAGACCATTTTTTCATGGCTTACTCCTCTTCGTCGTGACGAGTGATCACAGACAGAATCAGCAATACCGGTATGATCAGCGCAAAAACAATCACTTCCTTGTACTCACTTGCCCAAAAGGTCGAAAACGATTCAATGATGCCCACCAGCAGCGCACCCGCGGCTGCGATCGGATAGCTCATCAGTCCACCGATGATGGCCCCCACAAAGCCCTTCAGACCAATCATGAAACCTGTTTCGTAGGTAATCGAAATAAACGACACAATCATGATGCCCGAGAGCACTCCGACAATGGACGACAGCAGAAAGGTCAGGAAACCGGACATATTGGTACTGATGCCGACCAGTCGCGCGCCGCGCCGGTTCACCGCCGTCGCCCGCAATGCCTTGCCATACAGGGTATAGCCGAAAAACAGCCACAGGGCAGCGATAATGACAGCCGTCATAGCGATCACGAACAGGCTTTGATACGTCCAGTTCAGGCCGAACAGTTCAAGCTGACCGTCAAAAAATGGCTGGGCAACCAAACGCCCTTCGGCACCAAAAAATGCCAGGCCCATGCCAACAAAAACAAAGTGCACTGCAATGGAAATCACAAAGAGCGCCAGCACCGAACTGTCAGCCATGGATTCATAGGCAAGCTTGTAAAGCATGGGACCCAGCGGGACGACCAGGAACAATGTCATCAATGCCTTGATCCAGAGCGAAGGCGTAGTACCCAAAACAGCCGGCACCGCGAAGAATACGATAATGGGCAACGCCAGGCAAAACAGCGCAGACCTGATCAGTGTCGCCGCGGGCTTGCCCTGGAACACCAGCCACAGTTCGCGCGCAAAGACCAATAAACCGGCGATCACGAGCAGCCAGCGGGTTCCCGGCACCTGATCATCGGCCAGGACCGCAAAGGTGAGCGCGCCATAGGTCACGAACTCTCCCTGCACAATCAGAATAATGCGCGTGACAGCAAACACCAGTACCAGCGATACTGCCAGCAATGCATAAATGACGCCCGTCACCAGCCCGTCCTGCATCAGAATCTTTGCAATTGACCAATCCATTATCTTTCCGTTGTTTTGCCTGCAGTTTTTTTTCTCAGTTCAGGTCCTGGGCAAATTCCCATTGGCCGTTCTTGACTCGCAGCAGTACCCGCGCGCGCTCGTCCAGCCCGGAGTGATCTTTGGCAGACATATTAAATACGCCATGCACGCCGACCACATCCTTGGTGTTTTCCAGCGCATCGCGTAGCGCCTGGCGAAAGCCCTCGGTACCAGGTTTGGCGCCACCGGCCAGCGCCTTGGGGATAGCGGCTGCAACCAGCGCGCCTGCATCGCTCATATGCCCACCGAACCCGCTGACCGAGCCCTTGCCATATTGCGTCTCATATTTCTGTGTGTAGTCCAGGCCAGTAGCGCGCATGGGGTTGGCCTGCGGCAATTGATCCGCAACCAGGATCGGGCCTGCCGGTAAAACCAGGCCTTCGCAGGCGCTGCCGCACATTTTCAGAAACTCGCTGTTGCCGGCCCCATGGGTCTGATAAATCTGACCTTTATAACCGCGCTGCTTGAGCTCGCGCTGCGGCAACGCAGCAGCAGTACCGGAGCCTGCAATCAAAATGGCATCGGGCTTGGCAGCCAGCAGTTTGAGCACCTGGCCGGTCACACTGGTGTCAGGACGAGCGTAGCTTTCCGTTGCCACGATCTCTATCTGCTTGCCCTGCAGCGCATTTTTGAGTTCCTTGAGCCAGTTCTGGCCGTAGGCATCGGAAAAACCGATGAATCCGATTTTACCGCTTCCGGCTTTTTCCATTGCCTGCACCACGGCGGTAGCCATCAAGACATCGTTCTGTGGTGTCTTGAACGACCAGGCGCGCGCGCCCTCCACAGGCTGAACAATGCTGGCGCTCGCAGCCAGGCTGATCATGGGAATTTTCTTCTCGGCGGCAACATCGATCATTGCCAGCGAACCGGGTGTGGCAGTGGTGCCGATAATCACATCTGCATTATTCTCGCTGATCAGCTTGCGCATATTGCGCACTGCCTGCGTAGCGTCGGTCGCATCGTCAAGAATGGTATAGTTGACCTTGGTTGATCCGATCTGACGCGGCAGCAGCGCCACGGTGTTGCGCTCGGCAATACCCAGCGAGGCGGCCGGACCGGTCGCCGATACGACGACGCCCACATTGACCGTTGCGTCCTCGGCAAAAACCGAATGAGCGCTGGCAGCAAGCGCAATACCAAGCAGGCAGGGCAGGAACTTTTTCATGATTTGTCTCTCAAATATTATGATTTCGCTTAATTACAACTGTCTATAAGATAATCGGATGCACGCTATAGTCAGAACATGGGACAATAATATGTCACACTTAAACGCGTAATCATACAGTTTTGTCCTGGTAATTCAGGAATGTGGCCCCAATTTACTTTAAAATAGAATGGTTACAGCCTGCATTTTTGAATACACCGCGCAAAGCGTGCGGCCGGCAGGCTGCAGGCATTTTATTTAAGAAAACCCGGTACGGCGACCCATTGTCACAGTCGCCACCGTTTTTGATGTAAAGGGCACCATTGAAAGTCATCAAGTCCGAACAGCAATGGCGTGAACTGCTCTCTGCGGAAAGCTATCACGTTACGCGGCAGAAAGGCACGGAGCGCGCCTTCACCGGAGAGTACTGGGATCATTTTCAGTCTGGTATCTACACGTGTGT
>Ga0308157_10004498_pt1 | contig 18468 bp, 17 predicted proteins | sample PhyBR1_FD_201035 | JGI IMG/M metagenome (GOLD analysis project Ga0308157, IMG submission 201035) | Phyllosphere microbial communities from UC Gill Tract Community Farm, Albany, California, United States - DLSLB.R1 | ecosystem: Host-associated > Plants > Phyllosphere > Unclassified | place: USA...
CTGAGGATGATATAACTCGTGACACATAATCCCGGGATTAAAAAATGACGTTTTTATAACTGTGATCTGCAACAAACTTTGTAATTCAATTTAACGGATAAAAATTATAATTTGTTGGATCTCATTATAGTGTTCCTAATACTTATTGTAAGATTTCCAGTCAATATTATCTTTTGCCCATTGCTCGGCTGAGGTTGTCGGGATTCCGTTCTTCCCATTGAAGGTATTCTCTAATGGCCAAGAAACACCTTTTCCTGCTCCGAATATAGCAGTTGAAAATTTTGTTGCCTAATGTTCTATAGATATTAGGTCTAACATTGTTGTTTTATTGAGAACAATTATTTCTCTTTGATTTTATTTCGGTGTTTTTTGCCCCAACTTTCCATTGGTAATATTACCTCTTCAAGTCCGTAAGCATATTCCGTAACGGAATATTCAATTCGTACAGGATAATCATCAATTACAGATCGACTAATCAATAAATTTTGTTCCAGATGCTTCAACTCTTTGGATAAAATATGGTTCGTTATTTTCGGGATGGAATTGGAAATATCATTAAATCGCTTGTTTCCGCCATATATGGACAGTATGATTGGCAATTTCCATTTTCCACCAAGCACAAACATTGTATCCTGAATAGCCTGAATTTTTTCATGAAGTTGTTTTTCGTCTCTTTTCATATACTAAGTATTCTATTTGATACAGGTCTCAAATTTATACCTTCTATTCTTAACTTTGTACTGTTACAATAAAAAAAATATATGAAAACAATATTCATCACCGGTGCTTCGTCAGGATTTGGAAAAGAAACCGCAAAATTATTTCAATCAAAAGGCTGGAATGTGATCGCAACAATGCGTTCACCCGAGAAGGATGAAGAATTAACGCAGTTAGAAAATATTCTGGTGACGGAATTAGATGTTCAAAACGAAAAGTCCATTAAAACCGCCGTAGAGAAAGGAATTGAGAAATTCGGAAAAATTGATGCTTTGCTCAACAATGCAGGCTTTGCCGTAATGGGCGTTTTTGAATCTGCAACCGAAGAGCAAATTTATAATCAGTTTGACGTGAATGTCTTCGGAATGATGAGGGTAACAAAGACTGTATTGCCTTTCATGAGAAACAACCCAAAAGGCGTAATTGTCAATATTTCTTCGGTTGCCGGACGCGTTGGTCTGCCTTTCGCAAGTATTTATGAAAGCTCAAAATTTGCAGTTGAAGGTTTCTCGGAAGCCCTATATTTTGAACTTGGAAATTTGGGTATTAAGGTAAAAATTATTGAGCCGGGGTCATCTCAAACCAATTTCGGAAATGCCCGGGAAAGCACAAATAACGAAATTGCTGACTATAATCCGTTTTTAGCAAGCTTCTTCAGTAATTATCCCAAGAAAACGGGGCATTTCAAAACAGCGACACCGCGAGAAGTTGCCGAAACAATTTACAACGCCGCCGCAGACGACAGCCATAAATTACGATACATAATTGGCGAGGATTGTCAGTTCTTTGTGAACTCCAAAGAGAAGAGTTCAGAGGAAAATTACATCAAATCAGTTCAATCTTTTTTTGAGTAGTGGATTTGCTTTTCCATGACCCAAAAAACATCAAGTCCAACATTTAAAGCAGTTGGTTTTATAATTGACTGATTTGATATTGGATTAAGGCAATTATATATTTGAATGTACCGTTTTAGATTTTTTAGGTTATCAAATATATCGAATTGGTTCTTCATAGTAAATTTGTATTCTACCCTTTGTATGATTTATAGAGAGACTGATTAAATAATACTTATTTGGTACATTAAAGTATATTACTTCCAAAATTTTTTTCTAAATGTTTCCATCTCGGAGGAACTGATCTGAGAAGTTGCAAAATCAATATTTTTTTGAAATAAGAATCATGTCAGGCGATTGCTTGCGTATTATTTATATTTTCAATCCCTCTTAAGAGTAATCAAGAGAATTTCTATTTGGACAAATATTCCGAACAGGCAATTTGGGTTTATACATTCAATTTTTTTTGGAGCGTTAATTTTTGCTTTCGGACATTTAGACGAAAGTCAAGATATAAGTGAATTAGTGAGAATTTTCAGACACAAAACTTTCGTGCTTGCTGTACATCAAGAAAGAATCGCTTAAAATTGCAGTTCATTGCGAAAAAGAAAGAGGCCCTCCTAATCAGGACAGCCTCAATATTATATTAATGATAGCTATTATTCTTTAATAAATTTCAAGGACTTGTTACTTTGTCCAATTTTGATAAGATAGACTCCTGCTGGTAACTGTGCGATGTCCAATCTTTCAGTTTCTGAACTTATCTTTGAGCGTAGTACCAACTGTCCGCTACTGCTATAAATATTGATATCATCACCATTTACAACGCCATTCCCATATCTGATATTAAGCTCATTTTTTGCCGGATTTGGATATATGACAGTTTCAGCCCTAGATAATGCCGGAGTTTTTACAGCTAAAAACGACTGACAGTTTGTTGAATTCCCTCCATACTCTGTTGGATAATTTGTTCCGATGTACAATTTATCCAAATTGGTCCCATCTTCACGGTAACCGATCTGCAGGGTGTGGCTTCCCGCACTTAGATTTGCTGTGGCCAGCACATCCCAGGTCCATACGTTCGATGACTTCAATCCATTGATATTTTGCCAGTTTCCGTTATCGATCTTTACCCAAAAGGAATCATCATCCGCACTTGGTGCGCGCAACCTTCCCCAAACATTGTAAGTTCCGGATACAGGTATATTCAGATTATATGTTGCAATACTGTTTTGATTGGACGGCGCATTGGTAAGACTGTTATTTCCTGCAGTGATCGTAATATATCTTCCCGAGGATGCCGTGCTGCTTTGCAGAACCTGCCATAATGATCCGACAGTACCACATTCTGCCTCCAGCCAGATCTCTTGCCCTGCATTGGCCGGTGAAACTGTCATCTCATCCAGATACAGAAGATTAGTATTGGAAGAAAGCGCTCTCAGTTCGATAGAATTTGTTCCTGAATTCAACGTGATATTTTGTGCTGCATTATTCCAGGTATTTGATGATCCTGTAGATGTGAAACTCATTGTTGCCACCTGAGCGTTGTTGACGAATAGCCCAATATTATCTACCCTGCCGCTTCCAAGAGAATATCTGATCTGTAAATTATAGTTTCCACCATTGATATTGGTGATATTTTTTCGGACAGCCGCCGCAGCATTCGTCCCAAACTGGATATATCCCTGGCCGTGATAATTTCTGATATTGCCGCTATAACCACTCGTGGTGATCGGTCCTATATTTTTATATTCGAGGCATTCCATTTCGTATTGCCTTGTACCCAGATATACCGGCGGCAATGCAGGTGAGATAATATTTGAAGCAGTATATTGTGTCAGCCTTCCGGTGGCATTTCCCGAACAGTTTACAGTAATATCCAGCGGACCATTGTGAGCAATAGTTAAGGTCAGAATTCCGTTTGACCAGTCTTCTGTTACAGTACTCGGCTGGTGTGCAGCTCGGTCTGTGAATGACCATGCAGGTTTTGAGCCGCTGCCATGTATCCTGATCATATCGGTCTTTAATCCTGTATTCAAAACATTATCATAATTATTCAGATATATTTTTAGCTGGTTGGCGGTTTCCTTTATCACTCCGGATGTATACTGCGACAAGGTAAGGTCCATAGATTCACTGGTATTGTATTTAAATGGAATGTTTCCCGTTGCCTGCTGCCCGTTTCTGAACGGATTGTAAATGACCCATCCGTTTTCATGCCGTCCTGCATAAATGTTTCCTGTATATTCTTGCGGGAACAAGGCATCAAGTTCTGCCATTTTACTATTTATCGTGGGCCACCTTGAACCATAATCTGATTTATTGATCTTTACCTGGAACGAATTGGCTGCATAGTCATTCAGCTGAAAAACCGTAGGAATCGTAGGATATCTTCCGGATTTCTTGAAAAAGTTAAGGTTATCCTGATAAGTGCCGTCATTATCCATTCTGTATAGACCATCAAAAAGAGTTTGTGGCGAACTGTAAATGGCGTCGCCATTGCCGGAGCTTACGTTATTGATGATCGCTACTTTAGTACGGTTGATGACCTCCTGACGTGTGGGGATTCTCACATGACCATCAATGATCTTTCGGAACAGATCAATGCTTACATTGCTGAACTGATCGTAGGTACCCCATTTTCTCTCCCTGTACCCATCAGAAGTTAGTGCTGAAGAAAGTTCTTTAAAGCATTGGGTCCATATCAGTTCCGGACCGTCGATCACGGTCTGTCCGGTAAGCATGGCATGCTCCAGTACCGGAGCTCCTGCCGAAGCCATCGTAAAACCGGCGTGGTTGCCATTGTCATCATACCAGCCTGTATCATCATAACGTATCCCATAGTTACCACTATACCCTGACAGGTAAGCACCCAGCGTAACACTCTCCATATCGAATTTGTAGCTTCGGGTGGTATATTTCTCACACAGGATATAATTTTGCTTATATTGGGCACTTGCTGCAGCAAATTGCGGATTTCTTTTCAGCATGCCAATAGGATTGATACTCGGTGACCATTGGTTTCCGCACCAGCTCACCACCAGATAGCCTCCATATTTGTTAGACAGTTGCAGGAGGTTGGTTAAATGGTTTATCCTTGTGCTCCAGCCCGGCGAGAGCGGATCCGTGGAATCATCAAACCCCCAGAATTGCTCTGCATAGTTGAACCCCAGAAAATTTGGGTAATTTTTATAGAATTCCTCATATACCGACAGATCGGTATCGGAAAACTGGCTAAAGCCCCCACTGGCACATTGGATCATTGTCCACATTCTGTTCTCGGCGCATACACGCAGCCATGATTTTGCCACTTCATACCCATACTCTGCGACCTTGAATCTTGATGTTACCACATCATGGCTTATGGAAAGAGAAATGTTCATCACGACATAAGGTCTTATGTCGGCAGGGATCAGGTCAATGATCTGTTGGGGATTGGCATAGTTCCATGTATCGATGTGGATCATATACATGGGCTGTTGTGGAGATACTGTTCTACGTAAAGGAACTGTATTTTGCGAAAATACGGGATTTGTGGACAAAAATGCTAAAATCACGAATAGCTTTAGTGTGAATTGGCAGAGTCTTTCTGTCAGATGAAGACGGTTAACTTTTTTCATAATACATATATATTTTGGATAATGGTATGATTGAAAAATTTTTTCTCCACCATTTGGTGTTTAACAAATATAGTGATCATTATAATAAATGTATAATTAACATTTATTAATCTGGGTTTTTTAATGGAGGTATTTGTTGTTATAGTCAGTATTTACCGGCTTTCTGTTTGCGGTTGAACTATAGTGGGTTATCTAAATTATCGTACAGCACATGTTCCCTAATTTTAATCTTATCTTAATATCATGTTTCCAACCCAAACGCCTCTTCAATTGAAGAGGCGTTTGGGTATCTAAAAATTACATTAATCATTCTTGATGAAATTATCATCGGCATTTTCATCTAACGGAATATACAGCCTTTCCCAGGATTTGCTCTTCACCATATCCCAACTGTGTCCCTTTCCTTTAAGGTCTTCGGCCAACAGGACGGTTCCAGGTTTTATTATGAAGGTTGACCCATCGGTCACTTTAAATCTGATGTTTCCTTTCAGGGTGATGACGTATTGTCTTCTGGGAGCGGGATGGGCATTCTTTTCCCAATCTTCGGTCTTGTTGCTCATCCAAAATGTGGTCGTATTGAGATGTTTCAGCGTTGGGATCCTGCCTTTCTCGAAAGTGCAGGAGCCATCAGGATTATTGATCAACCTTACAGCAGGGATATAATCCTTCGATTCTTCTTTGTTTACCTTGATGCTAAGGTTCTTGTTCTCTTTGTTTTGTGCATTCATTATTCCAAATGTGCTTAAGGCCAGGGCAAAGCTAATACCTTTGATGATGTTTTTCATTGTAAAAATTATATTAATTTAGGTTTAATTGTAAACGGTATCGTAAACCAGCATTTTTTCGAACATTGGTTTATATTTTTGGACCAAGGCAAGATGTTCAGGGAGTTTTCCGTAAGCTTCAAGTGCTTCCAATGTTTCAAATTCCATTGAGGCATTATAAGTATAGGTGCTGTCCAAGACATTTCTCGGACTTGAACCTGCCGGTTTTCCGTATCGCAGGTTTTTTTGGTAAGGCAATTTTTTAAGACCTTCGAAGAAGTTTTCGAAATCTTTCACTTCTCTGTCAGAAAGGTCTTTTTTTAGCCAAAAGAATAAATTGTGGGCGTACACTTTTTTAGGTTTTAAAGGGTTAAGATTTGGGAAGACCGAGGCAAACATACTTCCCGAGATCAACATCAGGGCAGAAGCCTGAAGCGATCGCATTAAGAATTTTCTTCTTTCCATTTTATATTTTTTAATTGAAATCGATTCTGTACTTCAAAACAAATTGCCATTGTCTGTCGGAAACAACACCTTTATTAAGCGCATCACCTGTAAAAATTGGTCTGTTCTGAGCATCAAAGGTCAGGCGGGAAGACATTCCGTTCATCAGTAATGAGATTCCGGCATCATAGACGATCGCATTGTCCTGAAGTCCCTTCAGATCTGACAATTGAATTCCCACAGCAGGTTGTAGTTGCAGATTCTTTTTATCTTTATTGAAGTAAGGAAGCGTTCCGCCAACTTGTACATAATAAGTATTTCCCGTTCCTATTACCGGCATTGCGTTCCCTGCTCCATTGAGGCTGGCTTGTGAGGCATTTACTGAGGTCGCGGGATTATTGGTTCCGACGTACCGGACATAGTTAGGCCCATAATCATTGTACATCGCCATTCCATAAGCGCTAATGGAAGTTCCTTTGTCTTTATTGATCGGAGCATCGTAGAACAGGTCGACCGCATAGTTCTGCATATCATCATTCTGGACATTATTGTTGAGGTCTTTGTGCCAAGTGGCATTATGGATATAATCAAAACCTGCCCCCAGACTCAGGACATTCTTTTTACCACCATAGGTCCCGGAGTTGAATGGCGTCGTGATATTTTCCTTATCCAAAAACGCATATCTGAAATAGCCTGAAAAGTCTTTACCCGGAGAATTTTTACTGAAAGTGGCAACATTTAGCTTTGGTTCCGCCGTGGCCATTGTATAAGGATCCGCAACAACCAATCGGTAGTCAAATCTTCCCAATTGACCTTTAGCATAGACACTCAACTCTCTCACGGTGTAATCTGTCGCTCCGGCATTGGATGTGGCATAAGCTGGCAGATCGTATAATAAAGTATTCAAAGGGCCTGTCGTGAATCTTGAAAGCCCCCTCCAGGTAGACCGCCCCGCTCCCACAGCGATTTTATCATTAAAGGCATATTCTGCATAGGCATCCAGAAGATCGATATAATTACTGGCTTTCGCATTCATATTCACGTTGGTAGTTCCGGTCTGTAGAACGAACATCAGTTTTTCTGTTGGTTTGTAGGTCATCTTTATTCTTACTCTTCTTAGCGAGAGATCGGAAACATCGGATTTTGCCTGGTCATTGATAAGGCTTCCCGGATTCAGTTGCGTATATCTTGCCCAAAGTTCTGCATAGCCGCTGAAAGAAAGGTAGCGGGTGTGTTCGTCATTCAGATAATGGGTAAGCTCCGGATTATTAAAGTCATTTTTTTTCTGAGCCTCCATTTTAGCTGACAGTCCAATGATGGTAAGTATTGCCAGTCCGGCCTTAAAAGATTTTTTGTTCATAATATATCGTCCGTTTTGTTGATTTCAACGGCACAAAATTAGGTTCGCAGATCGAGGAACATCGTTAGAAAACTATTAGAAGATCTTTAGAAATCCATTAAAAGACCTTTAAAATAAAAATATGAGATACCTTTGTACAGAATTTAAAATAGGTGATCGACCATTAGTCCATTGATGACGATTATCTGATATTATCCGGAAACAATTTTCTTATGAAGATTTTAATTATCGAAGATAATGCCCGTGTTTTTGCACTTTTGAAGAGAGGTCTGGAGAGCCAGGGTTATCAGGTCTATATTTCGGAAGATGCGGAAGATGCATTGGTTATGGTTGATAAGATCATGTTTGAGCTTGTGATCACAGACATTATGCTTCCCAATATGAATGGTATCGAATTGAGCAAGATCATCAAACAGAAAGATCCTGATCTCCCCATTATCATGTTGACGGCACTTGGAACAATTGATGAAAAGATCGAGGGTTTTGATGCGGGAGCCGACGATTATATGGTAAAGCCATTTGAGATCAGAGAGCTCTACGCAAGGATTAAAGCGGTTTTATTAAGGAAATCGACCTCATCGGCAAAAAACGGAAATTCTGGTCATCTTGAATATAAAGATCTTAAAGTCGATAGGAATACCAACCGTGTCTTCCGTAACGAAATAGAGATCAGCCTCACGCCAAAAGAGTTCAAGCTCCTGGTTTTTCTGATGAGCAATACCGAAAGGATCCTTACCCGGGACGAGATTGCAGAGAATGTATGGGGTAATCATTTTGATACGGGAACCAATTACATCGATGTTTATATTGCCTATCTCCGAAAGAAGATCGATAAAGATTTTAATGAAAAACTGATCCATACAAAACCTGGAGTGGGTTTCATATTTACAGATCAATTATAATATGAAAATTGCCACCAGAACCGCCCTCAGCTATGCTTTGCTCACCGCCGGGATACTTTTCATTTTTGCCTATGTATTATATTTCGTTTCGGAGAAAAACAGGGAAGACGAGTTCAATGACCGTTTGGGATATAAGATCACCTGGAGATCGGAATTCATATTCGATGCAAAGATCAACAATTCCAAGATCCGGGAACTTCACGAGCGAAACAAGAAGATACTGAACGAAGCGGACATCACCGTATACGACAGTAATAAAAAGCTTCTGTTTACAGACATCAGGCCTTCTTCAAAAAATCAGCAATATCTGGATCGACTTATCAGAAGTAAAAAGGAAAGAATAGCCTGGGTAAGAAGGGAGCGCCAGTATATGGCCATTAGATATGAGTTTAACGGAGAGAATTATTACATCATAGGAAGTGCAGTGGATATAACAGGAAAAGCCCATATCGACGAGTTTAAGTATGATATCATTATCATCTATTTCATTTCGATCGTGATCATTTTCATCGTTGGTTTTATATTTTCATATTATACTTTGAAACCTTTGAAAGATATCATTCTCCAGATCCGCGATATTTCTGAGCATAATCTGAATAAAAGGTTGGTTGTCCCGAAGGCAAAAGACGAGATCTATGAACTGACGGAAACGTTCAACTCAACATTTAACAGGTTGGAGAGATCGTTTAATAACCATAAACAGTTTATCACAACGATTTCCCACGAATTCCGAACGCCATTGTCCATACTGATAACAGAACTTGAACTTGCAAAAGAATTGAATGTAACCCTGGAAGATTATAAGAATTCTATTGACAATGCTTTGCAGGATGCCCAACAGGCCTCACAACTTTCTTCGGCTTTATTGGATTTTGCCAGGGCAAGTTATGATGTCTCACAGATCAGCTTTACAGATCTTCGCCTGGACGAAGTTCTAGCTGATGCGAAAATAGCATTAATACAGAAAAATTCGGATTACAGGGTCGGGATCAATTACATGGATGGATGGGCAGATACGGAAGAGAATAATTATGATTTTTTCGGTAATCCATATTTATTACAAATTGCATTTTTAAATCTAATGGAGAATGCCTGCAAGTATTCTCCAGATAAATATTGCTCGGTAGAAATTATAATGCAGAATGGAGATCTTCGAATTGATTTTATTGACCAGGGTATTGGTATCTCTATAGAAGACCAGTCGAAGATCTTTGATCTGTTCTACAGAGTGAACAATAAAGATCATCAAAAAGGAAATGGTATCGGATTATCTATAGTATCGAGAATTATTGAGGTCCACAAGGGACAGATCTCACTGAAATCTGTACCAGGTGAAGGCACAATTTTTAGTGTTGATTTCAGATCTTATAAGGAATATTCTCAGCGATCTTAATTCCCTTGTTCATTTAAAAGTACATCTTGATCAATATGACAATATCTATACTTGATGGGCCAAAGCAAATATTGATAAAAAATATTGTTAGCAGAATGACTTTGTCCATTCGATCGATCTAGTAAATTCTATTTTAAACAACAATATTTGGTAAATTAAAGTAAACATTACGCAGCGATTGATAACTTGTTGCAATAACTAGATATAATGCAGACATTATATTTAAGAATTCTTTTTGGTACTAATATACTTAACTGTACCACCCAATATCTTTTATTGAAAACATTATTGTACTGCTAAATATAACCAGTTATATTGAATTTAGAAACCTAGATTTTAGATATTTGATTGGGTACATTCAAATATATGGTTGCCTTTAATGAATCATCTAAAATCAATATCGACCATTTAAAATTTTTAACAATGAAAGATCCAGGTATTTCTGCCAATGAATTTTACAACCTTTTTAGTGGAACAGAACAGTATTACGCCTATTTCTTCGGATTCGTTTTTACGGATGGCGTCAAAATTATCGCAGAAGAAGAACAATGCTTCTGATTCATTGACTGCATTGTATCGTATCAGCTTACTGGATAGTTCCGGAAAGAAGAATTCCGGGTCTGGAAAATTGAGAGAATTAAAGATACTCAATTTTTACTTTTATAACGATTTTTTTACAAAACAATAATTTGGTTAATAGCAGTCCGATACTATTTGACCGTTGTCTAAATAACTCTGTATTTCCGCCTGTAAAAGTTCCTGACATGCCGAAGAAATCTCTTCTAAAACATCTTTTTGCATAGCCAGCGAACCACAGATCATTATAGTACCTTTATCTTGCAGAACCTGCGTCACCAGATCGGATTGTTGCTTGATAAGGTCTGTAACATATAGCTTTTCTTCAGCTCGGGAAAAAGCCAGATATTGCGCTGAAAGTTTGCCGCTCTCTAAATAGTGATCCATTTCCTGTTTCAAAAAATTGTCATATACATCTTTCTGCCTTGAACCATAAAACAGATGAACAGGAACTCGTCTGTTCGCATTTATCATTCCTCTGAAAGGTGCAATGCCTGTTCCGTTAGCTATCATGATTACTGGGCGTTTATTATCAGGAAAATGAAACTTAGGATTTTCCATTATCCTGGCCTTGACTGAATTGCCTAAAACGGTATTTTTAAGGAAAGTACTTCCTAACCCGCCGGGAAATTCACGAACTACTAATTCTATAGCATCGCCTATCCTGCTAACAGAATAGAAACGTTCCCTGTTATCGTCGGCTGGGTAAATGGATAAAAGGTCACCGCTTGTAAAGTTGACATTAGTATCTGGCTTAATGCGGACCCGGAACAATTGCTCATCTTCGGAAAAATACCTGTCAATAAATACAAAGGTTCTTAATTGCTTGGGTTTGGCAGAAAAGAGAGCTGGAGATGCTATTAAAGGCAGGGAATAGTAGTTTACCAGTGCTTTTATCCATTCACAGAATTGTTCGGCATTATTATCGTTTACTTTGTACAGCGGCATTGGCATATCAGCCCAGCTTTGCTCTTTCAGAGCTCTGAATATCCGTTCGGAATAACCGCAAAAATCTGCGTAATCCGTCGAACCTAGCCCAACTATCGAAACATTTATCTGCTGTCCCTGCGGAATTTGCTGTAGCCTATTTAAAAAACGGGAAGCACTGTAAGGAGCATCACCTTCTCCATATGTCGACGTAAGCACCATAAGATATTGGGCTTTTGGATATTCGGTATAGTCATTCAGATCGGCCAGATAGGATTTTAAACCTCTATTTGTTAACTGGTTCAATATTTCCTTCGCAAAGACACGGGTACTACCGGTTTCAGAGCCAACTAATACAATGTATTCTGCATCCGCTGACGTATGGGAATTGTCAGACAATTCTATACCTGTGAATGCCATCTTGTTTTTTAAAATAACACCTAACAAGATATAGATTAAAAGTCCCAACGCCGCAATGAGGGATATGATAGGCCCAGTTTTGTCAATGGGGCCTCCTATATGTAATAGCGAAATAGGGATAGCAAGCCACCGTTCTAGGGAAATAGTTGCAATGTTATCGATGTATATAACAGCCATAACTGTTTTGATCATTTTATTTTACAATTTTATTATCTATCCGTATTCTCATCAAAAAATCAAAAACAACAGTGGAATGATAATGCCGATAACGAATTCAATACCCCGGATACCAAAGAAACCGCGGTCGCCTTTGTTCATAATCAACCCAGTGATGATGACGATGATGATACTGATGGCAAATGCATCGGAAAAATACTTCCAGTATGTACCTGGATTATAGTGCAGAAAAGATAGTTGGAAGAAAAAAGGCCGCCTTTTTATCCCCTGATATTCCACCTGCCCGTTTACGGTATTAACGGTAAAGGAGGAACCGGTAGAAAGGAACACTTTAAGTGTTTGGGAGTTGGGATAAAAATGTTTTTTGTAATGTTGGTCTTCGGACACAGGTTTCAGCAGGTTTACGATTTCATCTTTGGTAAAATTTGCACTGTGCGGAAATTGTCCTTCAGCTCTGTACTGTTGGACGGAAACGTCATACTGGGGGTTAAAAATGTTTTGGTGGTTCATTGCGATCCCGGAAACAACGTAAATGAAAAGCACTCCCGAAAAAAAGAAGGATAAGTGACCATGTAGATTACGGCTGTACTTGCGTAAAGTATTGCCCCAGGTTGAATCGTTGATTATTTCTTTAGCCATATATTTGTTATTTCAGATATAAACATATTGTGATGGGACATAGGTGCATTTTTGTACATATCGGCAATTTTATAGGACGGAACAGTCTTATTATAGTCTAAATCCTGTATCATTATATTTTTACATTCAATAATCATCCTTGCTTCCCTATAGGAAATTAGTCCGGAAGGTGTCTCTATAGGTGTAAGGCCTGCTTCTTTCACTTTGTCGTTAGACTTTCCCGATTTACCACCTAAGATGCGCATTGCTCCTCGGTATTTTTCAGGGAAGACAGCCAATGTGTAGCCACTCTCCTGTTGTAAAAACTGATAAGTATATCTGCTGCTGTTTATGAAAGTAAAAACAACTGGTTTCTCCCATATATAACCCAGTCCTCCCCAGCTGATCACCATGCTGTTAAATGCATTTTCTTTACCTGCCGTAACCACCATCCATTGCTCACTGATAAGCTCGATAGCATTGTCAGGTAGATCTTTTGGGTCGATGTGATCGTATTGTGACTGCCATCCATTATTTTGCGTGATGCTGTGCGTTTTCTTGGCAGGTGGCTTTGGATCATTGCTGCAACCTGATAATGCCATGACAAATGGTAAAAATCCCCATAGCCACTTTATGCTTGTTGTTCTCATCTTTTTTGGGCTAAGCCCCTTTTTAGTTGTTCTTAAAATGTTTAAAACAAAGGTTCTGGATAAGAAATCATCCGGATACATTTTTTTTACCAGTAATCTAACTGATGTTTTTATATTTTTAAAAATTGTCTTTTAAATTAAACACGGCCTTGTAAAAAAGGTAAGGTATAAAATTGAATCTTGAACTTTATCCATATTTTTTCCTAGGGCAAATACTTCCAGCTTAAGACATGATTCATAAACCGTGATTTAAAACCTTTTTTCTCAGCGTAGGTTGTAAGTTCCTCATTTGAAACAATAAAACGACACCTGCATTTTTTTGCAATTTCTTGAACATCTAACGCATGGTTTAGATGTCTAGGTGTAGAAAGTATAATCTGCTTGGAGCAATGGATAGCAATGCTTTAACAATTGGATTTCCGGAAGTAAATAAATTGATAATAATATGGAGTATCTTAAACGAGATCACCAAAAGTATACTCAAAATAACTAACTCATATTATGCAATTTAAATATGATTTTTGATTCCACTTTATGCTAATTGAAAATCGGGTGGTTTATTAGGATCAAAAGATTGCGCATTTAAAATGTTTTGTTTCTATTGATAAGAAATTTAAATCTCAACCGACAACTCCATTGACTCTCCAATATCTAAGAGCAGCAATTCCTTGCCTTTTTTGGAAAATATTCGTTTTGATTCTTCATGATCTATCTCTATAAAAGGATTGGTATCAAAATGATAACCCAAAACCCTATCACATTCTAAGAAGTCGGAGGCTATTACTGCATCTTCAACATCCATTGTAAAATTACTACCCATGGGTAAAATTGCCAGGTCCAATCTTGTACGCACCGGAATCAATTTCATATCATAGGTGAGAGCGGTATCTCCCGCATATTTCCATCTTCGGTATCGATGACAAACCCACCTGGATTTCCACCGTGGGTACCGTCCGCAAAACTGCTGGAATGGCTTGCATTGACGTATTTTACTTTACCAAAATCAAAGTTCCAGCTTCCGCCGTGATTCATAAAATGATATCTGAATCCTCTTTTCTCATAATAGGTTGTGATCTCAGCATTTGAAACGATCACGGCATCTGTATTTTTAGCAATGGCCTCAACATCCAAAACATGATCAAAATGAGCGTGCGTCAAAAATATATAATCTGCTTTGAGTTTTGTGATATCGATTTTAGCGGCTAGCGGATTCCCTGTTATAAAAGGATCGACAATGATATGTTTTCCTCCCACTTCAATTCCCAATGAAGCGTGGCCGTAAAATGTTATTTTCATTTATTATTTGATTCTATTTTTTATTTTACCCCAGTCTATGAGTGCGATGATTACTTTTTTTAAAGTACTTCCGTAATCTGTCAGTTCATATTGTACAGCAACATTCCGCGAATCTAAAATTCTCCTGGTAATAAGCTGGTTAGTTTCCAGTTCTTTCAGCTCCTTGCTCAGCATTCTGGCGGATATCCCACTGACATCTCTTTCTATACTCGAGAAATTTCTTTGACGATGACATAATAAAGAATAGAGAATGCGAAGCCTCCACTTGCCGTTCAATATGGTTACGCAGTTTTGCAATGACGTCATATCAATTTCAAACTTCTCTATTCCAACAGATTTACCGGCCATAACGATTCATTAAGAATGATTATTAGTTCTTAACTATTATAAGATTCCCAGTCGATATTTTTTTCTGCCCATTGTTTTGCAGAGGTTGTCTCAATCCCATTTTTGAAATTAAATGTCTTGTCAAAATCCCAGGATACTCCACGCCCTGCACCGAAAATTGAGCGGTATTTTTTAACGAAATTAGTGGGATCATTTTGAAGGTCATTCTGTAATTCATTGACATCAGAAAGTATGCGCTCGTACTTCTGTCCGGATAATGATTCTGCAATATCTCCTAACTGTCCATAGGTCAGGGTGTCTCCACCAATGTAAACGATCGTATCTTCAATAAGTGGCTCTGCAAAAAATATTTCAGCTGTTAGCATTCCGATATCTTCGGGTGTGGTTACGGTAACAGCGGTATCCCAGCCCCCGATCGCATTGACCACTTTTCTCTCCAGGTCCAATACGCCAAAGAATGGTTCAAACAGATAACTTGTAAACATCCCGGTCGATATGATCACCCATTTTGTCTTGTTCTGCGCACGAAGAAGTTCACGTACATCAAGTTGTTCATCAAAAAGATCTTGTGCACTGCCTCTTCCGATGATTTCAAAGTCAACTCCAAACTGCCATGGAAAATACCTTTCAACACCTGCCTTTAAAACAGCATTAGCCAATTTTAGCTGAAAACCTCCGGCGCCACTTCCATAGCCTGTACAGGAAATAATGGCATCGAAGTTTTTGAATATTGAAACTAATTCAGACGAAGGTGCAGACAAGTCTCCTGAAAGCAATTGAACATCGAGTGCCTTGATCTCGTCAATATTCTTTTTCTTATCAGGTTCTTCGGAATTGATCGTTGCTTCTCTAAGCAGTACGGTGACTGTAACGTTATGGTAGCTTTTAGCCTTTTTTGCTATATTTCTGATGACCGGCATTCCTAATTCGCCCGCGCCCAAAATTAAAATTGATGTATTTTTCATTGTAAAAAAATTAAGTATTGGAATTGAAATTCGTTCATTGCTGATCAATTCACTTCCTTTTTCTTCTACAAATTTAAACCGTTAAAACCTGTAAAACAATAAGGTACAATGATGTCAGCTAGTTACCTATATGTTAGTATTTTGATTGATAGCCACATTAATTTCAAATAATTTTCAAATAATAATAGTCTCTAAAATTCTCATTATTCTCAATTTTCTCATCAGAATCATTTATCTTTAAGCAAAATATTTTATTTAAACATAAGAGAATATGGAAAGATTGATGTCAGATGAAGAGATCGTAAAAGCTTGGGACGACATTTGTAAAGTTTTGAATAAAGATCAGGATGAACTTAAACGAGATGTATTGAATCACGTTGGTAACAAATGGTCACTTTTTGTCATACACGCTCTGGGAATAGATGGCAAAATGCGTTTTTCAAATCTACAGAATCATATTAACGGCATCAGTCAAAAAATGTTGACAAAATGCCTTCGCGAATTAGAAAGGGACGGATTGGTGTCGAGAAATATTTATCCCGAAGTGCCACCGAGAGTTGAATATGAACTCACGACTTTAGGCAGAGGTTTATTAGTACAGGTAACACCTCTTTGGTTTTGGATTGCCGATAATATCAATGAGTTTAGTGAGGCGAGATCCAATTTTTTAAATAATAGTACTATATAATATCTTTTGTTTAGAAATTATCAAGTATCCTAAAATATCTTTCCTAACCTAATATCCTTTTCCTAAAGCGGGAATATAGCAATAGAGAGTTGCCATAGATCTTTCGAGACTTTTTGCTATTTTTTAGTCCAGGTCTTCCACGTATCGCGCAGAGTAAAACATCTTCATTGCTTTTTTCGCAGCCAGACTTGTTGTGAGTCTCTATGAAGTTCTATAATTTGATCTACGGTCGATTCTTAGGTAATCTATTTTCATACTGAACTTTTGATAAAATTCTTACAATCCGAAAATAGGCTACATACTCTGAGCTCTCCCATTACAGAAATTTTGTAGCAAACTTCCTTTTTAGAAGTTCCGTTATGAGAAATAAAGATCAGAAAATCTTTAAAATTACAAACCTAATTTAAAGTTGTATTATTCCACAAAAAAAACTGTCTCTCAAATGAGACAGCTTCTCTTCTCCTGATTGTAAACTACAGTCGTATTGATTTTACATACTAATAATTTCTGAGGAATAACTTTTATTTATTAATAATCAGCTTACTGCTGAATGTCACACCAATGCCAGTGCCGGTCAGGATGTATGTACCTTTAGGAAGTGCAGAGGTCAGAACCGGTTCATCGGCGTTAACCGACTGTTCATCTACCTTTTTTCCGGACATATCATAGATAGAAACCTTGATTTTTCCAGAAATCTGTACGCCATTGGTTTTAATAAAAACTTCCTTGCTGGCCGGATTTGGATAGATAGAAATTTTCTTATTGACTGTAATTTCAGAAGTCCCCAAAGAACACTCTGCCGGCACAGAAAAATCTTCTATCTGGTCAGAGATCGCATTAGGTAACGCTCCTCTTGTAGCGCCAGCACTGGCATTGACTCCAAGACCACGTTTAGCAAATGAGCTCCAAATCATACATTTGTTTTGACCGTTGTTCAGGTCAGCATCCGCTGCTATGATTGCATCTCTGCCAATTACGAAATTCGGATAGCAACCTTGTATTTTCATCGCTTCCATTACCAGTTGAACCACTTTTCCGCTTCCTGAGTTTGGATTGTTTGCGATGTCATTAGAATAACCATACTTATCAGCAAATTTCCAATGAAGGTCCCACAGCATCGTTGCCCAGATAAAGCCCACACCATGAACATCTACGGCAAGGGCACCGCCGCCCGTGTCTATGTATTTCCCGTTTGTGTCTCCATAGGTATAATCATTGATGGCAAAATCAGGAGAATACTTAGCAGGTCGGATTCCTGGACCGTCAGCTCCTTGATTCGCCACGAAACTTCCTGTAGACCTTGGCAGCGCAGCTGTGGCATCTGCTTTTCCAGTGACCATTAGTGCCATAAAGTCGGACCAACCCTCACCCATCTGTTCATTGGCATAAGCGGCATTGAGACAGCTGTAGCCGTTACCTGTACTTCTTGTAGAGATGCCGTGCGTATATTCGTGTGCTATAACACCGTTATCGAGACTTCCATCTACATCGAAAGTATTGTATTTCAGGTTGACATTTACATTAATATTCTGGTCTATTTTGCTTTTGATTATTTCTCCTTCCTCATTGTCAATTAAGATTCCGGGGATTGTTACAGTGGTATCGGTACCACTCATATTGATGATCGTTTGACCCGGAGTAGGATTATATATGATAACACCTTTCGCTCCTTTGTCCTGTGCTTTTTTGAATTTGACATCAAAGTTGCAGGTTCCTCTCTGGATTAGTGCAATTTTTCCGTTCAGATTGGTATTGTCCAAGTTCGTACAA
>Ga0308157_10004500_pt1 | contig 18459 bp, 19 predicted proteins | sample PhyBR1_FD_201035 | JGI IMG/M metagenome (GOLD analysis project Ga0308157, IMG submission 201035) | Phyllosphere microbial communities from UC Gill Tract Community Farm, Albany, California, United States - DLSLB.R1 | ecosystem: Host-associated > Plants > Phyllosphere > Unclassified | place: USA...
TATTATGAGATATTTCATTCTAAATTACACATTTCCCATCAAAATCAATTTTATAACTTTTCCCCGTAAAATCCTTAAAAACAATATTATCCTCATTAAGCTGAAAAGAATCTTCTTCATCCAAAGAAACAAAAATATCCGCACCACCAAATTGCCAAATAATATTTCCAAAATTATCAATTCTCGTAATTTCCAATTCACCGTGGACAACAAAATCATTTTCAATCCTGAATATTTTAAAACAAGTTGCCATATCCAATTTCTTGACCCAATTCAGTTTCAAATCTAATATTGAGATAGAAAAAATAGAATCGGAACAACATATAAGAATATTATCATTATTTAAAACAGATGAATTTGGAGTGATACTTGTTACGCCATCAGAGCCGATAATCAAACAATTATTAATTTCCTCATCATTCTCAACTAATCTAATCCGTGCTTTGAACTTGGATATTTCTCAGCATCTTCTCCAAAGTAAATATTCCTATAAACATTCCAATTATCATTTGAATTGAGAGAAAATGTTGAGTCGTTAAAGACTTCGATGGTCAAATTATTATACAAATATCTATTCATAATAAATTTTAAAACAAACTCAACTGAATCCCACCATTCGGTTTTCCCGGCTTCGCATCCCCAAAAACCGTTTTCCCACCAAACCGCCACGAGTTTTGTCGCTCCTCTTCTATCACTTCTTCAAGATTAAAATCCGGCGTGAAATTCGCTTCCGTTCTCAAAGCAATCTCGTGAAGTTTTTTGATGGCCTGGCTCTTATCCGTATTCCCCAACTTAGATTTCTCGATGCCGGTTCTTAGGATAGAAATAGTTTCATCATAGGTTTTGGTAGGCACAGGAAACGGATGACCGTCTTTCCCGCCGTGCGCAAAAGAAAACCGTGCAGGGTCAATAAATCTAGACGGCGCACCGTGAATCACCTCACTCACAAGCGCGAGAGATTGCATCGTTCGGGGACCAACGCCTTTCAGCATCAGCAGTTCCTCAAAATTCTCAGGCTGATTTTCTCTCGCCAACCAAAGAATATTTCCCAGCTTTTTCATATCCACATCACTTGCCAAAACCTCGTGATGCGCCGGCAAAATCAAGCGTTGGAAATCCTGCATCCATTTCTCAGAATCGGTTTTTGTGATGTCAACAATGCCGTTTCTGCTTTGTTCCGCCTGAGCAGAAGTCAGATTGAGAATATGCCCACGATTCACGCCAGAAATTCCCGTGTGAGGCTCATTCACAAAAGAACTGACATTCTCGGAAAGCCAATGGTAACGCCTCGCAGTGCCGTCGGAATCGTGCATTCCTTGCTGAACAACCGCCCAATTCCCTTGGTCCGACAAAATAAAATTATGAAGATAAAGCTGATAACCATCTTGGATAGCCGTGTTATCAACCTTCGCAGAAAGTTTACTGCATCGTACTAGTTCTGTTCCGTCAAGTCCGGTGGAATCTGCAATTTTCAGAAGTTCGTTCGGTGTATCTTTGGAGAATCTTCCTTTTCCGCCAGCGATGTAAATTCCCAACGATTTGGAATTCGGATTGATGGAACGTTTCAAAGCGCCCATCACAGAAGTCGTAATGCCGGACGAATGCCAGTCCATTCCCATCACCGCTCCAAAACTCTGAAACCAAAATGGGTCTGCCAATCGTCGCAGAACTTCATCTTTACCGTAATCGGCGAGAATCACTTCCACGATGGCGAGCCCCAGTTTGGACATTCGTTCATAAAGCCAGGGCGGAACCTGACCGTAATGTAAAGGCAAATCTGCAGTTCCGGAACGTTTCATTTTTTATTTAAACGATAAATTTAGTCAAAAAAAAATCTTATTCCTAAAGCAAAAGCTAAGAAATAAGATGATTTTTTAAAGCAAAAATTCTTTATAATTAATCTTCTTTCAGAGAGAAGAAATATTCTTTTAATTTACCAAGATTCGCTTTATCGCTACCGATGAAGATTTCGTTTTCCGTCAAGAAAACAGGACGTTTTAAGAACGTATAATGGTCCAATAACAATTCTTTGTAATCCTCCTCTTTCAAAGCTTTTGGGTCTAATTCCTGTAACTTGATTTGGTTAGATTTTTTATTGAAAAGTGCTTCGTAAGAACCAGCCAGTTTGTACATATCTTCAACTTCCTCCGCAGTAATTGGGTTCATTTTGATTTCACGCATTTCCCAATCTCTTGTATCGTGTTGTCCTATTATTTTTCTACAGGTATCGCAAGTTTTGAGATAGAATACTTTTTTCATTTTGCAAAAATACGCTTTATTTTCCATATTTTGGCTATGTCAATTAGATAACTTATATTACCGCCATAGCCATAATCTCATTTAGTGCATTTTACAGTTAAACTTTAACTAACTTTAATATTTAGGGCAACTTATCCGTCCTCCACTCCCGCTTTTTTTGTTATTGCGAACGAAGCGAAGCAATCGATAGAGGATTCAGCAATCGCAATAACAAAAAAGAGCTCCGTTCAGGCCGGGTTGCGGGTTTTTACATCAAAACAAGATTCGATTTACAATATAACCTTTCAAAATTCTTACATTTGAGATAAATATTTAGAAAATGGACAACAAACCAATCACCTTCCAGTTTATTTCCGAACCTACAGACGTCAATTTCGGAGGCAATGTTCACGGTGGAAGCGTGATGAAATGGATAGACCAGGTGGGTTACGCCTGCGCCAGCAATTGGTCATCCAGCTATTGTGTTACTGTCTACGTTGGCGGAATCCGATTTTATCAGCCCATAAAAATCGGGGAAATTGTAAAGTTGGAATCTCACGTTATTTACACTGGAACTTCCAGTATGCACATCGCCATCGACGTCTATTCCAGAAACATCAAAGAAAAAACCTTCGAGAAGAAAACCCACTGCATCATCGTATTCGTCGCTGTTGACGAAAAAGGAAAATCCGTCCAGGTTCCAAAATGGACACCAACCACAGAACAAGAAAAACAAATGCAGGAATACGCCGTAAAACTGATGAATCTGCGTCGCGACATCGAAGACGAAATGAAACCTTTCCTTTAATTACATTTCATAAGTTAAACGATTTATATTTAAAAAAAATCAATTCATAATCATTATAAATTGAATAACTTTTAACAATATGAATTATTCAATCCGGATAACAATATATAATTTTGTTCCGAATTAAAAATATATTAAATTGAACAGAAAAATTATCAGTTTATTGACTCTATCATTAGTGGTCAATATCAATGCGCAGGTTTTCAATGCAGGTTTCGAGAACAACAACGGAACGCCTTTATCTCAGTTCAAAACCATTAATGCAGACGGTTTACAAGTCCCGGAATGGGGACAGGTTCAGGAATTCAACACAGAAGCCTGGATTCAGTTTTATGACGGTTATGATAACAAAATTGCTTTCAGCACGTCATATTACGACACAGATGGTCAAGCCAATGACTGGCTGATTACGCCATCCATCACCATCCCAGACAGCGGAACTCCTACGCTTTACTGGAAAGGAAAATCTTACGATTTCGAATACACAGATTCTTACGCTGTCAAAGTTTCTGAAACCAATAACAACCAGGAATCTTTCACAACAACATTAACTCAAATTGATGCTGAGCAACCTTTCGATTATGCAAGTCACACGCTCGATTTGTCTGCTTACAAAGGGAAAACAATTTATCTGGCTTTCGTAAACAACACCAACAGCGGAACTTATTTGGCTTTAGATGATTTGTACATCAGCCAATCTGCAGATTGCGTAATGCCCTCTTTGGACGGATTTTCAGTTTCCAATCTGAAACCGAATTCTGTAACCATCGATTGGTCTGCAACAACCGGAATCACCAATTATGATACAGGTTTGACAACATTTGACACGTCAGCTTCGTCCAAAGGAATCACATCTTCTACAACTAAAAACTTTGACAATCTTCAATCCGGAAAAAGATACCAATTTTTCCTGAAAAATGCAGATTGCGGTTCTGGCTGGGCTGGACCAAAATCGATATGGACGCCGACAGAATTGCCTTATTCTTATGATTTCGAGAAAACAGTTGAGAATTTTGGTGAATATGATTCCGACGGTTGGGCTTCTACAACTTGGCTGATGGGAGAAAATCAAACTGTGGCCCAAAACGGAAGTGGTTACGCTTACAACAATACAAGTACATCTACCGCAGGGAAGAATGACTGGTTATTCTCCTATCCTATTTATCTGAAAAACGGTGAAACGGTAACTGCAAAATACCACACGTCTATAGGAAACGAATCTGCTGACCCAGTGACTTTGAAAGTAGCTGTAGCAAGTGCACCGGACAAAAATAACATCATTGAAAATCTAAAAACTCAAACTGTTTCTCAACAAGCTTACACAGAATATACAGTGAGTTACACTGCGACGGCTGACCAGGTTTATTACATCGGATTCGGAAATACGACACCAAAAGTTGTGACAACTACAGCTTTAAGATTGGATAATATCAGTTTCTCAAAAAGTAATTTAGCAGTAAGTGATGTCAATAAAACCAATATCAAAGTTTATCCAAATCCTGTTGTTGACCAATTGAATATCAAGACAGGCGAGACAATTAAATCGGTTCAGGTTTATTCTTTAGACGGAAAATTGCTTAAAACAATCAGTGGAAATACGACTACTGTTGATTTCAAAAATTATCCAAAAGGTTCTTATTTGGTAAAAATTGAGACCAACAAATCAACGACTTCTCAAAAAGTTATAAAATAAGTTGAGAAAATAGTTGCAGAATTAAAAATCATTTCTAAATTTGTCCCAATGAAATCAATGAACAAAAATAACTGGTGGTGGCTTTCAAACTCTTTGTCGGGTCTGAAAGGCTTATCGGTGTTCTAAATTCTGAACTAACTATAACTCAATCATAATAAGACTTCGACATTTTTTGTTGAAGTCTTTTTTTTGTCATCCTGAGCTTGTCGAAGGATTTTAACCAAATAAAATTAAATCTGATGAAATTCAGTAAAACCATAAAAGTAAAAACCATCGTAAAGTCTCAATTGGCAGACCTTTTCACGCCAATCGGAATTTATCTGCGACTTCGCGACAACTTTCGCGATACAATTCTTTTGGAAAATGCAGGCAATCAAAACTCTGAGAATTCCTATTCTTTCATCTGTGTGAATGCGATTGCAGGAATCGAAATCAGAGATTATCACGAAGCTGAATTCAAATTTCCATTAGAAAATCCAGAAAAAATCCAATTGGAAAACGAAAAATTATCTGATTTGCTTCAGGAATTCTCCAGCACTTTCGAATGTGAAAAACCAAACCACGAGATTGGTAAAAGTGCGCAGGGATTTTTCGGATACACAAGTTACGACGCAATTCCTTTTTTTGAAAATATCAAATTCAAAGAACTGTCTGAGGAAAATAAAATTCCGTTAATGCGTTACAGATTGTATCAATATGTGATTGCAATCAACCATCACAATGATGAAATGTTCTTAATTGAGAATAAAATCAATGGTTTAAAATCTGAACTTTCAACGCTTGAAAGCATCATCAACCAAAAAAACGCGCCCGTTTTTCCCTTTGAATTGACATCAGAAGAAACTTCAAATCTAAAAGATGAAGAATTTTTGGAGTCGATAGAATTTGCGAAGAAACACTGTTTCCGCGGTGATGTTTTCCAATTGGTTTTGAGCAGAAGATTTGAGCAGAAATTTCAAGGTGACGAGTTCAATGTTTATCGTGCTTTGCGGAATATCAATCCATCTCCTTATTTATTTTTCTTTGATTACGGGGATTATAAATTAATGGGTTCCAGTCCGGAAAGTCAGTTAATTATCAAAAACGGAAAAGCCATTATTCATCCAATTGCAGGAACTTTCAAACGAACCGGAAACATCGAGAAAGATTTAGAATCTGCAGAAGAACTCAAAAAAGACCCAAAAGAAAACGCGGAGCACACGATGTTAGTTGATTTGGCAAGAAATGATTTAAGCATTCACGGGAAAAACACAACGGTTTCCAAATTGAAAGAAATCCACTTTTTCTCCCACGTTATTCATATGGTTTCAGAAGTTGTTGCCGATGTCAAAGAAAATCAAAATCCGTACGAAATGATCGCGACGACCTTTCCACAGGGAACTTTAAGCGGTGCTCCAAAATATCGTGCAATGCAACTCATTGATGAACACGAGAAAACTTCCCGAAGTTATTACGCAGGTTGTATCGGTTTTGTCGGTTTCGATGGAAGTTGTAATCAGGCGATTATGATCCGTACTTTCCTCAGTAAAAATAATACACTTTTTTATCAGGCAGGAGCAGGAATCACTGCAAAATCCCTTGCGGAAAGTGAATTACAGGAAGTGAACAATAAATTAGGCGCTTTGAAAAAAGCCGTTATAAAAGCAGAAAAAATTGTTAATGGTTAATTATTAATTGTGATAGTGATGAAAGAAAATAATATTATTAAATTAAAAAGTTTTGATTTCGCAATTAGAATTGTAAAATTAAACCAATATTTAACTTTAGATAAAAAAGAATATGTCTTAAGTAAACAAATATTGAGAAGCGGAACAAGTGTTGGAGCTATGGTTAGAGAAAGTGAACACGCACAAAGCAAGGCAGATTTTATTCATAAACTATCAATTGCTCAAAAAGAAATTAACGAAACTATTTATTGGTTAGAACTTTTTCAGGCTACAAATTATTTATCGTTGCAAGAATTTGAAAGTATAAATGAGGATGCTATTGAAATTATAAAATTGATAACCAGTATCATCAAGTCAACTAAAGCTAACATTAATAATTAACCATTAAAAATTAACAATTATGATATTAGTCTTCGATAACTACGACAGTTTCACATATAATTTGGTTCAAATCATAGAACAGATTGTCGGTTCAGAAGTAGATGTATTCCGGAACGATAAAATTGCTCTGGAAGACATTGAAAAATACGATAAAATCATTCTTTCGCCCGGACCAGGAATTCCCGAAGAAGCAGGAGTCTTGTTAGAACTAATCAAAAAATACGCGCCAACAAAATCTATTTTCGGAGTTTGCCTCGGTCAACAGGCGATTGCGGAAGCTTTTGGCGGAAGTTTAATTAATCTTTCTGAAATTTATCACGGTGTTGCAACAGAAGCCATTCAAACTAAAGAACATCATATTTTCAAAAATTTACCCGAAACTCTAGAAGTCGGAAGATACCATTCTTGGGCGGTGAATACAGAAGATTTCCCCTCAGAATTGGAAATTACAAGCGTCGACAAAAACGGAATGATTATGAGTTTGAAACACAAAACATACGATGTTCACGCCGTTCAATATCATCCGGAAAGTATTCTGACTCCAGACGGAAAGAAGATTTTAGAAAATTTTCTCAATCATTAACTACAAATGGTTAATTGTAAATGTTAGCCTTAATGCTTTATAATTAATAATTAACCATTGACAATTGACCATTGACAAATGACCATTCAAAATCATTATGAAACAAATCCTACAATATCTTTTCAACCATCAAACTTTGACGCGAGCCGAAGCCAAAGCGATTCTGATTGAAATTTCACAAAATAAATTCAACGACAGCGAGGTCATTTCGTTTATCACCGTTTTCCTGATGCGCACCATTACGCTCGAGGAACTCACCGGATTTCGCGAAGCTCTGTTGCAATTGGCAAAACCTGTCGATTTGGGAACAAAAGACTTGGTTGATATTGTCGGAACTGGTGGCGACGGAAAAAACACCTTTAACATCTCAACTTTAGCAAGTTTTATTGTTGCCGGAACCGGTCAAAAAGTCGCAAAACAGGGGAATTACGGAGCATCTTCCATTTCAGGTTCATCCAATGTTCTGGAAGAATTAGGGTACAAATTCAAAGATAATTCTGAAGATTTGAAAGCCGATTTGGAAAAAGGAAACATCTGTTTTCTGCACGCACCGTTGTTTCATCCCGCTTTGAAATCCGTTGCGCCCTTTCGAAAACAACTTGGATTGAAAACTTTTTTCAATCTTTTGGGACCGTTAGTCAATCCTGCGCGTCCCGATTTCACGATGATTGGCGTGGCGAATCTTGAGATTGCGCGGGTTTATCAATACTTGCTACAAAAGCAAAAAAGCCAGTTTATGCTCGTTCACGCTTTAGATGGTTATGACGAAATTTCCTTATCAGGCGACACCAAAATCTTTAGTAAAAATGGCGAAAAAATCTATTCCGCAGAAGAATTAAAATTTAAAAACATCATCCCGGAAAGTATTTTCGGTGGAAATACCAAAGAAGAAGCCTCGAAAATTTTCATCAATATTTTGGAGGGAAAAGGAAGTGAAGAACAGAATTCGGTCGTTCTTGCCAACGCCTCCATTGCTTTGGAAAACACCGGAAAATTTGGAAATTACGACGATTGTTTAGCTTTGGCAAAAGAAAGTCTGGAAAGTGGAAAAGCGTTGAAATGTCTTCATCAATTAATTAATAATTAAATTGAGGAATTAAAAAACATACAAATGAAGAAATTATTCACAATTTTAATTTTTGCGTTTGCATTGCAATCCTGCAAAGACAAGCCAGATGAAAAAAAAGAAATTTCAGTTCAGAAAACTGAGGAAAAAATTGTGGAACTTCCGAAAGCTGAAAGTGAAGAAATCATAAAAATTATTAGAAATGGAGATATAAAAGGCGTTCAGAATTTATTAAAAAAAGGAATCGATGTCAATTCCAGGTTTGAGGGATTTTACCGTGGAGGAAGTCAAAAAAATGCAAATGACATTTCTAATAAACAATGGACAATGCTGATGGTTGCTTCATTTTCTAATAAGGTTAAAATTGCAGAATTGTTGCTTCAAAATAAGGCAGAAATCAATCTTCAAAACAAAGCCGGACACACCGCACTTTTTCTAGCTTGCGCTAACAGAAGTGAAGAAATGGCAAAGTTTTTACTGAAAAACAACGCCGATGCAACAATTGATAGCAAAGATTCAGATGGAACTTCTACTTTGCAATGGGCAATAGCTTATGAATGGAACGATGTTGCTGAGGAATTGCTGAAACAAGATGTAGATGTAAACAGCAGGAGCAAAGAAACAGGAAGAGATGTTTTGATGGATGCTTTGTACAGCGAAACCATTTTCAAAGATGTTATTTCAAAAATTATTGATAAAGGTGCGAATATCAATTACATCGATCCAGATGGAGAAAATGCCTTAATGTTGGCCTGTAAGAGAGACTTTTTTGATATCGCAAAAAAAATTGTAGATAAAGGCGGAAGCGTTAATTCAATTTCTCAAACCGGTCCAACGCCACTGTCTTGCGCGTCTGGGAAAAATTCCTGCTCAACAGCACTTATGGATTTTCTGATTAAAAAAGGAGCAAAAATAAATCCAACTAACAAATACGCAAGAACACCTTTGATAGAAGCTGTTTCCTCAAACTGCATCGAAAAAGTAAAATATCTGGTAGAAAATGGTGCCACCATCAACCAAAAAAGTGACGGCGCTGGAGGTGTTTCGCCACTCTCGGAAGCACTTTGGGAAACCAATTTCGAAATCACAAAATATCTTGTGGACAATGGCGCAGATGTCAATATCCAAAAAGACAATGGCGATACAGCATTATTGGAGGCAGTTTGGAATGAAAAAAATCTTAACGCAGTCGATTTATTAATACAAAAAGGTGCAGATGTAAACAAGACGAATGATGATAAACAAACTCCGCTGTTAAAGGCCATTCAATATAATCATTACGACATCGCAGTACTACTTTTAAAAAACGGAGCTGGAACTGATGTTACCGATTTTTATGGTCACACAATCCAAAGTACATTGAAAGAAACTGTCGAAAGAACTGGAAACAAAAAATGGCTCAGTTTGAAATTGTAGAAAACTTACAACGCTAAAATATTTTATAAATAATACATTTCATAAAGAATGAACATTCTAGATAAAATAATCGAACGAAAAAAACAGGAAATTACAGACGCAAAATCCAAGATTTCATTGGAACAATTGAAGAATTCAGAATTCTTCGGAAGACCAACTTTTTCATTAAAAAAAAACCTGAAAACAAAATCAGGAATTATTACGGAATTCAAAAGACAATCACCGAGCAAAGGAATCATCAATGATAAAGTTGCACCATTGGAAGTGGTTTCCCAATACGAAAAGTTTGAAGCAAGTGCAATCTCGATATTAACAGATTCAGAATTTTTTGGCGGAAGTTTTGAAGATATTTTAAGTGTAAGAAATCACATCAATATTCCAATTTTGAGAAAAGATTTTATGATTGATGAATATCAATTTTACGAAGCAAAATCAATTGGAGCCGATGTTATTCTGTTGATTGCATCCTGTCTTTCGCCAGAACAGGTTTCAGAATTTACAGATTTGGCGCATCAATTAAATCTCGAAGTTTTATTGGAAATTCATTCCGAAGAAGAACTCGTTCATATCAATAAAAATGTGGATTTTGTGGGTATTAACAATAGAAATTTGAAAGATTTCAAAGTCGATCTACAACATTCAGTCAATTTGAAAAATCAACTTCCAAATGATATTTTGTCCATTGCCGAAAGCGGAATTTATAACGACGAAGATTTCAGGTTCCTCAAAGAAAAAGGTTTTGATGGATTTTTGATGGGAGAATATTTTATGAAGAACGACAATCCAGGAGAAAAGTTCGGAAGTTTTATTCGAGAAGTTGGAAATTAGATTTTAGAAGTTAGAGAATGGAATATCAATTAAAGGTTTGCGGATTAACAAAACTCAATCAGATTCAAGAATTGGTTGAATTGAAAGTTAATTTTCTGGGATTTATCTTCTATGAAAAATCTCCGAGATATGTTTTGAATCATTTGAGTTTGGAGCAAATTTCAGAAATCAATCATCAGAGAAAAGTTGGCGTTTTTGTGAATGAAAGTTTAGAAAACATTATTGAAATTTCGGAAAAGGCAAACTTAAATTTCATACAGCTTCACGGCGACGAAAACGAAAACTTCATTACGGAATTAAAACAAAAACTAAATCCAGAAATTAAAATAATAAAAGTCATTAGAATCGGAAACCAAACATCTTACGAACTTCAAAAAGCCATCAACCATCAACCAAAAACTATCAACTGCCTTCTCTTCGATACAGACTCAAAAGCCTTTGGCGGAACAGGAAAAACCTTTGATTGGAATATTTTAAATGACATTGAAATTCCAAACCCATATTTTTTAAGTGGCGGAATTTCAAATGAAAATATCAATCAACTGTCAACTGTCAACCATCAACCAATTGCGCTTGACATCAATTCAAAATTTGAGATCGAAGCAGGAAACAAAGATTTAGAAAAAGTAAAAGAATTTTTATCATTAATAAAAAATGAAACATCATCAATATAAAAGCAAAATAGTCTGGACAGGAAATAATGGTGAATCTACGAAAAACTATCGTTCTTACACGAGAAATTACACAATTTTAGTAGATGGAAAAACTGATATTTTAGGTTCGTCTGACCCAGCTTTTTTAGGAAATCCGGGACTCCATAATCCGGAAGATTTGTTGTTGGCTTCGGTCTCTTCGTGTCATTTGTTGTGGTATCTTCATCTTTGTTCTGTGAACAAGATTTTGGTTTTGGAATATGAAGATTTTGCCGAAGGAACAATGATTGAGAATGAAAATGGAAGTGGAAAATTCAGTGAAATTACTTTGAAACCAAGAATTGTTGTTGCTGAAAAAGAAATGATGGAAAAAGCAGTTGAACTTCATCAGAAAGCGAATGAATATTGTTTCATCTCCAATTCTTTGAATTTTGAAGTGAAGCATCAGCCAGAAATAACAGCAAAATAAGTTTGAAATGCAATATTTTGTTAAACGCTCAAGAGACTTATCAGAAAAAGAAATTGATTTAATTTTGAAATCTTGGGAAATAGAAGATTGGTTTAGTTTGGATTCCTTTGACTTTAAAATCAAGTTTGAAAATTCTGAGTTTCATTTCTTAGAAATTGAAGACAAGATTGTTTCATTAGCGAGAACCAACTTTAATTTTAGACTTGAAATTCAAAAGAATCTGTACAACTTTGCTGAATTTGTAGGATTTGTTTCTATTGAAAAATCTAAAAGATATGGTAGTTTTATACTTAATAAAATAGTAGAAAATTTAACTGAAAGAAAAATTGAAATTATAGGTTTTTGCAAAATGGATCTAAGACCATTTTATGAAAAAAGCAACATCCAAATCCTTTATGGAAAAGGAATTTTCTTAATAGAATTTGAAAATAATGAATGGATAGATTCTGACGACGATGATATTTTAATCCTCAACGCTTCTGAAAAAAACATCAATATTTTGCGAAATCTGAATGAACAGAATAAGGCAATTTTAATATAACGATTTATAAATTTAAAATAAATGAACTATCAAAACCCAGATAAAAACGGCTATTACGGCGATTTCGGCGGAGCTTTCGTTCCCGAAATGCTTTATCCAAACGTTGCCGAGTTACAGGAAAAATATATCCAAATCATCGAATCTGAAGAATTTCAAATTGAGTTTCAAGATTTGCTAAAAAATTATGTCGGAAGAGCAACACCATTATATTTTGCAAAGAATCTGAGCGAAAAATACCAAACGCAAATTTATCTTAAAAGAGAAGATTTGAATCATACCGGTGCGCACAAGATCAATAATGCTTTGGGACAAGCCTTGCTAGCGAAAAAATTAGGAAAACAAAGGATCATTGCAGAAACCGGCGCTGGTCAACACGGCGTTGCAACCGCAACAGCTTGTGCTTTATTAGGTCTGGAATGCATTGTCTATATGGGTGAAGTCGATATCGCAAGACAATCTCCCAACGTTGCCCGAATGAAAATGCTTGGCGCAACAGTGATTCCCGCAACTTCAGGTTCCAAAACGTTGAAAGATGCCGTGAATGAAGCCTTGAGAGATTGGATCAATAATCCGTCGACGACACATTACATCATCGGAAGTGTGGTTGGTCCGCATCCATTTCCCGATTTGGTGGCGAGATTCCAAAGTGTGATTTCGAAAGAAATCAAAGAACAACTGAATGAGAAAATAGGCAGAGAAAATCCAGATTATCTCATTGCCTGCGTAGGTGGCGGAAGTAATGCAGCGGGTACTTTTTACCATTATGTGAATGAAGAAAGTGTGAAAATCATTGCGGCTGAAGCTGGTGGTTTGGGAGTTAATTCCGGGAAATCTGCAGCGACTACTTTTCTTGGTACTTTAGGGATTTTGCACGGAAGTCAGAGTCTTTTGATGCAGACTGAAGACGGTCAAGTGATTGAACCGCACTCTATTTCTGCCGGTTTGGATTATCCGGGAATTGGGCCGATGCACGCGAATTTATTTACGTCAAACCGAGCTGAATTTTTCAGTATCAATGATGATGAAGCTTTAAAATCCGCTTTTGAACTGACTAAAATTGAGGGCATTATTCCGGCTTTGGAAAGTGCGCACGCTTTGGCGGTTTTGGACAATAAGAAATTCGAGAAAGATGATGTAGTCGTGATTTGTTTGAGTGGTCGCGGTGATAAGGATATGGAAACTTATTTGAAACATCTGTAATTTGAATTAACAATTATGCTTAAAAAATTTATTGATAAGCTTTTCGACAAAGACAAAAGAGAAATTTTGCAGAAAGGCGAAATTCTTTTTTCTGCGGACGATGAAACTTTCTACAAACAAGTTAGAAACTTGTCACCAGATTTGAGCGAAAAGGTTGTACAATCAACAATTCCTTTATTTGTAGGCCAATTATATTCACATTATTTGTCTGAAAATGTTGAACGATTAGATCCTTATCATCCTGAAAGAGAAAATCAAACTGTTTTCTTTTGGAATGCTGAAGAGACATTCGAAAAGAAATCGCTTCCTCCACATTTCGACAAGATGCCTGTCAAATATTTTATAGTGGTTGGAGAAAGCCAAAGTGTCAATTTGCAATCAGCTGAAGTGATGCCTTGGTTTGGAATGCCTGGATTAGGAACTAAGTTTTGTTTCATAGAAAATGAAGAACGTGTAGAAATCCAAGATTTAGCAGAACGAAGAGTCATTCAATATCTGAATGTTGAAAATATAACAGACGACAATTTTCAGAATCTGAATGATAAGGAACATTTTATTTTCTTAATTGATGAAAGAATTGTGAAATATCAGAATAATAATTTTTATTTAAATCAAAAAGTGATTCCAATTGATTTAGCCTACAAAATTGGAGGAATACATTTAGCAAAAAAAATATGAAAAAACTAAACATATACTTCACAGCGGGCGTTCCAAAGCTGGAAGACACGGGCAAAATCGCCAAACTGATTCAAGATTCCGGAGCAGATATGATGGAAATCGGAATCCCGTACTCTGACCCTGTTGCGGATGGACCGGTAATCCAGCATGCACACTCTCTGGCTTTGAAAAACGGAATGAGCATCAAAAAACTTTTCGAACAATTAGCTGAAGTCAAAGACTCGGTAACGATTCCGAAGATCTTGATGGGCTATCTGAATCCGGTTTTGCAATTTGGATTTGAGAACTTTTGTCAGAAATGTGCAGAAGTTGGTGTTTCCGGATTGATTATTCCAGACCTGCCTCCTATTGCATTTGAAAATAAATACGGCGAAATTCTTAAAAAATACAATCTCAATTTCACGTTTCTCGTAACACCAGAAACTTCGGAGGAACGCATCAAATATTTGGATTCTTTGAGTTCTGGATTTTTATATGCCGTTAGCTCTTCCTCCACCACAGGAAATGCAAATGCTGTTTTGAAAAATGAGGATTATCTGAACAGATTGGCTTCTTTAAATTTGAAAAATCCAGTTTTCATCGGTTTTGGAATCAAGGATAAAGCAGATTTTGAGAATGTGACGGAGAAAGCGCAAGGCGGAATCATCGGAACAGCTTTCGTGAAAATCTTGCTGGAAAATGAGGATTGGGAAGAAAAAGGCAAAGAATTCATCAAAGGAATTAAATAAAAATTCTCGCAGATTAAACAAATTTAGCAGATTCACTATCTGCAAAATCACCTCAATCTGCGAGAAATAAATTCAAAAAAAAGAGTTTCAAATTGACTGAAACTCTTTTTTATTTTTAATCGTTGCTCTCAAAAATGGTTGAGAATGCTGATGTGACCAGCGACAGTAAAATACTGAACAACAGTGCCCACCAGAAACCATCAATTTGCATACTTCCCATTACATATGCGGCAAGAAGGATAATTAATGCATTGATGACGAAAGAGAATAAACCAAGTGTCAAAATCGTAATCGGGAGTGACAGGATTGATAGAATTGGTTTTACAATCAGGTTCAAAAGTCCTAAAACAATAGCAAAAATAATGGTTGCGCCAAAGCTGTTAAAGTGTACGCCAGAAAGGATTTTGCTAAGCAAAAATGCTGAAATGGCGGTAATCAGCAAACGGATAATAAAGTTCATAGTTTATAAATTAATTGATTCAAAATTCTTATTCAAAAACCAGACCTAATATTTAGATTTCTTGTAAACTTTTACTTCATTGTATTTCAAATTCTTCTCTTTCTCCAGTTTATCAGGAATCAGAATCCCAAAAAGGTGGTCTATCTCGTGTTGGAAAATCACAGCCGTGAAACCTTCCACCATTTCCTCGTGTTTCTTGTTATCCAGGTCATAATATTCCAGTCGGATGCTGTAACTTCTGTAAAAAGAATCCCGGAAATTCTCGACAGAAAGGTCGCCTTCCGGGCCTTTGTTCAACAATTCGGACCACCACGTGATCTTCGGATTGATAAAATATTCCACTGGCGCATCCTTCTTGTCAAAACGCTGAACAAGAATCACGCGCCGATTGATACCTACCTGTGGACCGGCAATCCCAATGCCTCCGCCCGTTCCTGCCAGAGCCAATCTCATTCTCTCAACTAAAATTGGCAAAGTTTTATCCTTTGGCAAGATTTCCTCAGACTGCGCCAGCAAAACCTTGTGCTGTTCCGCATTATCAGTTTGATAAATCGGCAAAGCAGTCTTCACATCACCCGCTAAGATGAGCGTTTTTTCTTCCTTAGAAAACTTCTGAGAAAACCCATTGAAGCCTATGAAAAGCAATAATATCAAGCAAAAATTCCGCATAATTTAATTTTAAAATCAAAGATAATATTTTGGGCACCTTTATCCGCCTTCCGCTCCCAATCTTTTTTGCAGAACGTTCCGGCATCAATAGAAATTGACCACAAGCAAAAAAGGATTTCCGCTCAAGTCGGGGTGCGCTTCGCCAAATAGAAAGTGAGACATCCTAACAAAGATTTCAGTGAAATTGAAATTATCAAAAAGCCTAACAATGCCATTCGCTAAGTCCGATGAATACTATGATTATTGAACTCAGCAAAAACGTCTCGACCTTTTGGTGAAAACGTCTCGACGATTTAGTAAAAACGTCTCGGGGTTTTGGTAAAAAGGTCTCGACGTTTTATGTAAAAGGTTTCGACGTTTTGACAAAGGTCAATACCTTTTTGAGAACTCATCAAAAATAAAAACAAAAACGTTCCCTCAGAAATATTCTTGGGGGAACGCCAATAGAGAGAAAATAAACAACTATAACTCAACTATAGTATAATAAAAACTTAGTTTTTAATTAATCACTTCCTTCTTTCTTCTGTTGAAAATCCAGAAGATAATCGGGAAAATAAGAAGTGTAAGAACCGTTGCAGTAATCAATCCGCCAATGATGACAATTGCCAAAGGTTTCTGAGATTCTGACCCGATTCCTGTAGAAAGCGCCGCCGGAAGCAAACCGATGGAAGCCATCAAAGCGGTCATTACCACTGGTCTGGTTCGCACTTTCACCCCTTCCATTATCGATGTGTCAAGTGATAATCCGTTCTTGACATTGGTATGGAACTCCGAAATCAAAATCACCCCGTTCTGGATACAAATCCCTATCAAAGCAATCATCCCGACTCCGGCAGAAATCCCGAAATTCATATGAGTCAAATGCAGTGCGATGATAGCGCCAATCAAGGCGAACGGAACATTGGCCAAAACCAAAAGTGAATCTTTCATATTCCCAAATAAAATAAACAACAGAAAGAAAATCCCAATGATACTGATGGGAACTACCTGAGCCAATCGGTTGGTTGCTCTTTGTTGATTCTCAAATTGTCCCGTCCAGCCAATCGAATAGCCATCCGGCAATTTGATTTTGTTCACTTTCTTTTGAGCATCGGCAATAGTTCCGCCCAAATCTCTGTCACGAATCGAAAACTTAACCCCGATGTAACGTTTTATATCGTCCCGGTAAATAAACGCCGCGCCATTTTCTTTTTCAATCGTGCTAATCTCCTTCAACGGAATTTTCGCACCGTCCTGCGTTGGAACCATCAGAGAAGAAATGTCTTCTTCATTTTTTCTGTAATCTTCGGCATAACGCAGTCTGATTGGAAATTTTCTTTCACCATCAAACATTTCTGACGCTGTTTTTCCACCAAAAGCCATTTCCAGAACAGCTTGTGCATCGGCAGGCAAAACGCCATAAGCGGCCATTTTGTTTCTGTCCAGAACCACACTGATTTCCGGTTGACCAATATTTTTAATGATACCAGGCTCTTTGACACCATCCACATCTTTAATAGAGGCCAAAACTTCGTCCGCCAATCTGTCCAAAGTATGGAGATTATCGCCATAGATTTTGATCCCATTTTCGGCTTTGAACCCAGCAACAGCTTCAGCAACGTTATCGGAAATTGGCTGGGAATAGTTGAAGGTAATTCCCTGATAATTCTTCAGTTTTTTATCGATTTCTTCAATCAATTCGTCGTAAGTAATCTTTCTTTTCCATTCATCTTTTGGCTGAAGACTCACTGCAAACTGTACGAATCCAAAACCATTCGGGTCAGTCCCGTCATTACTTCTACCCGTCTGTGCCAGAACGCCAGTAACTTCTGAAAAACTCATAATGTCTTTCTTCAAAACATCTGCAGTTTTCAGAGATTCTTTGAGCGATGAACTCATTGGCATTTCTGCGGTAATCCAGAGTGAACCTTCATTTAATTGAGGTAAAAACTCGGTTCCTAAAAATTTTGCAGAGAACAATGTTACAGCCAAAACTGCCGTGGAAACTAGCAAACTGACTTTTTTATATCTGAAAGTGAACTTCAGCCCTTTCATCACATATTTGTCCCAGAAATTCACGAATGGATTGTTCTTTTCTTTCACATTCTTTTTTAATAGTAAATGTGACATCACGGGAACTAAAGTCAAAGTGAATATCAATGCGCCCAGCAAAGCAAAACCTAATGTAAATGCCAGTGGAGAGAACATTTTACCTTCCACTTTCTGGAAAGAAAATATCGGTAATAATGATGTGATGATGATTAATTTTGAGAAGAAAATCGCTTTCCCCAATCCCGTTCCTATTTGTTTTATCCAGCCACCTTTCGCCATTTTGTTGAAGCGTTCCATTCCATATTTCTTTGCTTTGTGGTCGAGCATTACGAATAATCCTTCGACCATCA
>Ga0308157_10004501_pt1 | contig 18455 bp, 14 predicted proteins | sample PhyBR1_FD_201035 | JGI IMG/M metagenome (GOLD analysis project Ga0308157, IMG submission 201035) | Phyllosphere microbial communities from UC Gill Tract Community Farm, Albany, California, United States - DLSLB.R1 | ecosystem: Host-associated > Plants > Phyllosphere > Unclassified | place: USA...
GCCACTTGCAGCATCGCGGTGGACTTGCCTGCGTTCATCGCAGAATATCGGAAATAAAGTTTAGCCACTACTGCCCCTTTTGAAGAGCGCGATTATAAACCGTCGTTCTTCAAAAAGGCGCATACTGCCTGTTGTCCTTTTCGCATATATAAACTCGAAAACATTCGTTTCCAGCGCTTATCGAGCGGCCTACCATCCGCTCTTTACAAAAAAGCACGGGCGGACACAATCCTTCCGTGCCGACAGTTCGCAAGGAGAATCGTATGCCCACCCCCGCATTATTCAAACTCATCGGTAACACCCCGCTGGTCCAGGTCACCCGCCTGGAAACCGGCCCCTGCCAGCTGTTCCTCAAGCTCGAATCGCAGAACCCCGGCGGCTCGATCAAGGACCGCATCGGCCTGTCCATCATCGAAGCGGCCGAGGCCGACGGCCGGCTGCAACCGGGCGGCACCATCGTCGAAGCCACCGCCGGCAACACCGGCCTGGGTCTGGCGCTGGTCGGCCGCCTCAAGGGCTACCGCGTGCTGCTGGTGGTGCCGGACAAGATGTCCACCGAAAAAGTGCTGCACCTGAAGGCGCTCGGCGCCGAGGTGCGCACCACCCGCTCCGATGTCGGCAAGGGCCACCCCGACTACTACCAGGACTACGCCGCCCGCCTGGCGCGCGAGCTGCCGGGCGCCTTCTTCGCCGACCAGTTCAACAACCCGGCCAACCCGCTGGCGCACGAGACCACCACCGGCCCGGAAATCTGGGAGCAGATGGGCCATGAGCTGGACGCCATCGTGGTTGGCGTCGGCTCGGGCGGCACGCTGGCGGGGCTGACCAATTACTTCCGCAAGGCCGCGCCGCAGGTCGGCTTCGTGCTGGCCGATCCCAAGGGCTCCATCCTCACCGAATACGTCGACACCGGCCGCGTGTCCGACACCAGCGGCTCGTGGGCGGTGGAAGGCATCGGCGAGGACTTCATCCCCGCGATCGCCGACCTGAGCGGCGTGCGCAAGGCCTACACCATCACCGACCAGGAAAGCTTCGACAGCGCCCGCAGCCTGCTGCGCGCCGAGGGCATCCTGGGCGGCTCGTCGACCGGCACGCTGCTGGCCGCCGCGCTCAAGTACTGCCGCGAGCAGACCACACCCAAGCGCGTGGTCACCTTCGTGTGCGACACCGGCACGCGCTACCTGTCCAAGGTCTACAACGACGGCTGGATGCACGACCAGGGCCTGCTGCGGCGCGAACCGCTGCACGACCTGCGCGACCTGATCGGCCGCCGCCACGACGAGGGCGACGTCGTCAGCGTCTCCCCCGGCGACACGCTGCTGACCGCCTTCAACCGCATGCGCAGCACCGACGTGGCGCAACTGCCGGTGCTGGAGAACGGCAAGCTGGTCGGCATCATCGACGAGTCGGACCTGCTGCTCAAGGTCGACAACCATGCCGAACAATTCTCCAGCCTGGTCGGCGCGACGATGACCTCCCGCCTTGAAACGCTACACCCGAGCGCCAGCGTACAAGCGCTGCGCAGCACGCTGGACCGCGGCCTGACCGCCGTGGTGGCCGACGCCGACGCGTTCTATGGCCTGATCACCCGCTTCGATTTGCTGAACCACCTGAGAAGGACTTTATCTTGAGCCAACCGCACAAAAAAGCCGCCCTGGCCACCCGCGTGATCCACGCCGGCCAATCACCCGACCCGTCGACCGGCGCCATCATGCCGCCGATCTACGCCACTTCCACCTTCGTGCAGGACAGCCCGGGCGTGCACAAGGGCCTGGACTACGGCCGTTCGCACAACCCCACCCGCTGGGCGCTGGAGCGCTGCGTGGCCGACCTGGAAGGCGGCGCGCAAGGCTACGCCTTCGCCTCCGGCCTGGCGGCGATCTCGACGGTGCTGGAACTGGCCGACGCCGGCAGCCACATCATCGCCGGCGACGACATGTACGGCGGCACCTACCGCCTGTTCGAGCGCGTGCGCCGCCGCAGCGCCGGCCACGACTTCACCTATGTCGACCTGACCAACCCGGAGAACCTGCTGGCCGCGATCAAGCCGGAGACCAAGATGGTGTGGGTCGAAACGCCGACCAACCCGATGCTCAAGCTGGCCGACCTGCAGGCCATCGCCAAGATCTGCCGCGAGCGCGGCATCATCGCCGTGGCCGACAACACCTTCGCCAGCCCGCTGGTGCAGCGCCCGCTGGAACACGGCTTCGACATCGTGGTGCATTCGACCACCAAGTACCTGAACGGCCACTCGGACATCATCGGCGGCATCGCCGTGGTGGGCGGCGAGCCGCACCAGCAGGCCTGGAACGAGCAATTGGGCTTTCTGCAGAATTCGGTGGGCGCCATCGCCGGGCCGTTCGACAGCTTCCTGGCGCTGCGCGGCGTGAAGACGCTGGCGATCCGCATGGAACGCCACTGCCGCAGCGCGCTGGAGCTGGCGCGCTGGCTGGAGCAGCAGCCGGAAGTGCGCAAGGTCTACTACCCCGGCCTGGAATCGCATCCGCAGCACGAGCTGGCCAAGCGCCAGATGGACGGCTTCGGCGGCATCATCTCGATCGACCTGAAGACCGACCTGCCGGGCGCGCGCCGCTTCCTGGAATGCTGCTCGGTGTTCGCGCTGGCCGAGAGCCTGGGCGGCGTCGAGAGCCTGATCGAGCACCCGGCCCTGATGACCCACGCCACCATCCCGCCGGCGCAGCGCGCCAAGCTGGGCATCGGCGACGGGCTGATACGGCTGTCGGTGGGAATCGAGGATATAGAGGACTTAAGGGCCGATATTCGCCGTTCGCTCGACGCGATTTAGGTGCTAGTATCCGGGCATTGCGAAATCAGCCTGAGAGCTCATGGAATTCCTCTTAATCATCATTGGCGTACTGGCCATAGGCGCCATCTACTCGATCGGCGTGGCCAGCGCCAAGCCGGTGCCCGGCAGCGACTTCTACAAGGTGTCGAAGGATGGCCGCGTGCTGGCCGCCGGCGGCCCCAAGGTGACGGCGCTGCGGCCCAAGGTCACGCCGGAGGGCTTGATGGTCAAGCTGCGCAACGGCCAGCGCACCGGCGAGTTCCTGGTGCACGACCTGGTGGCCGAAGTCCACCTGCCCAATCCATCGGGCCTGAAGAACGTCCGCCACAAGGACGGCAACCTGCGCAACAACAAGGTCGAGAACCTGGCGTGGATCCGCGAGCCCGCCCAGGCGCCGGCGCCCGAAGCCTTGCCGCCCGAGGAACAGCCTCAATCGCCGGGGTGATACCTGCGCTCCAGGTGCTTCTCCACGTCCGCCTTGTAGAACAACACGTCCTTGAATTCGCCGCGCGCGTACATCGCGGCCTGGTCGCTGAAATGCGGCGAGGCCGGATCGCCGCTCTCCCCGCCAGCCAGGATGCTGCGCGCCTTGATGCGCGGCCCGAACTCCACCGCCGCCACAAAGCTGTTGCCACGCTCGCCGTAGATCTTTTTGGTCTGGCTCTTTGAAGTCATGCCGTAAGCCGCCAGCGAACCCCAGTTGGCCGACGCGAACGCCACCGGCAAACTGGGCTTGCTGTCGTCGAAGGGCTGGACGATGTCGCCGGTCAGGCGCTGGAAGCGGTTGATCTCGCCCCACGGCGTCTGCCAGGTGCCGAAGTCCGCCGCCAGCTTGGCCGAAGCGCGCTCCAACGCCTGCAAGCGCTGCAGCGGCGTGATCGCGGCCTGCAGGTAGTCGAGCACCTGCACCTCGCGCGCCTTGGCGGCCGGGCCGTAGGTCGCCGTCAGGTCCTGCGCCCAGAAGATCGCCAGCGAGGTCGGCACCGACTCCAGCGCGTAGCGCATGTTCCAGCCGCGCAGCGCGGCGACCTGCGGCGCCAGGCCGGCCTTGAACGGATCGCCGTCGGGCAGCTCATCCCATGCCGCGAACAGCTGCGGCAGCAGCGGCTCGAAGGCCGGCAGTTGCGTGTCGTAGGCGGTGGCGATCAGGCTGTCGAGTGTGAAGTTCTTCTTGTGCTCCAGCACCCGCACCGCGTGGATGCCGCGCGGGTTCTCCGGGTTCATCGACATATAGGCCGGATAGTCGCGGGCCTTCGGGCTGTATGCGCCGGCCGCCGTGTAGGGCCAGTTGTTGGTGTTCTGTATCCAGCCGTTCTTCGGATTGAACAGCGTGATGGTGTCCTTCACCGCGTGCAGGCCTTGCCATTCGGTGGCCGGATCGCTGCCATCGACCGGATGCTTCCAGTCGAACTGCGGATCGCGCCTGGGGATGAAGTTCCCATGGAAGTAGGCGATGTTGCCGTCGGCGTCCGCGTACACGGTGTTGTTGGACGAGTTGGTGCGCAGCTCCATCGCCTTGTAGAAGTCCTTGTAGCTGCGCGCCTTGGTGCGGATGTACGATTGCGTCAGCGCTTTCAAGGGCTCGTTCATCAGGCGCACGGCGATCCACTTGCCGTCCTTCGCGCGCACGATCGGGCCGTGGTGGCTGTAGTAGACCCTGACCGTCTTGCTGCCCATGCCGTCCGCCGTCTTGTAGGGCAACGCGATGTCGACCGCCTTCAACGGCCGCAGCTCCTGCCCGTACTGGTAGTGGAACTGGCCGTCCTTCTCGCTGATGGTCTCCAGGTATTCGTCGATGACGTCGCCGCCGCCGGACGTGTGCATCCAGCCCAGCCTGTCGTTGAAGCCCTGGTAGACGAAGAACTGGCCCCAGGTCACGGCGCCATAGGCGTTCAGGCCCTGTTCGCTGTGCACCTGCACCTCGGGCCGGAAGTAGAACGAGGTGTGCGGATTAATCAGCAGCAGCGCGTGGCCGTCCCTGGTCAGCGCGGGCGCGATGGCGAAGCCGTTGGAGCCGCCCGGTTCCTTGTCCAGGTCGACGCCGTCGCCGCGCGCCGACAGCAGCACCGGCGGCGCCAGCGGCAGCCTGGCGCCGTTGGCGTACAGCTCCTGCAGCTGCTTGATGTCCACCGATTCGATGTCGCCGCCGATGCTGCCTTCGCTGAAGCTGAGCGCCATCCACGGCTCGAAGTGCGTGATCAGCGCCGGCTTCACGTCGGGGTGGGTGGCGAGGTAGTAGTTCAAGCCGTCGGCGAAGGCCACCATCAGCCGCTTCAGCCACGCCGGGCTTTGCTGGTACTGCGCCTGCAGCTCGGTAGGGTTGATGAACAGTTTCATGCGCAGGTCGCGATACAGCTCGGCCTCGCCTTCGACCTCGGCCAGCCGGCCCATGGCGTTGATGTAGTTGCGCTCGACCCGCTTGAAGTCGTCCTCGGCCTGCGCGTACATCAGGCCGAACACGGCGTCGGCGTCGGTCTTGCCGTAGACGTGGGGGATGCCCCATTTGTCGCGCAGGATGGTCACGCGCCGGGCCGCGGCCTTCAGGCGCGCGGCCTCCGCTTTGGCCGTCGGCTTGGCCACCGGCGGCGCCGCCACCGCCGTACTCATCGCAACACAACACATCAGGGCTAGGCAAGAACGCATCGAGAAACTCCGGGAGATGAAGGCGACACCGTCATTCCCGCGCAGGCGGGAATCCATGCGTCATATGAACAATCAGCGTTCTATGGAGGGAATTCAGGCAATGCCTGGATTCCCGCCTGCGCGGGAACGACCTAGCTGGCGTCGACCAGTTCCGAGATGCGCAGCTGCAGCGCGGTGATTTCCGCTCGCAGCGCGGCGTTCTTTTCCTTGAGCGAGGCGTTCTCGGCGCGCAGTTCCTCGACTTCGGTCAGCGGCCGGCCGTAATCGCCACCGCCACCCTCCTTCGGTTCCTTGGCCGGACGCGAGGCGGCGCGCAGTTCGCGCACTTCCTTGGCGGCCTTCTGCAGCTCCTTCTTGCCGCCGGCGACCGCTGCCACCTGGTCGGCCTCCGGCAGCGAGGCCACCGTGGCGGCCGCGTTGATCGAGATCGTGCCCGAACGGACCGCCTCCACCAGCTCCGGCGTGGCGGTCTTCTGGATCTTTTCGATCTGGCTGATGGTGGCGCTGCTCAGGCGCGCGGCGCGGGCGATGTCCTCGCGCGAGGTCAGCGGCATGGCGGCCGGCTTGGCCTTGGGCGCCTCGCCCTCGGGCGGCGCGATGGCCGCATCCTCGGCGGCCGCCTGCGCGGCCAGCTCGGCCACGCGGGCCGCGACGATTTCCTTCTTGCGCAGCGCCAGCACGCCGCGCTGGAAGTCGGAAATGCTGCGGCGGCCCAGGTTGTTATCGATCATCCACAGCTTGACGTCGTCCAGGTTGCGGAAGCTGGTGTTTTCCGTGACCTTGAACGGAATGCCGTGCTGCTGGCAGATCTGGTAGCGGTTGTGGCCGTCCACCAGCACGTCTTCCCACAGCACCAGCGCGTCGCGGCAGCCTTCCACCAGGATGCTGCGCTCCAGCGCCGCGTATTCGGCCTCGGTCAGCGGCTCGATATAGCCGCGCAACACGTCGTTAATTTTGATTTGCATAGTTGTCCTCGAAATACCGGCGGGCCGGCGCCTGTGCGCCCGGCCAAATCGCCGTCCCGCATGCTACACCATCCGCGCGCGCGGCCAAAGCCCCGGGCCGACAATGGCAATTAAGGCAATCTTAAGCAAGCTCCACTATGATGCTCTCCAGTCAACAAGCTTTCTCCAGCCAATTGACATAAGCCCCGACAGGTTTCCCTCCTGCTCGGGGCTTTTCTTTTGGATTGCTTTTGCCTGGGCCTTGCCGCATGATGCAACTTCATCAACCAAGGCCCGACCATGATCAACTACATAATCCAAGTCTCCTTCACCGATGCCGCCGCCGACACCATCGTGCGCCTGAGCCAGGAATTGTCGAAATACAATATCGCCGCCGGCGTCAGGGCCGACGATGGCCGCGCCTACCACCTGCCGCCCGGCGCCTTCATGTACCATGGCAGCGAAACCATCAATGAGGTGCGCGACGCCGTCCACCGCCTGGCGGAAACCATCCAGCCGGGTGCCTCGGTGCTGGTGACGGAAGCGGCGTCGCTGTCCTGGAGCGGACTGCAGGAATTGCCGGCCGCCTGAGCGCCGGCCAAGCCCTTCTAGTTCCTGCCGGCCGCCTCGACCAGCACCTGGTCGTCGCAGCCGATCTCGCGCGGCGCCGGCGCGGGGGCATTGCCGACCAGCTGCGGCAGCTCGCCGCCGGTGCTGAAGTCCAGCGGCAGCGCCACGCGGATCTCTTGCAGGTATCTGCGCTGGGTACACACCAGCGTGATGCTGGACGCCACCTGTTCGCCATAGCGCGCCTTGACGCGGTCGAAGAACTCGCCGACGCGGAAGCTCTTGCCGGCGCTGCCCAGCACGATCTTGCCCACCTCCGAATCGTTCACCACCTTCACCGCCGACACCGCCTTGATGAAATATTCGTCCGGCGGCAAGGCCTGGCATTTGCCGTGCTTGTTCCACTCATAGGCACCGAAGCTGCGCTCGAAGTAGAAATTGGGCATCCACGGCGCCACCTTGTCGATGGTTTCCTTGGTCAGCGCGAAAGCCGGGCCCTCGCAGCCGCCGTAGTGGGTGCCGCATTCCTTCTTGTTCGGCCACAGGCCGTGCAGGCTCAGGGTCTTGGCCTCCAGCTTGCCGCTGCTCAGGGCGTCGCATTCCGGCTTCTTGCCGTTGTAGCTCGCGTGCTCGCAGAAACCCGGCTGCCAGGTGATCGCCAGCACGTAGCTGTCCTGCTTGTTGGCGATGCTGCAGCTCTCACCGCCAGCGTGGCCGGCCGGCGCCTTGACCGCTTGCTCGGCCAGCGCCGGCGTGCCGCAGCTGCGCTGCACCCAACGCAGCGACGGCTGGGCGCCGGGGACCTCCACCCGCAGCCAGTCGTATTCGACCTTGTTAATCTCGCGCACCGTGTAGGCGGTGCCGGCGGCGACCTTGGCCTCGCCGGGATTGGTGCGCTTGGCGAAGGAAGCGAACGCCTCGCAGGACTGGGTCGCGGTGAAGGTGCCGCTGGCCGATTCGCTGGCGGCGGCGTCGAACGCGGCGATGGCCAGCAGCAGCGCTGCGAGATGACGATGCATGGAAACTCCTAAGGTGGGGAAAAGTCGCGCTATTCTATTACAGCCAGCCGGCATCGCGGGCCAGGCGGAAGGCCTCGACGCGGTTGCCGGCATCGAGCTTGCTGATCGCCTCCGACAGGTAGTTGCGCACCGTGCCCTCGGACAGGTGGATCTGGCGCGCGATGTCGCCGCTGCTGCGGCCCTCGCCGGCCAGCCGCAGCACCTGCCGCTCACGCTCGTTGAGCGGATCCTCCTTGCCGCTCCAGCTCTCCAGCGCCAGCTCCGGCGCGATGGCGCGGCCGCCCGCGTGCACGGTGCGGATGGCCGCCGCCAGCGTCTCGGCCGGCGCGTCCTTGAGCAGGTAGCCGCGCACGCCGGCGCCCAGCGCCCGCCGCAGGTAGCCGCTGCGGGCGAAGGTGGTCACGATCATCACCCGCGTCGGCAGGTCTTGCGCGGCCAGCGCGGCGGCCAGTTCCAGCCCGGTCATCAGCGGCATCTCGATATCGGTCAGCAGGATGTCCGGCCGCAGCGATTCGCACAGCGCCAGCGCCTGCTGGCCGTTGGCGGCGCGGCCCACCACATCGAGATCGCCCTCCAGCTTGAGCAGCGCGGCCAGCGCGCCCAGCACCAGCGCCTGGTCCTCGGCGATCACCACGGATATCATCGTCATGCTGCCCCTCCCATCGGCAAACTCAGTTCCAGCGCCAGCCCGCGGTCGACCCGCAGCGCCAGGCGCCCGTCCAACGCCGCCACGCGCTCCTTCATGCCGCGAAGGCCCGAGCCGTGGACGATGGCGCCGCCCCGCTCCAGCGCCTGGCCGTTGTCGCGCACCCGCAGCAGCACCATGCCCGACTCCAGCGTCATGCTCACCTCGCAGTGCGAGGCGCCGGCGTGGCGCAGGATATTCGTCACCGCCTCGCGCAGCGCCAGCGACAGCACGTTCTCCAGCGCGGCCGGCAGCACGCACGGCTGCACCTGCTCGGTGAAGCCGACCCTGGCCGCCGCCAGGCTGGCGCGCGCCGTCGCCAGTTCATGCGCGAAGCCGGTCTGGCGGATGCCCGTCACCGCCGACCGCACCTCGCCCAGTGCCTTGCGCGCGGTCTGTTCGATATCGCGGATCTCGTCGCGGCAGGCCGCCGGGTCGCGCTCCAGCAGCTTGCCCGCCAGTTCGGCCTTCAGCGTGATCATCGACAGCGTATGGCCCAGCAGGTCATGCAGGTCGCGCGAGATGCGTTCGCGCTCGGCGATGCGGGCCAGGTGCGCGACCTCCTCCTGCTTGCGCAGCAGCTGGTCGCGCGAGCGCCGCATGTTTTCCTCGATGACGCTGGCGAATCCGACCGGGCCGCCGACGATCAGCGCCGGCGCCAGGAAGTTGATCTTCAACGTGACGTAAGGCGTGATCACGCAGGCGCACAGCAGCACCAGCGCGATCCCCAGGTAGGAGTAGCCGCGCCGTTCGAAGCGCGAGCACATGGCGCAGCCGAAGATGAAGAAGGTGCTGGCGCCGGAATTGTACGGCGCCCACAGCACGCCGAGCAGCACAACGAACAGCAGCAGCGGCACCACCCGCAGGTTGCTGCGCCAGAAGCTGAGAAAATACACGGGAAAGAACACCAGCACCGTCAGCACCAGCCACGCCACCTCGGCCGGGCTGGGGGCGATGTAGACGTACTTCCACAGGATGAACAGGAACGACCACGCCCACAGATACGGGCCCTTGCCCATGGCCGGCGGCACCCACGGTGCGCGCAGCGCGTTCACCACATTCTGTCCCATGCCCAAGCTCTTCCCCGTTCTGTTATTCGTTCACCAGCCGCACGTCGGCGATCTGGAACTGGTAGTCCCCCACCGCCGGGCCGGCGTTGAACGCGATCATGGTCACGGCGCCGAAGTCGATGCCCTTGAAGCCGTCAAACGGCAGCGCCACTTCCTTCCATTCGCCCGAAGCCTCGAAGCCCTGGTTGACCGGGATCGTAATCCCGCTCGACAGCACGGCGACATTGTAGCGCCGGCCGTCGCCCTTGACGCGGAAGCGCAGCACCTTGGCGCCGCGCAGGTCGGCCGGCTGCATGATCTGCGCGCCCGGCATGAAGGCCAGTCCGGCCCAGGGATAGGCAAAGCCGGGCACCACCTTCGCGTTCACCAGCACCGTGCCGGGCTCCCGCACCTTCAGGTCGACGGTGGATTTGCCGCCGGCGAATTGGTCGGTGGACGGCACCCAGCCCATGCCGATCGGGCTGGCCAGCTTGTCGGCCGTGAACTGGCTGATACGGCCGCCGTCCGGCAGCGCCATCGGCGGCTGCGTGCGCGGCGCCAGCTCCTGCGCCACCTTGTCCTGCTGGGCCTTGCGCAGCGGGCCGGCGGCGTCGCCGTCCTTCCATACTTCGACAATGTGGTGCAATGCGCCGACATCGCTGCCGGCGTCGCCCTGCACCAGCAGCAGGTTGGCCTTGTAGCCCTTGGCGATGCGGCCACGGTCGGCCAGCTTGAAGGCGCGCGCCGGCGCCGACGTGGCGGCGGCCAGCGCCTGTTGCGGCGTCAGCCCGGCCTGCACCAGCGAGCGCACCTCATGCAGCAGGCTCACGCCGTACTGGGTACCCGTGTTGCCGGCGTCGGTGCCGGCCAGCAGCGGCACGCCGGCCTTGCCCAGCGCCGCCACCACCTGCTGCGGCGCCGCCATCAGCGCCTGCTTGGGCTGTGCGCCGTAGGTCACCTTCAACGGCGCGACCTGCTCCTTGGTGAGCAGGCCCGCCAGGCCGGCGTCGCTCAGCACGTCCTCCTCGCGCAGGCCGGCGATGCTCTCCAATACGCTCAGGGTCGGGATGATGAAGGCGTGCTTCTGCCGCGCCAGCTGGACGAAGGCCGCCAGTTCCTCGCCGCTCAAAGCGGGGCCGTTGAACAGGTGGGCCAGGCCGTCCGCGCCCGCCTCCAGCGCGGCACGGGCGTCGGCCAGGTTGCTGATGTGGACTACCGCCAGCTTGCCGCGCGCATGGGCGGCGGCGATGACGGCTTTGACGGTCGGCAGGTCCAATGTCTTCATCGGATGGCCGGGCGAGCCGGCCTCCATCACGATCTTGATGAAGTACGAGCCCTCGGCGATGCGGGCGTCGACGAAGGCTTGTGCGTCCTCGGGCCGCGTCAGCGTGGGGATGGCCATGCCGTACTCGGTGCCGTGGCCTCCCGGCGCGGTGACCAGCGTGCCGGCCGAGTACATGTCGGCCTGGCCGTGGTTGGCGTTGGCGCGCATCTTCTCGGTGATCATCCGCATCGTGTCCACGCCGGTGAACATGTCGATCTGCGTGGTCACGCCGAACATCAGCGGCAGCTCCAGGTGCCGGTAGGCGTGGACGTGGGCGTCGATCAGGCCTGGCAGCAGCGTGCGGCCTGCGCCGTCGACGACGTGGGCGCCGGCCGGCACCGCGCCGTGGAAGTCGGCGTCGGCGATCCTGTCGTCCTTGACCAGCACCGAGCGCTTGGCGTGCATCTGCTCACCGTCGAACACGCGGGCATCGCGTATCAGCCAGGTGTCGGCCAGCGCCGGGAGGGTCAGGCCGAGGCCACAAGCGAACAGCATGGTCGAAAATACAGGTTTCATTGAAGTCTCCGGGTTGGTATGACGACAGTGTGCCGCGATGCCGGGCGGCGGACCAGACGCAAATGCCACAACTTTGACATGACAATTGTCAGCTTGCCCCTCGGGCCAGCCGATGCGGTTAGAATTGTACTAAACAAGCTCCATCCGCCGAACCGGAAGAAAAACACCGTATGCTCAAACGCCGTTTACGAATACTGGCCAGCCTGGGCGCACTGGGCATCCTGCCCGCCATCGCCGCCCCGGCGGCGCCTGTCGCCAAATTCGCGCCGGTGCCGGTGGTATCGATCTTCCGCCCGCTGCAGGCCAACGGCTCGGCCGACGACGCGCTGGCCAGCGGCCGCGTGGTTCCCGGCAGCTATGCGATGGCCCCCAAGGCCAGCAAGCATTGGCGCATCGCCTTCCTGTTCCCCCATTTGAAAGACCCGTACTGGGTCGGCTGCAGCTATGGCGTCATCAGCGAGGCGCGCCGGCTCGGGGTCGCGGTCGACATCCTGCCGGCCACCGGCTACGACGACCTGAAAGGCCAGCTGCGCCAGATGGACGCCGCCATCGCCGCCAAGTACGACGCCATCGTCATCTCGCCGATCGGCATGACGGCCAATAACCACTCGATCGCCAAGGCGCGCGCCGCCGGCATACCGGTGTTCGAGCTGGCCAACGACAGCCGCAGCGACGACCTGACCATCAAGGTCACGACCTCGCTGCGCAACATGGGCGTGGAAGCGACGCGCTGGATGGTGCGCGACGCCCAGCAGCGCGGCCTGAAGTCGGTCAACATCGCGCTGCTGCCCGGTCCCATGGGCGCGGGCTGGGTCAAGGGAGAAGTCGACGGCACCCGCATCGCCGCGGCGGAAGCGGCGATCCCGGTCAACATCATCGACATCCGCTACGGCGACAGCGACCGCCAGATCCAATCGCAACTGGCGGCGCAGCTGCTGGCCAAGCACGGCGCCAAGCTCGATTACCTGCTCGGCTGCACCGGCTGCGCGCCGGCCGCGGTCCAGCCGATCAAGGCGGCCGGCTTGAAGGGCAAGCTGCGCGTGGTGGCCTTCGACCTGACCGACGAAATCGCCCGCCTGATCCGCAGCGGCGACATCTACGCCGCCGCCGACACCAAGGGCGTGAGCCAGGCACGGGTGGCGATCAACGCCGCCGTCAATGTGCTGGAAGGGCGCGGCAAGGACCTGCCGCACACCATCCTGGTCAACCTCGGACTGGTCGACCAGCAGAACTACGGCAGCTATCCCTTCGATACCTCGATCGCGCCGGAAGGCTACAAGGCCGAGCTGTCCTACGACCCGGCCAGGAACTGATCAAGCCTGGCGCTTCAGTTCCACCACCTTGGCGGCGCGGAAGCGTGCCGCCAGTTCGGCCCACTGCGCATCGGCCTTGTCCAGCGCCGCCAGCTTCACGTGGCCGTAGCCGCGCACCTGGTCCGGCAACTGCGCCAGCTTCAATGCCGCCTCCTTGTTGTCGACCCGCAGGCCGGATGCCAGTTCTTCGGCGAAGGCCAGGTAGCGGTCGCGCAACGCGCGCTCACGCTTGCGCTCCAGCGTGTAGCCGAAGACGTCGAGCGGCGTGCCGCGCAGGGACTTGAGCCGGGCCAGCGCGCCGAAGGCCGGCATCATCCAGGCGCCGAAGGTCATCTTGGCCGGCACGCCGGAGCCCGGCTTGCGGCGCGCCAGCAGCGGCGGCGCCAGATGGAAGGCCAGCTTGTAGTCGCCGTCGAACTGCGCGGCGATCTGCGCGCGGAAGGCCGGATCGGCATGCAGCCGCGCCACTTCATACTCATCCTTGTAGGCCATGACCTTGAACAGGTTGCGCGCCACGGCCTTGCTCAACTGCTTGCGCGAGCCGCTGCCTTCCAGCGCGATCTCGCGCAGTTCGACGGCGGTCACCGCATCGAAATAGCGGCGCGCGTAGGCGGCGTTCTGGTACTTGGTCAGCCAGTCGACGCGGAAGGCCACGGTTTCGGCCAGCGACTTCGGCGCGGCGAACTGGATCACCTGCTGCGACGGTTGCGCGAGGCGGTCCAGCGCCGCGCGGTCGGCGGCGGCCAGGCGGCCCAGCATGAAGGCGCGCTTGTTCATGTCGATGGCGACGGCGTTCAATTCGATCGCCCGCATCAGCGCCTCCAGCCCGACCGGCACCAGCCCCAGTTGCCAGGCATAGCCCATCAACAGGATATTGCCGCCGATAGGATCGCCGAGGAAGCGGGCTGCCGTTTCCTGCGCGTCGAGCTGCGACAGGCTGTCCGCGCCGGCCGACGCGGCCAGCTTCTCCAGCAGGCCTTCCTTGTTGATGGAGGCGTCGCGCTCGCGGGTGAATTCGGCGGTCGGGATTTCGCGCTCGTTGGCCACCACCCTGGTGTGCCCGTGGCGCATGACGGACAGGCTGTCCGGCATCGCGGCCACCACCAGGTCGCAGGCGAACACCGCGTCGGCCTGGCGCAGGTCGATGCGCACCTGGTTCAGGCGCGATGGCGACGAGGCCACGCGCACATGCGACAGCACCGCGCCGCCCTTCTGCGCGAAGCCCATGAAGTCCAGCGTGGAGGCGCCCTTGCCTTCCAGGTGGGCGGCCATCGAGATCAGCGCGCCGACGGTGACGATGCCGGTGCCGCCGACGCCGGCCACCAATATCTCGAACGGTTTGGCCAGCGCGTGGCGCGCCGGCTGCGGATAGGCGGCCAGCGCCTGCTCAAGATCGGCCAGCGACAGCTTCACGCTTTCCGGCTTGCGCAGCGCGCCGCCCAGCACCGAGACGAAGCTCGGGCAGAAGCCCTCGACGCAGGAGTAGTCCTTGTTGCAGGACGATTGCTCGATCTGGCGCTTGCGGCCCAGCTCCGTCTCCAGCGGCAGGATGGACAGGCAGTTCGACTGCACGCCGCAATCGCCGCAGCCTTCGCACACGGCCGGGTTGACCACCATGCGGCGCGCCGGATCGGCGAAGACCACCTTGCCCGGCTTGTTCTTCTTGCGGCGGCGGCGCTTCTCGGCGGCACAGGTCTGGTCGTACACCAGCACCGTCACGCCGGCGATCTCGCGCAGCATGCGCTGCATGGCATCGAGCTCGCTGCGGTGGTGCACGGTCACGCCTTCCGGCAGCGTCACGCCCTGGTAGTTTTCCGGCGCATCGGTCACCACCACGACTTTCTTCGCGCCCTCGCTGCACACCTGCTGCACGATCTGCGGCACCGACAGGCTGCCGTCCACCGGCTGGCCGCCGGTCATGGCCACCGCGTCGTTGTACAGGATCTTGTAGGTGATGTTGGTGCGCGCCGCAATGGCCTGCCGTATCGCCAGCGATCCCGAATGGTAGAAGGTGCCGTCGCCCAGGTTCTGGAACACGTGCGGCTCGCCGACGAAGCGCGAGGAGCCGACCCAGCTCACGCCCTCGCCGCCCATCTGCGACAGGTAATTCGTATCGCGCTTCATCCACGTCGCCATGAAGTGGCAGCCGATGCCGGCCAGCGCGCGGCTGCCTTCCGGCACGCGGGTCGAGGTGTTGTGCGGACAGCCGGAGCAGAAATACGGCGTGCGCTTGACGCCGTCGGCGCCGTTCGACAGCAGCTCGGCGGCGCAGAAGTCCGGCAGCATGCGCGCCAGGTCCAGCTGCGGGAAATGCGGCGCCAGCCAGCGCACCAGCGCCGGCGCGATGCGCGACGGCCGCAGCTCTCCCAGCGCAGACAACAGCGCGTCGCCATGGCGGTCGGTCTTGCCGATGACGATGGGACGCTGCTCGTGCGGCAGGTTGTAGAACAGGTTCTTGACCTGCTGCTCGATGACCGCGCCCTTCTCTTCGACCACCAGGATCTCGGCCAGTCCCTCGGCAAACGCCGACAGGCGGGTGCGCTCCAGCGGATAAGTCAGGCCGGGTTTGTACAGGCGCACGCCCAGCTGCTCCAGCCGTTCGAGCGGCAGGTCCATGCGCTCCAGCGCCTCCAGCAAATCGAGGTAGGCCTTGCCGGCGCTGATGATGCCGATGGTGGCGCGCGGCGCCGGCACCACCAGCTTGTCGATGGAATTGGCGCGGGCGAAGGCCTGCACCGCCTCCAGCTTGGCGGCGGCGCGCTGCTCCAGCGCGAGGCCCGGCAGGTCCGGCCAGCGGTTGTGCAGGCCGTCCGGCGGCGCGGTGTAATCAGTGGGCACGACGTACCGCGGCAACGGCGGCAGCTCGACCACCGCGCCGCCCTCCACCGTTTCCGAGATGGCCTTGAAGCCGCTCCACGCGCCCGAGTAGCGCGACATCGCCCAGCCGTACAGGCCAAACTCCATGTACTCCTGGATGTTGGCCGGATTAATCACTGGCATGCCCCAGGCGATCAGCGCCTGCTCGCTCTGGTGCGGCATCGACGACGACACGCAACCGTGGTCGTCGCCCAGTATCACCAGCACGCCGCCATGCGGCGAGGAGCCGTAGACGTGGCCGTGCTTGAGCGCGTCGCCGGCGCGGTCCACGCCCGGCCCTTTGCCGTACCACATGGCGAACACGCCATCGACCTTGCGGGTCGGGTCGGCCTCCACCTGCTGCGAACCCATGACGGCGGTCGCGCCAAGTTCCTCGTTGATCGCCGGGAGGAATTCGATGTGGTGGCCTTGCAGCAGGTCCTTGGCGCGCCACAGTTCCTGGTCCACCGCGCCCAGCGGCGAGCCGCGGTAGCCGCTGACGAAACCAGCGGTGTTGAGTTGACGCGCCTCGTCGCTGAGCTTTTGCATGCACAGCAGGCGCACCAGCGCCTGGGTGCCGGTCAGGAACACGCGGCCTTCGGCGCGGGTCAGGTTGTCGTCCAGCGCGTAGTGTGGATCGGCCAGGAATGGCACGGGAATGGTCAAGGTATTCATTGTCTCGTTATGTTTTTTTGATGAGACAGGATATGCCGCGCCAAGCGAAAAATTATTTCTATCTTTGCCGCGCCCGGGGCTAGAATGGCGAGAATCTTTCGAAATTTGACCTAAAACATGAAAAATACTTCTATCGACCTCGCCTCGGTGAAAATCCTTGCTGAGCTGCAAAAAAACGGCAGGATTTCGTCCAACGAGCTGGCGGAGAAGATCGGCATGTCGGCCAGCCCGTGCTGGCGGCGGCAGAAGGAATTGGAGGATAACGGCTACATCGTCCGTTACACCGCGCTGGTGGACCGGCGCAAACTGGGCCTGTCCGTGGTGTGCCTGCTGCACATCTCGCTGGCGCGGCATGAGGAAGGCGTGGTCGAACAGTTCGAGGCCTCCATGCGCTTGCGTCCGGAGGTGGTCGAATGCTACGAGACCACCGGCAGCTCGGACTACATGGTCAAGGTCGTGGTGGCCGACATGGACGCCTATCACGACTTCCTGCATAACGTGCTGGTCAAGCTGAACGGCGTGGCGCAGGTCAACACCAGCGTGGCGCTGCGCGAAGTGAAGTACGAGACGGCGCTGCCCTTGTAGGCCCGCCGTTATTCGTGGCGCAGCGCCTCGATCGGGTCCATGCGCGCGGCGCGGCGCGCCGGCACGTAGCCGAACACCACGCCGATCCCTGCCGAGAACAGGAAGGACAGCAGGTTCACGCCGGGATTGAACAGGTACGGCAGCTGCAGGGCGTGCGCCATCAGCACCGTCGCCAGCGCCGCCAGCAGCACGCCGGCCAGCCCGCCCAGCGCGGCCAGCACCATCGCCTCGATCAGGAACTGCAGCAGCACGTCGCGCTCCTGCGCGCCGATGGCCAGCCGCAGGCCGATCTCGCGCGTGCGCTCGGTCACGCTCACCAGCATGATGTTCATGATGCCGATGCCACCCACCAGCAGGCTGACCGCCGCCACCGCCGCCAGCAGCGTCGTCATCACGCGGGTGGCGCCGGACATCGTCTCGGCCAGCTGGCGCGTGTCGAGGATGTTGAAGTTGTCCTCCTCGGCCGCGCCCAGCTTGCGGCGCTCGCGCAGCAGCAGCCGCAGGCGCGCCTGCAGCGCGGTGGCGTCGCTGCCCTCCTGCATGGAGATCAGCAGCGTGTTCACGCGCTGGTTGCCGGTCACGCGGCGCTGCAGCGTGTGCAGCGGCAGCAGCACCACGTCGTCCTGGTCGTTGCCCATCGCGCCCTGGCCCTTGGGCGCCAGCAGCGCCACGATCACGCAGGAGAACTGCTTGATGCGCAGCCGCTCGCCCAGCGGATCGCGGCGGCCGAACAGCGAGCGCGCCACCGTCGCGCCCAGGGCGCAGACGGCGCCGCCGGCGCGCTGCTCGCCGTCGTCGAACTGGCGGCCGGCGCTCAGCGTCCAGTTGGCGGCGGTGATCCAATCGGCGCTGCCGCCGGTGACGGTGGTGGTCCAGTTGCGGCCATTGGCCACCACGGTGGCGCCGCTGCGCGCCTCGGCGGCCACCGCGCGGATGCCGCCGATCTGCAGCGCGATGGCCTCGGCGTCGGCTTCCTTGAAGGCCGGCGCGCCGGAGCCGCCCTGCCCCATGCGCTGGCCGGTGCGCACCATCAGCAGGTTGCTGCCCAGGCTCGCGATCTGGTCGTGCACCGCCTGGGTCGCGCCGTTGCCCAGCGTGACCATGGCGATCACCGCGCCCACGCCGATCACGATGCCCAGCATGGTCAGGAAGGAGCGCAGCAGGTTGCGCCGGATCGAGCGCAGCGCCAGCAGGATGGTGTTGAGCAGCATTAGCCCGCCTCCAGCGCGGCAGGGTTCTGCTCATCGCTCTCGATGCGGCCATCGCGGAAGCGCACGATGCGCTGCGCGTACAGGGCCATGTCCGGCTCGTGGGTGACCATCACCACCGTGATACCCTGCTCGCGGTTCAGGCGCGCCAGCAGCTCCATGATTTCGGCGCTGCGCTGGCTGTCGAGATTGCCGGTCGGTTCGTCGGCCAGCAGCAGCGACGGCGCGCTGACGATGGCGCGCGCGATGGCGACCCGCTGCTGCT
>Ga0308157_10004502_pt1 | contig 18453 bp, 14 predicted proteins | sample PhyBR1_FD_201035 | JGI IMG/M metagenome (GOLD analysis project Ga0308157, IMG submission 201035) | Phyllosphere microbial communities from UC Gill Tract Community Farm, Albany, California, United States - DLSLB.R1 | ecosystem: Host-associated > Plants > Phyllosphere > Unclassified | place: USA...
CGCGATGGCGTGGGGTGACCACTGGGATGGTTGTGGGCCAGGATGACGGCGGCGGCATTGCGCGCCAGCGATTCAATGACGACTTCTCGGGGATAGACCGAGGTTTGCGTCAGCGTTCCTCTGAAGAGTTCCAGCGTGTCGATGACCTGGTGCTGCGCATCCAAAAACACGACAGCAAAGACTTCATGGGGCCGGTCGCCCAGCCAAAGGCGCAGGTAATCGCGCACAGCCAGAGGAGAGGTCAAGACGGCCGTCTCGCGCAGCCCGCATTCCAGCAGTTTCAGAGCGCGCTGCACCACGCGGGGGCGGCTGTAGGTTGTCAGGGGCGCAATGCAATGCGCTTGGGGTCGGGTTGGCAGGCAATCTTCGACGGACAGAGGCTTGGTCATAGGAGCTCCAGAAACAAGAAAGCCCCGTGGCAAAGCCAACGGGGCAAGGTGGGGGATCAATTCGCGCGAAGCGCTGGCTGCATCACGGCGGCATAAAGCCCGGCATGGCCGTAAAGCAGTCATACCGGAGGACGCTCAGCAGTGAGCCAGCCAGAAGACGCGATGCAGGAATCCTTGGGGGATTTCCACGTGGGTGATATGTGGTTGAAAAATCTGGAGTCGAGCGCTGACGCATCCACAGTGCTGTCCGACGGCGTCAGATCCAGCCTGATCCAATCAGAAATGGGATGGTAGAAAGGATGGTAGAAGAAAAAGAAAAAGCGCCTGAAAGGCGCTTGTTTCCTGGGTATCTGGCGGAGGCTGTGAGATTCGAACTCACGGACAGTTACCCGTCGGCAGTTTTCAAGACTGCTGGTTTAAACCACTCACCCAAACCTCCGAAGCCTGCGATTTTACACACAGATCGTCGCCCTCAGGCCTTGAGCAGGCCCTGGGTCTCGATGAAGGCCACTACCTGGGCCAGGCCCTCTTGGGTCTTGAGATTGGTCATCACGAAAGGCTTGAGGCCCTTGGGCGTGGAGCGCATGCGCACGGTGTCGGCATGCATCACATCGAGGTTGGCGCCGACATGCGGGGCCAGGTCGGTCTTGTTGATGATGAACAGATCGCTCTTGGTGATGCCGGGGCCGCCCTTGCGCGGGATCTTCTCGCCCGCGGCGACGTCGATCACGTAGATCGTCAGGTCGGAGAGTTCTGGGCTGAACGTGGCCGCGAGGTTGTCGCCGCCCGACTCGATGAAGACGATATCGGCATCCGGGAACTGGCCCAGCATGCGGTCTATGGCTTCGAGGTTGATCGAGGCGTCTTCGCGGATCGCGGTGTGCGGGCAGCCGCCGGTTTCCACGCCCATGATGCGCTCGGCGGGCAGCGCGCCACTCACCGTGAGCAGGCGCTGGTCTTCCTTGGTGTAGATGTCGTTGGTGATCGCGACCAGATCGTACTGTTCGCGCATGGCCTTGCAGAGCATTTCCAGCAAGGTGGTCTTGCCCGAGCCCACGGGGCCGCCGATGCCGACGCGCAGCGGGGGCAGCTTCTTGCTGCGGTGGGGGATGTGGTGAAGTGGCGAGGTCATGATCGGAACAGTCGTGAGTACTGGTTTTCATGCTGGGCCGAAAGAATGGCCAGCATGGGGGAAAAGGCCTGGCGCTGCGCGTCGGGCAGGGCCAGCGCGTGGTCCACGGCGGCGGGAATCGCGGCGCTGAGCTGCGCCAGGATGCGCTGGCCCGCGCTCTGGCCCAGGGGCACGGCCTTGATCGCGGCCTGGACCATGTTCTCGGCCCAGCCAAAGGTATAGGCCAGCAGCGCGGGCCGCGCCGAGGCGCCGCTGAAATGCGCGGCCAGCGAGAACGCCAGCGGGTAGCTCGCGTCCTGCGCCGCCAGCCACTCGATGGTGTTGAGATGCGCCGCGTCCTGCGGGTACTGGTTGCGCAGCCAGGCGATCAGCGAGCGGCCCATCTGCTCGGTCTGCAGGCGCAGCTCGCTGCTTTCACGCGTCTGGCGCACCCAGGCGTTGAGCGCAGCCAGGCGCGTGCGGTCACCCGCCTGCCAGGCGGGCAGGGCCTGGGCAATGGCGGCCATGTCACCGCGCGCCTGCGTGAGCTGCAGTTGCTGGACCAGCCATTGCGCGGCATCGGCTTCGCCTTCGACCCAGCCGCTGCTGATCGCGGCTTCCAGGCCTTCGGAATAGGAGAAGCCGCCTATGGGCAGCGCGGGCGAGGCCAGCCACATCAGCTGCAGCAGGCTGTGCGGCGCGACGGCCGGCGCGGCCTGGGCGGCAGCGGCCGCGGCCTGGCGCCGGCGCCAGGGCAGGGGCGCGCGCGCGGCGGGGCTGGGGGGGCGCAGGGCCATGGTCTGGTGAATCAATGCGCGTGGTTGCAACCGGGGCCATGGACATGGCCGTGGTCATGGTCATGGTCATGGTCATGTTCATGCTTGTGCGCATTGCCATGCGCATGGTGGCTGTGGCCGTCGTTGGTCACATGGCCGCCATAGGCCCCGCCTTCGGGCTCGAACGGCATCTCGGCCTCGACCACGGTCAGGTGCATGCTGCGCAGCATGTCGGCCAGCACATGGTCGGGTTCGATCTTCAGATGGTCGGGCTGCAGCTCTATGGGCACATGGCGGTTGCCCAGGTGGTAGGCGGCGCGCGTCAGATCGAACGGCGTGCCATGCGTGGGGCAGGTGGTGATGTGGAGCACCTTCTGCGGCGCGGCGATCACGCGCACCATCGAGCCGTCTTCGGCAATCAGCACATCGCCGCCGCGCACGGCCTGGCCGCGCGGCAGGAAGATGGCCAGTTCGCGGCCTTGCGAGTCGGTCGCGGCAAAACGGCTTTTCTGGCGCACGTCCCAGTCGAGTTCGATGGTCGTTGCACGTTGGAGCAGCACACGGGCCAGTCCTTTGCCTTGGGGGATCAGTTTTTGCAGGGAGAGCATTTTTATTCAGTGAGCTGGGGGCGGGTCAGGGGTGCGCTGGAGCGGGAACGTTTCAGAGCGTGTCGACAAAACGTTTTAGCATGTGTCGCATGACCGATCCTATTCCCCATATCCCCAGTGGCTGTCCCATGGTTGCCGTCTACGGCACCTTGCGCCGTGGCGGCAGCAACGATATCCGGCGCTGGCAGGCCGATGTGCGCTGGCTCGGGCATTGCCGGCTGCCGGGGCAGCTGCATGACCTGGGGCCGTATCCGGGGCTGGTGCTCGATGGCAGTTACAAGGTGCTGGCCGAAGTCTACGAACTCAATCCCGCGCTGGAGCGCGAACTCGATCGGGTCGAGGAGATCTGGCCGATCGACATCGGCGAATATGCCAAGCACATCGTCGATGTGGAGCTGCTGCCGCTGGACGGCGGCCCGCCCCAGGCCGTGCCGGTGCTGATCTATGTCGCCCAGCCCGCGGGAGTGCAGGGGCGGGCGGTGATCGACGCCGACGACTGGCTGGCCTGGTGGACGCAGCGGCAAGGCTAGCTCCTCAGAACAGGAAGTAGCGCTGCGCCATGGGCAGCGATACCGCGGGCTCGCAGGTCAGCAGTTGGCCGTCGGCGCGCACGCTATAGGTCTGCGGATCGACTTCCATCGTCGGCGTGTAGTCATTGAGCAGCATATGGCGCTTGCCTATGCCGCGGATGTTCTTCACCGCCGACAGCGTCTTGGCCAGATGAAAGCGCTCGCCAATGCCATTGGCCAGGCCGGCCTGCGACACAAACGTCAGCGACGACCGGGCCAGCGCGCCGCCATAGGAGGCAAACATCGGCCGGTAATGCACGGGTTGGGGCGTGGGAATCGAGGCGTTGGGGTCGCCCATGGCCGCCATGGCAATGCTGCCGCCCTTGAGAATCAGCGCCGGCTTGACGCCAAAGAACGCGGGCTTCCAGATCACGATATCGGCCCATTTGCCGACTTCGAGGCTGCCGACCTCGTGGCTGATGCCGTGGGCAATCGCCGGATTGATGGTGTATTTGGCGATATAGCGCTTGATGCGGAAGTTGTCGTGGCGCGCGCTGTCGCCGGGCAGGGCGCCGCGCTGGAGCTTCATCTTGTGCGCGGTCTGCCAAGTGCGCAGAATCACTTCGCCGACGCGGCCCATGGCCTGGCTGTCGGAGCTGAACATGCTGATCGCGCCCAGGTCGTGCAGTATGTCCTCGGCGGCAATCGTTTCCTTGCGGATGCGGCTTTCGGCAAAGGCCAGGTCTTCGGCAATCGACGGGTCGAGGTGGTGGCAGACCATCAGCATGTCGACATGCTCGTCGAGCGTGTTGATGGTGTAGGGCCGGGTCGGGTTGGTCGAGCTGGGCAGCACGTTCTGCAGGCCCACCACTTTGAGGATGTCGGGCGCATGGCCGCCGCCCGCGCCTTCGGTGTGGAAGGTGTGGATGGTGCGGCCCTTGAACGCGGCGACGGTGTCTTCGACAAAGCCGCTTTCATTGAGCGTGTCGGTGTGGATGGCGACCTGCGTGTCGGTGAGTTCGGCCACATTCAAGCAATTGTCGATGGCCGCGGGCGTGCTGCCCCAGTCTTCGTGCAGCTTGAGGCCGATGGCGCCGGCATCGATCTGCTCGTGCAGGCCCGCGGGCAGGCTGGTGTTGCCCTTGCCCAGAAAGCCGAGGTTCATGGGAAACGCATCGGCGGCCTGCAGCATGCGCTCCATGTGCCAGGGGCCGGGCGTGCAGGTGGTGGCAAACGTTCCCGTGGCCGGGCCCGTGCCGCCACCGATCATGGTGGTGATGCCGCTGGTCAGCGCTTCTTCGATCTGCTGGGGCGCGATGAAGTGGATATGCGTGTCCACACCGCCGGCGGTCACGATGCAGCCTTCGCAGCTGATGATCTCCGTGCCCGGGCCGATGATGATGTCCACGCCGGGCTGGGTGTCGGGATTGCCGGCCTTGCCGATGGCAACGATGCGCCCGCCCTTGAGGCCGATGTCGGCCTTGACGATGCCCCAATGGTCGACAATCAGCGCATTGGTCAGTACCGTGTCCATCGCGCCTTGGTCGCGGCTTTTCTGGCTTTGCGCCATGCCGTCGCGAATCGTCTTGCCACCGCCGAACTTGACTTCCTCGCCGTAGCTGCCCGCGGCCAGCGTGTAGTCGCGTTCGACTTCGAGCAGCAGATCGGTGTCGGCCAGGCGCACGCGGTCGCCCGTCGTGGGCCCAAAGGTTTCCGCATAGGCGCGGCGTTCCATCGTGGCCATGTTCACTGCTCTCCAGGCTGGTTGTCGAGCGCGCCTTGGACCAGGCCGCGAAAGCCGTAGACCAGGCGTTCACCCGCGAAATCGACGAGTTCCACCGTGCGCTGCTGGCCCGGCTCGAAGCGCACGGCCATGCCGCTGGCGATGTTCAGCCGCATGCCATGGGCCGCGGCGCGGTCGAAATCCAGACCGGCATTGGTTTCGGCGAAGTGGTAGTGCGAGCCGACCTGGATCGGCCGGTCGCTGGCATTGCGCACCAGCAGCGTGGTGCAGCGGCGGCCTGTGTTGAGGGCATGTTCGCCCGCGTCGAGAATCAGTTCACCAGGCACCATGGCGTGTCTCCTCAGGCCAGGCGCGTGAGCATGAACACGCCCAGCGCGGCCGTGGCGGCGCCGCCCAGCGCGGTGAGAACGCGGTGGCGTTGCAGCACCGCGCGGCCCAGCAGCATGCCGGCCAGATGCAGCACGCCCGAGCCCAGCGCGATGCCGGCCAGCGCCGCAACGGCCGTGAGGCCGGTGTCGCCCGCGAGCTCATAGCCGTGGGCCGCGCCGTGGAAGAACGCAAACACGCCGGCCAGCGTGGCCGCCACGCCCCAGGGCATCTTCTTTTGCAGCGCGAGCAGCAGGCCCAGCACCAGCACCGAGGCCGCGATCATGGGCTCGACGCCGGGCAGTTGCAGGCCGGCGAAACCGGCAAGGGCACCGGCGACCAGCAGCGCGACAAACGCCGCGGGCGCGCGCCAGGCCGGGTTCACGGTGAGCGCGCTCCAGGCACCCACGGCCACCATGGCCGCGAGGTGATCGGCGCCGGTGAACGGGTGGGCAAAGGCGTGCAGCGCGGTGTCGACCAGGCCGTGGCTGTGCGCACCACCCGCGGCCGGGTGGGCCAGGGCGGCAAAGGGCAGCGCGGCGAGGGCGGCGCCGGCGGTGGCGATCAGGGGTTTGACTTGCATGGCGAGGGCTTGAAAAAGGGTTTAGACAATCGGGTCGTGCACCGTGACCAGCTTGGTGCCGTCAGGAAACGTGGCTTCGACCTGGATGTCGGGAATCATTTCCGCAATGCCGTCCATCACATCGGCGCGCGTGAGCACCGTGCGGCCTTCGCTCATCAGCTGGGCCACGGTCTTGCCGTCGCGCGCGCCTTCCATCACGGCTGCGCTGATCAGCGCCATGGCTTCGGGGTAGTTGAGCTTCAGGCCACGGGCCTTGCGCCGCTCTGCCACCAGGGCGGCGGTGAACAGAAGCAGCTTGTCTTTTTCGCGCGGAGTGAGTTCCATGGCGTAGGGGCGGGGACGGTGCAGATGATGGCTTTGCAGCAAGGTACGTGCCATGCTGCGACATGGCACAGAAGCTGCACGCAGTCCTGTTGCCATGATTCAAGCCACTCCTGATCCACACTGCCCGCCAACGGAACCCTTGGCCGCGCCCGCGCAGCAGCGTGTGGTCAAGGTGCGGCGCGACTACAACCGCTGGGTCGCGACCGAGACGCTCGAGGACTATGCGCTGCGCTACACGCCGCAGCGCGGGCGCCGCTGGTCGGAGTGGGGCGTGGCGCATACGGCGTTTGGCGCGGCCTCGTTCCTGGTGCTCGAGGCCGTGGGCGCGACGCTGCTGGTGCAGTACGGTTTCATCAATGCCTTCTGGGCCATTGTCTGCACCGGGCTGATCATCTTTGCCGCGGGCCTGCCGATCAGCGTCTATGCGGCGCGCCATGGCGTGGACATGGATCTGCTGACGCGCGGCGCGGGCTTTGGCTATATCGGCTCGAGCATCACTTCGCTGATCTATGCGAGCTTCACCTTCATCTTCTTTGCGCTCGAGGCGGCGGTGATGGCCTATGCGCTGGAACTCGCGCTCGACATCCCGCCGCGCTGGGGCTATCTGATCTGCGCGCTGGTGGTGATTCCACTGGTCACGCACGGGGTGTCGGCGATCAGCCGGCTGCAGGTCTGGACCCAGCCGCTGTGGCTGCTGATGCTGATCGTGCCCTTTGTGTTTGTGGCGATGCACCAGCCTGGGGTGTTTTCCGAGGTCTTGCACTATCCAGGTGCAGGCTTGCAGCACGCATGCCAGACTGCAGGCTTCAGCCTGCCTCTGTTTGGTGCAGGTCTCACGATGGGCATTGCACTGATCACGCAGATGGGCGAGCAGGCCGACTATCTGCGCTTCATGCCGGTGCGCACGCCGGCCAACCGCTGGCGCTGGTGGGGCGCGGTGATGCTGGGCGGGCCGGGCTGGGTGCTGCTGGGCGTGGCGAAGATGCTGGGCGGTGCGCTGCTGGCCTATCTGGCGATCTCGCAGGCCGTGCCGCCCGACCATGCGGTGGACCCGAACCAGATGTACCTGGCCGCGTACAACTATGTGTTTCCCGACTACGGCTGGGCGGTGGCGGCCACGGCGCTGTTCGTGGTGCTGTCGCAGCTCAAGATCAATGTGACCAATGCCTATGCGGGGTCGCTGGCCTGGAGCAACTTCTTCTCGCGCATCACGCACAGCCACCCGGGGCGCGTGGTGTGGGTGGTGTTCAACACGCTGATCGCCTTCATGCTGATGGAGATGAATGTGTTCCGCGCGCTGGGCGAAGTGCTGGGGCTGTACTCGAATCTGGCAATTGCCTGGATCATGGCCGTGGTAGCCGATCTGGTCATCAACAAGCCCATGGGCTGGTCACCGCGCGGCATAGAGTTCAAGCGCGCGCGGCTTTACGACATCAACCCCGTGGGCGTGGGCGCGATGGCGCTGTCGTCGCTGCTGTCGGTGGCCGCGCACCTGGGTGCGTTCGGCCCGCTGGCCCAGGCGTTCTCGGCGCTGATCGCCATGCTGGTGGCGCTGGTGACCTCGCCGCTGATTGCCTGGTGGACGCGTGGGCGCTATTACCTCGTGCCCACGGCGGCCACGGCAGCGCCGGCCTGTTCCGCCATGCAGGCCGCGGGCCCGCTGCGGCTGCAGCGCTGCGTGGTCTGCGAACGCGAGTACGAAGCGCCCGACATGGTGCATTGCCCGGCCTACCAGGGCGGCATCTGTTCGCTGTGCTGCACGCTGGACGCGCGCTGCGGCGATCTGTGCCGGCCGCAGGCGCATCTCGCGGTGCAGTGGCGCGCGGCCGCGCGCCGGCTGCTGCCCGTCAGCATGTGGCGGCTGCTCGACAAGGGGCTGCTGCACTTCATGCTGCTGATGCTGCTGATCGTGCCCACGCTGGCCGCGGTGCTCGGCCTGCTCTATCTGCTGGAGCTGCAGACGCATGCGCGCAGCCTGCCGGTCAATGCGCTGCCCGGCGCCGAAGCCGTGCTGCAGACCGTGCTGCTCAAGGTGGGCGTGGGCCTGCTGCTGATCTCCGGCGTCGTTGCCTGGTGGCTGGTGCTGGCCCAGCACAGCCGCAAGGTCGCGCAGCAGGAATCGAACCGCCAGACCGGCCTGCTGGTGCGCGAGATCGCGCTGCACCGCGCCACCGACGGCCAGTTGCAGCAGGCGCGGCGCGCGGCCGAAGACGCGCGCACCGTCGCCGAAGACGCACGCCGCGCCGCCGATCTCGCCAACCAGGCCAAGAGTCGCTATATCAGCGCCATCAGCCACGAGCTGCGCACGCCGCTCAACAGCATTCTGGGCTATGCCCAGCTGATGGGCGAAGACGCCGAAGTGCCGCCGCACCGGCGCCAGGCCGTGGCCGTGATCCGGCGCGGCGGCGAGCATCTGCTGTCGCTGATCGAGGGCACGCTGGACATCGCGCGCATCGAGTCGGGCAAGCTCGCGCTGCAGGTCCAGCCCATGCAGTTTGCCGCGGGCCTGCAGGAGATGGCCGGCATGTTTGAACTACAGGCCGCGGCCAAGGGCCTCACGTTCCACTACGAGCCCGAAGGCGCGCTGCCCGAATGGGTGCGCACCGATGAAAAGCGGCTGCGCCAGATCCTGTTCAATCTGCTGGGCAATGCGATCAAGTTCACGGCGCGCGGCAGCGTCACGCTGCGCGTGCGCCACAGCCGGCAGATGGCCCATGTGTCGGTGATCGATACCGGTCCGGGCCTGAGCGAAGCCGAGCAAGCCCAGGTCTTCGAGCCGTTTGCGCGCGGCTCGGGCGCGCAGTCGAGTGCCGGTGCCGGCCTGGGGCTGACCATGGCCAAGATGCTGACCGAACTGATGGGCGGGGCGCTGAGCGTCAGCAGCCAGCCGGGCCAGGGCGCGGCTTTTCATATCCGGCTGTTCCTGCCGTCGCTCGAACGCGGTCCGGCCCAATTGCCCGTCGTGCCCAGGCCCGTGGGCTATGTGGGCGCGACGCGCCGGCTGCTTGTCGTGGACAACGAGGAGGCCGACCGCGAACTGCTGGCGCAACTGCTGGTGCCACTGGGCTTTGCCGTGCAGCACGCGGCCAACGGCGCCGAGGCCCTGGCATTGCTCGCCGCCGGCTTGCGGCCGCAGGCGATCTTCATGGACCTGGCGATGCCGGGAATGGACGGCTGGGAATGCCTGCGCCAGCTGCGCCAGATGCCGCTCGGCGAGGTGGCCTGTGCGATTGTCTCGGCCAACGCTTTCGACCGCGAGATGCCCAATGACGTGGGCATCACGCCGCAGGACTTCCTGGTGAAACCGGTGCGCCACAGCGAACTGCTGCAATGGCTCGAAGACCGGCTCGAACTCGTGTGGCGCAGCGCGCCTGTGCGGCCAGCCCCGCCAGCGTTGGCGGTGCCGGCAGCCACGGGCTTGAGCGGCGTGCCCGAAACCGCGCTGGCGGCGCTGCGCCAGGCGCTGGAATGGGGCTATATGCGCGGCGTGGAACAGGCACTGGCGCAGCTGGCGCAGGACCATCCGCAGGCCGCTGTGCTGTGGCAACGGCTGCAGGCGCAGGCCCAGCAGTTCCAGTTCGAGGCCATTGCGGTGCAATTGAGTGACAAGGCTTGATGATGGATTCCTTCGCTCCCCCGGCGCGTGACGCCAGCCTGGTGTTGATCGTCGACGATGTACCCGACAACCTCGCGATGCTGCACGACGCGCTCGATGCGGCCGGTTACATGGTGCTCGTGGCCACCAATGGCGAGGCCGCGCTGGCGCGCGCCGCCCAGGCCCAGCCCGATATCGTGCTGCTCGATGCGCTGATGCCGGGCATGGACGGCTTTGAAGTCGCGCGCCGTCTCAAGGCCAATCCGCAGACGGCGCAGATTCCCATTGTCTTCATGACCGGCCTGACCGAAACCGAGCATCTGATTGCCGCGCTCGCGGCCGGCGGCGTCGACTATGTGACCAAGCCGATCAAGCCCGCCGAAGTGCTGGCGCGCATGGGCGTGCACCTGGGCACGGCGCGGCGCGCGCGCGCCCAGCAGCAGCAGGCCGTGCAGGCGCGCAGCGCGCTCGATGCGTTCGGCCATGCGAGCCTCACGGTGCGCATTGCCGACGGCCGCGTGCTGTGGCAGACGCCGCTGGCGCGCGAACTGCTGCGCCGCCACCTGGGCATCGACGGCCCGCGCCCGGCGCTGCCCGCCGAGATCACCGCCTGGATACAGCGCCAGCAGGCGACGCTGGCGCTGCAGCACGAGCCGCCGCGCTGGACCTTCGACCACGGGCAGGGCCCGGTCGTGCTGCGCCTGCACCCGCCCTCGCCCGAAGCCGAGGAGTCGGGGCCAGGCGAACTGCTGCTGGTGATGCGCGAGGAGTCGGACCTGGCCGCGCGCGAAACGCTGCGCCAGGGCTTTGGCATCACCGCCAAGGAGGCCGAAGTGCTCTACTGGCTGGCCCAGGGCAAGATCAATCGCGACATCGCCGAGATCGTCGGCAGCAGCCCGGCCACGGTGAAAAAGCACCTCGAACGCATCTTCGCCAAGCTGGGCGTGGAGACGCGCACCGCGGCCGCGGCCATGGCGATGGCGCGCCTGCCGGCATGATGAGGATTGGCAATCTGCGCCATCCAGATTTCCAACCCCGGTGCGCTGCCAGCCTGTCTACACTCGACGGCATGACGCTGGAAAACTCCTCTCCCTCCGCCCTCGACGATTCGACCCTGGCCTTTGCCGACAAGGTCTTCGACGCCGCCCGCACGGGCGACGCCGACAGCCTGGCCCAATGGCTGGCCGCGGGCCTGCCGCCCGATCTGCGCAACGCCAAGGGCGACAGCCTGCTGATGCTGGCCAGCTACCACGGCCATGCGGCCGCGGCCAGGCTGCTGCTGCAACATGGCGCCGATGCGGCGCTGGCCAATCTGCGCGGCCAGACGCCGCTGGCCGGTGTGGCCTTCAAGGGCGATCTGACGATGGCAGAACTGCTGCTGGATCACGGTGCCGGCGTTGACAGCCCATCACCTGATGGCCGAACGCCGCTGATGTTTGCCGCGATGTTCAATCGCCTCGACATCATGCAGCTGCTGATCGCGCGCGGCGCGCAGGTCGACGCGACTGATGCCCAAGGCACGACGCCGCTGGGCTGCGCGCTGGCGATGGGCGCGCAGGAGGCGGTGGCGGTGTTGCGCGGGCAGGGTGGATAGAGTGCCTTTACCCGCCGTTCGTCCTGAGCGGGGTAAGCGAGACGACATCTCGCAATGCATTTTTGATGGGCAGCAGGGCCTAAAAATCCCGTTCGTCCTGAGCTCGTCGAAGGACGAATGGGCGCACTATCCGAAGATGAACCCGCCCTTCGACTGGGTCTCCTAGACGGGCTCAGGGCGGACGGCCATTAGTCATTCGTTTTAAGTAAAGCGCGACTAACCAAGCGCTGGTTGCACTCATGAATTCAACTATAAGTCATTGATTTATATGAAAAAATCTGTTTTTTGAGTGTCATCGAAGGATCAACGTCCTGCGCTCGGATGCTCCCTCGGTCGCAGATGGCGCACCTCAATGATGAGCATGCGCCGGGAAGCCTCGTCTAGCAGCCGATCGATCTTCAGGCAGTTGCCCTCATCCAGATTGGCATCCCATTCGTCGAGCATCAAGATGGCAGGCGCCATCGACAGCCCATTTTCGATTTCTTTGATCCGCCCCTGACCGGTTGAGAGCCCGCTGCTGGCGTCGAGAAAATGGGTCTCGGGCGTAATCAATATCGCATCGGCAGCCCTGTCCTTGATGATTTTCAGCAAGGTCGATTTGCCTGAGCCGTTCTCTCCCGTCACCCGGTAGCGCCCTGTGCCCTGTAATTCCTGGATCAGGTCGCTGGGCCGAATCTCCTTTTGAGCCATGCTGTCCCAGACGGAAACGGACTGCAATGGCTCTTCATGCATCCGCTGGTGTTTTTCCAGCCCTGCGCAGAATCCATCGAGATTGCGCAGCTTGGCGCCGACCAGAAAGAACTGGCTCAGATAGACGCTTAGTGCATGCACATTCCCGAAAACCTGCAGGCTGCGCGGAAGCAGCGCGACCAGCGCGCCGGCGATGGACGCCCTGAACAGTTCTGTGAACTGAAAAACCCCAATCAACGCCAAGGTGGAAATGATGATGGGACAGCAGGCGACGACCTGCTCCAGCATCGCATACCTATTGATCTCGCGGAAATATTGGTGCGTTTTGTCATCAAGAATGCGAAGCCCTGCAGCTCGCATTTTTCGGCTGCCAAACATGGAGCAGGTCCAGACGGGCTCGATGGACAGCAAAGCGTCCTGTCGTCGGTGCTGCATGGTGCCTGCCAAACGTTCTATTCTGCGACGCAGTAGCATCACTAGCGCAAATGAAACCACCAGTGAAGCCGAGATGGATGAAGCGATTTCCCAACCCATTGCCATGTGGAACACCGCGAGCGTGAGAACAATATTGAGGGCCACGGAAACCATTTCGAGATAGAACTCACAGGCATGCGCAATGGTTGGCAAGGCCTCGGCAGCGAGCCATTGGGCAATGGACTGCTTGTTCTTTTCCGAGGCGTATTGCACGCTTTCGGTGGCGGCAAGAAGTGTAGCGGTTGAGTATTTTTTCCAGATATTGTTTGATGCGCGTGTTGAAAGTAAGGTCGCTGCCGAGCTGGAGATGTATGCCGTGAGAGCAAACATGAAAAATAGCGAAATATTTTCAAGGGCGTGATTGATATTCCCATTCGCCAGGGCAATGCCGGCCAAGGCTATGCAGTAGGTGGAAGTCGCCAGCAGTGACTGCTGAGACAGTGTGAACGCGAGTGCGCATAGAAAACGCTTGTCGCTAAGAAACATTGCGCCTGCCTACAGGTTGTATAAATGAATGAATGCGATGGAAAGCGTGATAATAAGTCCGGCGAATATTGAAATCTTTAAGAGATACTGGCTTCGTAATAGAATCGCTTCCTCAACTTTTATTCTTATTTTTCCTTGTGAAGGCTGTTTGGAGAATTTTCTGATGAAGGAATTCAGGAATATTATTTTTGAAAAAATGCTGTAGTGATTGGGGTGTATGAATTGCAAATCATGGGCTGTGAGATCTCTCATCACAAGAATGGGTGTTGGGGTTCTGAGTGGAAAGTACTTGTCCGAATGAAGGCTTGGTGCCTGACTTTCCTTGTAAAGTGCACCTAGCATGAGTTCATTGCTTATGCAGCTGGATTTGGCTTTTATATGAGCCTGTAATAAACGAAGTACTTCGAATTCAGCCTCGAAAAGTATAATCATTGCGCCGAAAGCGCCTTCGCGATTTGCTTTGTAAAAATCTATGCAAAAACTTATCAGTTGCTGCAGTTCCTTGTCTGTATTTTTTGAATCGAAGTAAGTGAAGTAAATATTTCTCTTCGCCAGGGCTCCAGGCATGAATGGGCACATGACTCCACTTCTATATGGGTGGGGTGCAGTAAGGAGTTTGAGAAGATAGGGTGTCAACCCGTCGTAGGCTGAACTGACGAAATCAGGGGTTCCGGGCGGCGGAAAGTCTCCAATTTTTCCATAGGCACGTCATTTTTCCTCCTTGAAGTCAATGCCCCCAAATCATGGGGGCATTGAAATTATGAAATTACCATTTCCAATCGCCGTTCAACGTCGCTTCGTACGATGAATGGAAATCAAGCTTTTTCAGAAGCCTTTGAATAAGATTTTTTTGACGCACATCCGAAAAAGATATGTCTACATGTTTGCACGTGAAATTTGCCGACATGGGTTCCGAAAAATTGAGATTCATATCATTCCTTGATAAAAAAACTATCCAACAAACTGTTTGATAGTTTTTCTATAATTATTCTGAGCCCCGACTGCGGCATGCCAGAAAAATCTGATTTCCTTGACAGAGTGACGGGCGGTAGCCAAGTGCGCGATCACGCAGGCTATGTGTCAGCATGTCCCCCCCGTGCGCCTCAGGGTAAGGCGCTTCCGCGCAACCAGAAAACGACGCTGCGGGTCGGCTTTCTTCGGTCGTGGAGAATGCTCTCCCGCTAGTGAAGGCGGGGTGCCCCATACGAAAGGCGGGGTGCCCCATACGCCATCCGGCGTATATCCCGAAAGCCGCCCCCTCCCTAGCATTGGTCCCATGGTGCTGAACAAAGCCGATGGCGTTTGCGGCACCTGTCCAACCACCTCAGGAGCCGCTGACCATGCATCGTCGTTTCACCCTTCAATCCCTGGCTGCCGCTGCAGCCGTCGCCAGCCTGGGTTTCGGTGCCATGCCGGCGTGGGCCGCGGACACCATCAAGATCGGTGTGCTGCACAGCCTGTCGGGCACGATGGCGATTTCGGAAACCGTGCTCAAGGACACGGTGCTGATGGCCATCGATGAAATCAATGCCGCCGGTGGCGTGCTGGGCAAGAAGCTCGAGCCCGTGGTCGTCGACCCGGCTTCGAACTGGCCGCTGTTTGCCGAAAAGACCAAGCAGTTGCTGGGCCAGGACAAGGTTGCCGTGATCTTCGGCGGCTGGACCAGCGTGAGCCGCAAGTCGGTGCTGCCCGTGGTCGAGGAAATGAACGGCCTGCTGTTCTATCCCGTGCAGTACGAAGGCGAGGAGCTGTCGAAGAACGTGTTCTATACCGGCGCTGCGCCCAACCAGCAGGCGATTCCCGCGGTCGACTACCTGATGAGCAAGGACGGCGGCGGCGCCAAGCGCTGGGTGCTGCTGGGCACCGATTACGTCTACCCACGCACCACCAACAAGATCCTGCGCGCCTACCTCAAGACCAAGGGCGTGAAGGACAGCGACATCGACGAGAAATACACGCCCTTCGGCCACAGCGACTACCAGACCATCGTTGCCGACATCAAGAAGTTCAGCCAGGGCGGCAAGACGGCCGTGGTCTCGACCATCAATGGCGACTCCAATGTGCCGTTCTACAAGGAACTGGGCAATGCGGGCCTCAAGGCCACCGATGTGCCCGTCGTCGCCTTCTCCGTGGGTGAGGAGGAGCTGCGCGGCGTGGACACCAAGCCGCTGGTGGGCCACCTGGCCGCCTGGAACTACTTCATGTCGATCAAGAACCCCGAGAACACGGCGTTCATCAAGAAGTGGAGCGACTACGCCAAGGCCAAGAACATCGCCGGCCACAAGGACAAGCCGCTGACCAACGACCCGATGGAAGCCACCTACATCGGCATCCACATGTGGAAGCAGGCCGTCGAGAAGGCCAAGTCCACCGATGTGAACAAGGTCATCGCGGCCATGGCCGGCCAGACCTTCAAGGCGCCCAGCGGCATCGTCAGCAAGATGGACGAGAAGAACCACCATCTGCACAAGAACGTGTACATCGGCGAGATCAAGGCCGATGGCCAGTTCAATGTGGTCTGGAAGACGCCTGCACCGGTGAAGGCCAAGCCCTGGAGCCCGTATATCCCCGGCAACGACAAGAAGAAGGACGAGCCAGAGAAAAAGTGATCGGCTGATCCCTGGCAGCGGCGCCTTTCGCTGCTGCCTCTCGTCCGGCGCGGCCTGCGGTGCAGGACGCGCGCTTTTTCTGGAATCGGCACACCATGCTTCGATACTCAATCACCACCGCATTGCTGCGCTGCGTCGCGTTCGCGGCAGTGCTGCTGGGCGCCACGGCGGCCCAGGCGCTCACGCCCGCGCAGGCGCTGGCCATGGCCCAGGGCGACTCGGATGCGCGCATTGCCGCCATCCAGTCGGCGCTGCAGCAACCCGATGCGCCGCTGGGCTCCTATCTGCGCGCCATGGCCGATGACGCCGTCGTGGTCGCCGATGGCCGCGCGCTCATTGTGCAGGGCGGCCAGGCCAGCGACCCGGTCACGGGCGCGGCCACCGCGCTGCCCGAAGGCGCCGAAGACGTCATGAACAACAACCGGCTGCGCGGCGAGATCTCGGCCGCGCTGGCCGCGCTCAATCTGTTCGCGCCCGATGTCGCGCTGCGCCGCGACGCCGCGCAGGCCATGCTCAAGCAGTCATCGCCGGCGGCCATTCCGCTGCTCGAACGCGCGCTGGCCGCCGAAAAAGACAACGCCGTGCGCCAGTCGCTGGAACTCGCGCGCTCGGCCGCGCTGCTGGGCAGCGATGACGTGCTGCAGCGCCGCGATGCGGCCGCCACGCTGGGCGAAAGCGCCGCACCGCAGGCCCGGCTGCTGCTGCAGACACGAATTTCCGAAGAAAGCGACGAGCGCGTGCAGGCGCAATTGCGCCGTTCGCTGGCGCAGGTCGATGACCGCCTGGCCTGGGGCGAGCGTCTGGGCGTGGTGTTCACCGGCATCAGCCTGGGCTCCATCCTGCTGCTGGTGGCGCTGGGCCTGGCCATCACCTACGGCCTGATGGGCGTGATCAACATGGCGCATGGCGAGCTGATGATGATCGGCGCCTACGCGACCTACATGGTGCAGAACCTGTTCCAGGCCTATCTGCCGAACGCCTTCGACTGGTATCTGCTCGCGGCCGTGCCGCTGTCGTTCCTGGCCGCGGCCGCCGTGGGCGCGCTGATGGAGCGCACGGTGCTGCGCTTTCTCTACGGCCGCCCGCTCGAAACGCTGCTTGCCACCTGGGGCATCAGCCTGGTGCTGATGCAGACGGTGCGCAGCCTGTTTGGCGCGCAGAACGTGGGTGTCGAGAACCCCATCTGGATGAGCGGCGGCTGGCAGCTGCTGCCCAATCTGACGCTGCCGCTCAACCGCCTGGTGATCATCGTCTTCGCGGCTGCGGTGCTGCTGGCGATGGCCTGGACCATCAGCCGCACGCGCCTGGGCTTGTTCGTGCGCGGCGTGACGCAGAACCGTGCCATGGCCGCCTGCGTGGGCGTCAACACGGCACGCGTAGACACCATGGCGTTCGCGCTGGGTTCGGGCGTGGCCGGCCTGGCGGGCTGCGCGCTGAGCCAGGTGGGCAATGTCGGCCCGGACCTGGGCCAGAGCTACATCGTCGATGCCTTCATGGTCGTGGTGCTGGGCGGCGTGGGCCAGTTGCTGGGCACGGTCTATGCGGCACTGGGCCTGGGCATCCTGGGCAAGTTCCTCGAAGGCTGGACCGGCGCGGTGCTGGCCAAGATCGCGGTGCTGGTGTTCATCATCATATTCATTCAAAAACGCCCGCAAGGTATTTTTGCAATGAAGGGCCGCAGCGCGGAGGCTTGAAATGCAGTTGAATTCTTCTTCTCCCTCTGTCGTGCTGCCCGGCCCCAAGCCATTGCTGTCGCGCCGCGGCTGGGCGGTGTTTCTGGTGGCGCTGGTGACCGTCTGCGCCGTCGCGCCGCTGCTCAATCTGTGGGTGCCCGCGGGCAGCGCCTTCCATATGTCGGACTACGCGGTCTCGCTGGTCGGCAAGATCATGTGCTACGCCATCTGCGCGCTGGCCATGGATCTGATCTGGGGCTATGCCGGTATTCTGAGCCTGGGCCATGGCCTGTTCTTTGCGCTCGGCGGCTATGTGATGGGCATGTATCTGATGCGCCAGATCGGCGCCGACGGCAACTCGGGCAGCGCCTTGCCCGACTTCATGGTGTTTCTCGACTGGAAGGAACTGCCCTGGCACTGGCAGCTCAGTGACAGCTTTGTCGCGACGCTGTTCCTGGTGGTGGCGGTGCCCGGCCTGGTGGCCTTTGTGTTCGGCTACTTTGCCTTCCGCTCGCGCATCAAGGGTGTGTACTTTTCCATCATCACGCAGGCGCTGACGTATGCGGCGATGCTGCTGTTCTTCCGCAACGAGACCGGTCTGGGCGGCAACAACGGCTTCACCGATTTCAAGCGCATCCTGGGCGTGGCGATTGCCACACCGGAGATGCGCATGTTCCTGTTCGTGCTCACGGGCTGCATGCTGCTGGGCTGCTATCTGTTTGCGCGCTGGCTGGTGCAAAGCAAGTTCGGCCGCGTGCTGCAGGCGATTCGCGACGCCGAGACGCGCGTGATGTTCTCGGGTTACTCGCCGCTGCCCTACAAGCTCACGATCTGGTGCATCAGCGCCATGATGTGCGGCATTGCCGGCGCGCTCTATGTGCCCCAGGTGGGCATCATCAACCCGGGCGAAATGAGCACCGCC
>Ga0308157_10004503_pt1 | contig 18450 bp, 17 predicted proteins | sample PhyBR1_FD_201035 | JGI IMG/M metagenome (GOLD analysis project Ga0308157, IMG submission 201035) | Phyllosphere microbial communities from UC Gill Tract Community Farm, Albany, California, United States - DLSLB.R1 | ecosystem: Host-associated > Plants > Phyllosphere > Unclassified | place: USA...
CGGACTGATCGCAGTATTTGGTCAACCTGAGGCGCTTCCAACGTGCAATGGCTGCCTACTGATCAACACCGCCAATTCACCACTGTCGGCAGACTCTCATGTTTCCCAAGTCGTCCAGGCCTATAGAGAAGAGCTAGAAGAAGCCTTTAGCCTAGGTATTCAAGCCGCTCGAAGTGATCTAGACCCAAGCGTTCAACAACGCCTCGCCTCCACTGTAACCGGTCTTGTAGTCGCCGCATTCGCCCTGGTGCGCATCGCTCCAGAACAGGCCCGCACCTTACTGGCAGATGCCAAAACCTTAGTCATCAGTGAACAGTAAAGCGCCCCTTTACCCCGAAACGACAGTGAACCCCGTTGCCCCAGCTCATGATTGGGACAACGGGGTTCACTTATGAAACACCCTCGAAGTTAGCCTGCCTTACTGATTACCAGGACGAGCGCCCATGCCGCCGCCCATGCCACCCATTCCGGACTCAAACTCGCCTGCAGTCGCTGTAGCAACCTTGGTAGCATCCGCGATACTTCCGGTGCCCAGACCAGCCTCAACATCGGCCGAACCACCGGTGTAGATGCTGTAGCTGTCACCGTCAACAATCTCCGGACTCGAATACACGACATTGGCAGTGCTCTTGGTTGTGACAAAACTTGCTACTACCTTGTCGTTGGAATCAACGATGTGGATGACAGTTCCTGCTTCAACGGTGGTACCCAGCGAAGCTTGGACACCGGACTGCTTAGAGCTGTCGCTAAGTCCTTCGGCCATTCCATCACTACCGGCTGCAATGAGTACGCCACCATCGACCGAGATGTCTCCGTTGGAATCAAGCGCCCCATTTCCCCCGTTTGTTGGACCGTTCACGACGGTCGTTCCGCCAGTCACCGAGATATCACCGTTAGAGTCCAGCCCGTCACCCTCTGCTGTGACCGTGACCTTACCGCCAGAAATGATCAGGTGTGCATCTTGGGCAGTATCCATTCCTCCACCGCCACCTTGGGTTTCAGTGTCAGTACTACCAACGGTCGCATTGACACCATCGTCGGTGGCAGTGACGTTGACCGTGGCACCGGAGAGGTTGACGGTTGGCGCTTCAAGACCCTCGTTGGACTTGCTAACTGTGGCAGTGCCACCACTTAGGGTCAAGACTTGCTCTGCCTTGATGCCGTCATCGCCCGCAGCGACACTGAGCTGACCACCATACTGATGGAGCCAGCCGCGATCTTCGTCAGTGTCGTTGGTCGACTTGATACCGTCTTCAGCAGCTGTAATCTCGACGTTACCACCGAGCATGGCCACATAGTCTTTGCCTTTGATACCGTCATCGGCGGCAGTGACATTCAGGTTCCCCGAAGCGATCACCAAGCCGTCCTTGCTGACGATTCCATCCTGGTAGTTACCGTTGACCGCCAGTGAACCTTCTCCTGCAATAGTGAGATCCGCCATCGAATAAATCGCCGCGTTGGCGGCGTCCTCAGCGGTATCTGCATATGTGCTGGCATCCGAGACCGAGTTGCTAGTGCCCTTTTCAAGGTAGAGCAGAGTCTCATTGGATTCATCTACTTCAATCGCGGATCCAGTTGAGCTGGTGATCGAAGCATCATCTAGGATGATCCGCACGACATCTTCCTTGCCAGCAGCCACCACGATCTTGCCATCACTCAGCTCACCTGAAATTCGGTAAGTACCCGCTGCGCTGATCGTGACAGTATCACCATCAACAGCAACTTTGTCCGCGTCAGTCCCCGAGGCCTTGCTTGCGCCATCAGCCAGATTCACGGTTGTTTCTTTATCAGCGTCCCACTGCAAATCGTCTTCATCAAAGTGGGTATCTTCTGAAACGTCTGATGCTGAAACTGATGAAGTATCAGTTTCAGTGCTGCTGCTCGATGCCACCGCGGAGGCGGTACTTGCACTACTCGAAGCGTTGATGACATCAGAAACGGTGGTACCGCTACCGCTGGTGGCGCATCCGGTCATTGTCAGCGCTAATGATAGTGCCGCAACTGAACTCAAGGTCTTGATTCGGAATGAGGGTTTCATGAGCATTCTTTCTACATTCAAAAAGGATTAGAAGCAATTAACATTTGCTTATCGGAGGGTATATAACTATTTTTCAATAGTTCGCTGTGGCGACTCTGTATTCACCAAATGCCTCGCTTGTGAATGTTGAAACGCTGGCGACTCACGAGATTTCTTTCGGAACAAGAAGCGTTTCTGCACCGAAAAGCTCACCAAGAACAACACAATTTCCGTGACTATCTTGGCCAGTAACAGTGGCGTGCCGACAGAAGAAAGAAGTGTCAACAGCTCATAATTCAAGGCCAGAAGGACTACCGCTAGCAACGCGTATCGGCCGATGGTCGAGCGCAGAGGCAGCGACCGCCCCTCCGCGAAGACCAGCTGGCGATTGATCCAGAAGTTGACAGCCGCACTACCGATACGCGCCAAGACCACTGCAGGCAAAAGATGACCGAACATTGCGGTGAAGATCAGCAACAACACCGTATCTACGGCAAATCCAGCCAAGGATGACGCGGAGAACTTCAAGAGTGGCGCATAGATGCGTAAGGAGTCTCTGATTAGGCGAAAGTGAGAACTTTCGTTGTCATTCAGATAAATCGTCTGAATCTTGACCCGGTCTAGCCCGATGTTGTTCCGGCGTGCTTCAAGAAGCATGTTCAGCTCATACTCGTAGCGCTCGCCGACCACGTTGCCCAGCCATCCAAGGATACCCGCAGGGAATCCACGCAGGCCGGTTTGGGTGTCGTTGAGCCACGTTCCTGTTGAGAGCGCAAAGAACACTGCGGTCATCTTATTCCCGAAGCGACTTCGCAGCGGAATCGCACCTGAGAACTCGCGTTCTCCCAGAACGATGCTGTTATTCTGCCCCGTAGCCCTTGCAACAGCGTAGATGTCTTCTGCGGCATGTTGGCCATCACAGTCGGACGTCACGACATCATGTCCTGGGAAGTTTTCGATAATAAAGCTGAATCCGGTCTTGAGCGCAACCCCCTTGCCCCGATTGACAGGATGCTGGACAAGAATCGCACCTTGACGTTGAGCATGAGCGAAGATTTGTTCTGACTGAGGTCCGCTACCGTCATCGACTACGACTAGTATCGTTTCATTGCGCTCTAACTCCAGGGAGTCAATGAGGTTATTGAGCTTTTCATCTGGTTTGAATGCGGGGATCAAGATAATCATTGTTCTACCACTGTCCCGCGATGAACAGTATGTCTGAGGTTCCGCGTTCCTGATTACGGCCGAGCGGATTATTGACCAAACTGCCGTTGAAGTACATGGTCGATGAACCGCCGCCGTCGATGTTGTACGCAGTTTCACAGCCCAAATCGAGCATGATTTGCGCAAGTTCAGGCATGGTGACGCCGACGCTATACCCTTCTGACCGTCCATCAACCACCACAAAAACGAAGTGGTTGTCATCGATGACACCGATTGCCGTACGAGGCTGTTGGCCCTGGATTGAGTGATTTCCGAAGTTAGTATCGACCTCTACCTGATCAATGCCGTCCACTTGTTTGGAATCCTTCACGACCGTCGGACCGAAGGAAAGCGTCTGCCAGACGCCATCAGCCACTAGAGCATCAGCACTAGTAGTGGTTTCGTCATAGGTTTTAACACTGCCGTCTTTGTAGAACGCCAGCCCCTCGCGGGCGCCTTTATCGCGGTAGGCCACACCATTACGGATGACGATTCCGGTGTCCCTGAAACCGTAGTAATCGCCGTTGATCGCGAAGATCGCGTTATTGTTCTCTGCGATGGTGCTGGTGGTTTCGGTGATGTTCTCACCAAAACTGTCCTTAGCGAAGGCCGAACCTAGGACGGTACCTTCGCTGAGCTTAATGTCGGCCGCAAAATATGTAACCTGACTGCTACCACTACCGGTCGACGTCTTGATGATATTAATTTTCGCAAGGTCTGAGGTGTAGCTGGTATCGGTAATCTTTGCCGCATTGTCAGAGGCAGTACTGGCAGTTGATGCCGCGGCACTTGATATTCCAGTTTGCTCAACATGCTCGACCACGAAGCGATCAAGTGCCCACCCTGCCCCACCTCCGGCGCCGGCAAGTACGGCCAGTGAGCCGATGAGAACGGTTCTGCGGGAAGGCTTTTTACTCTTCGAAGTTTTTTCGGCGGTTAGTTGCTGTGCTCTGGTGGGCTGCTGTTCTGGTGAATTCGTCATAGGAAAATTTATATGGTGGTTACCTGTTAGCAGATCTCGATCTACTTAGGTGTTTTCCATGAATGAGAATTCAACCGCGATAATTTCCTATAATCCCACGGAAATTTTCGATCTGTGATGCGAATCCCTTAAAGAAAAAACCGACCTTTATTCTAAGAATTTCCTTAGAATAAAGGTCGGTTTTAGCTGTGGTAACTCTAGTGAGTGTCCTCTGCAGCAATTTCCGAACGGTCGCCGCTCCACAAGGTGTGGAACGTGCCTTCCTTGTCGGTGCGACGGTAGGTGTGCGCACCGAAGAAGTCGCGCAGACCCTGGGTCAGTGCTGCTGGCAGGCGCTCGCTACGAAGACCGTCGTAGTAAGCCAGCGACGAAGAGAACACTGGAGCAGGAATGCCCAGCTGTACTGCAACAGCGACTACACGACGCCATGCCGGAACAGCCTTGGTGATTGCTTCAGCAAAGGCTGGAGCGAACAACAGGTTCTCTGGCTTTTCGTTAGCCGAGTAAGCAGCAGTGATGTCCTTCAGCAGGGCTGCACGGATGATGCAACCTTCACGCCACAGGCCAGCGATTTCGTCGAGCTTGAGATCCCAGTTGTATTCACCAGCGGCCGAGGTGAGCATATCGATTCCCTGTGCGTAGGAAACCAGCTTTGATGCAAACAACGCCTGACGCACGTCTTCAACGAAGTTCTCTGGCAGGGTTACCTCGCTGGTTTCCGCGCCCAGTACCTTCTGGCCCACAGCGCGAATATCGCGCTGGGAGGACAGCGAACGAGCGAAGACTGATTCGGCGATAGCCGAAACAGGCGAGCCCATGTCCAGCCCGGACTGAACGGTCCAACGACCGGTGCCCTTCTGTCCAGCGGAGTCCTGGATAACGTCAATCAGCGGCTGGCCGGTGGCAGCGTCGGTGTGACCCAAAACTTCTGCGGTGATCTCGATCAGGAAGCTGGAGAGCTCGCCCTGGTTCCACTCGTTGAAGATTTCGGCCTGCTTGGCTGGCTGGATTCCTGCTGCGTTGCGCAGAAGGTCGTATGCTTCGCCGATAACCTGCATGTCGGCGTATTCAATGCCGTTGTGCACCATCTTGACGAAGTGGCCAGCGCCATCGGTGGAAACCCAGGCACAGCAAGGGGTGCCATCGTCGGCCTTGGCCGCGATCTTTTCCAGCATTGGGCCCAGTGCCTTGTAGGACTCTTCCGAACCACCTGGCATGATCGATGGGCCGAGCAATGCTCCCTCTTCACCGCCGGAAACACCAACGCCGACAAAGTGCAGGCCCTTCTCGTTCAGCGCAGCTTCGCGGCGACGGGTGTCGGAATAGTGCGAGTTACCAGCGTCAATGACGATGTCGCCTTCTTCAAGCAATGGAACCAGCTGGTCGATGACCGAATCCACTGGGCCGCCAGCCTTGACCATGATCAAAACACGACGTGGGGTTTCAAGGTTTGCAACCAGTTCTTCGAGGCTCTCGGTGCGGATGAAGTCGCCTTCATCGCCGTGTGCCTCAAGCAATGCGTCAGTCTTACCAACTGAGCGGTTGTGCAGGGCGACAGTGTAGCCATTGCGGGCGAAGTTACGGGCGAGGTTTGCGCCCATGACGGCCAGACCTGTGACACCAATCTGTGCAGGCATAAAAATAAGTCTCCATCAATTACGGGGAGGTGTGCCGTTAACAGAGACCAATTAAACATGGCCCCTGAATCACGACCACGTGACCTTTCTATCGTACTCGTCGCACCACGCGATTCACAGTGTAAGTCAGATGTTAAAACATATTTATTGCTCGAAGCCACAGCGCGTATCGCGGTTTGAACCAAGTCCTTGGCTAAACTATCTGTATGTCAACTAGTCTGCACGCTCATGTGGTTGAGCACCTCGGTTCCCGCATCGTGGGCGGACAGATCCCCCGTGGATCGATTCTGCTAGCCGCTGAACTCGAAGAAAAACTCCAAGTTTCACGTTCTGTGATTCGTGAAGCCATTCGGGTACTGGCTCAGTCGGGGCTAGTCACCAGCACCAAGCGGGTGGGTATTCGCGTTCTGGGTGCTGAGTCATGGAACCCCTACGACACTCAAGTCATCCGTTGGCGTCTGGTCAGCGAACAAAAAGGAACACAACTTCGTTCCTTGACTGAACTTCGTATTTCGGTGGAACCAATGGCGGCCGAACTGGCCGCTGAGGTCGCACCTGAGAATATGCGCAAGGAACTGATGATGATTTCAGCGCAGATGAGCCACTACGGTCGTCAAGGTGACCTTCACAAATTCTTGGAACTGGACATTCGCTTCCACTCCTTGGTTCTTGCAGCGTCCGGCAACGAGATGTTTGCCAATCTAGCCACCCCAATCGGCGCGATCTTGCGCGGTCGTACCGAACTCGGACTTATGCCTGAACGCCCTCACGAGGAAGCGCTGCTTTGGCACCAGTCCGTTTCGGATGCGATTTCAAACTCCGACTCGGCCGGGGCACGGAAAAATATGGAAAGCATTATGCGCAGAACCCACAATGAGATTTGCAGCCTCTGGGAAGGGCAACCCCGTGTGTTCGTTGATCCACCGAAAGAACCGCGCTAAGCACCGAAGTCGGGGCATCAACCGGCAACTGATTAAACAAAATCCGCTACTACTCACGAAGTTCATCGCGAGTAGTAGCGGATTTTTAGGTTGTGCTTTTAGCCGCTAGGCCAGCACGGTAGCCAAACCGTAAAGCACCATAACGAAGACAAAACCTACGACCGAGACCAGTGCCTGGCCAACGGTCCAAACGCGCAACGTGGTGGATACATCCATGTTCAGGAAGCGCGAAACCAGCCAGAAGCCGGAGTCGTTCACGTGGCCAGCGAAGACCGAGCCCGCTGCCAAGGCAAGAACCATGGTGGCGACCTGGAATGCGGTCAGCGAGCTGTCAGCGAGAACGGCCGGCTGAACAATTGCAGCAGCGGTGGTCAATGCCACGGTGGCCGAGCCCTGAGCCAAACGAACGATTGCTGCGATCAGGAAGCCAGCAATAATCAGTGGCATGCCTACTGCCTGAAGCGAATCAGCAATCGCGTTGCCGATGCCACTGGCGCGCAGAACGCCACCGAACATGCCACCAGCGCCGGTGATCAGAATGATCGAACAGACTGGGCCCAGAGCCGAGTCGACTACGGTCTCGATCAGGGTCTTGTCCTTACCCTTACGGAAACCAAGCAGAACCATACCCAAGAGCACGGTAATCAATAGGGCGACCGGGGTTTCACCGAACAAACGCAACCAAGTTACCCAGGCTGCCTCTGGGTCGACAACGCCGGCGCTGCCAAGCATGTTCAAACCGGTGTTCAGGAAGATCAGAATCAATGGCAGCAACAGCAGGCTAAAGACGGTGACTACTGATGGCGATGACTTGAAGTCATCCTTGCTTGAGCCATTGCCCAAGGCGGCATCCAAAATATTTGGAACAGGAAGGTCAAACTTCTTGCCGACGAACTTACCGAAGAGGTGACCGGCGAAGAACCAAGTAGGAATAGCAACCAACAGGCCCAATACAAGAACCAGGCCAACGTTGGCTTCAAGAAGTCCGGAGGCGGCTACTGGCCCTGGGTGTGGTGGAACAAAAACGTGCATTACCGAGAATGCGGTAGCTGCAGGAATCGCGTAGAACAATACCGATCCGCCAAGGCGACGGGCGACGGTGAAGATAATTGGCAGCATGACCACAAGGCCAGCGTCAAAGAAGATCGGGAAGCCGAAGAGCAGCGATGCCACGGAGAGGGCCAGCGGAGCCCGCTTCTCTCCAAATTTGGAGATCAACCAGTTGGTCATGACCTCTGCGCCGCCACTGGTTTCCAGCATGCGACCGAGCATTGCCCCGAGTCCGACCAACAAGGCCACGCTGGCCAAGGTTGATCCGAACCCGCTAGTGAGCGTTGTAATTACCGATCCGGCAGGGATGCCCGCAGCGATTGCGGTGAGCAAGCTGGTCAGTACCAGTGCCACGAAAGCGTGGACGCGGAATTTGATAATCAGCACCAGCAGCAGGGCAACCGCCGCCACTGCTAGGCCTAGGAGGCCGGGGGTACCCAGCGTCCAGTTTAGTTCGAGCTCAGTTGTCATTGTCGTCCTTGATCAATGGAAATCCACGCCAGATTCGGCTGATGGATTAGGCGTGATTGACAGCGGTGAAGTCAGCGACTAGCTGACGCACAATATCCTCAGGGGCCTGGGTAATTTCTGCAGAGAGCACTGCTTCGTCAGGTTCAGGCTGCTCCAGAGTAGCCAACTGACTATCCAGCAGCGACGAAGGCATGTATTCGTGGGAACGAGCATTCATACGATCGCGAATGAGTGTGGATCCGCCGCAGAGGTGAACGAATACAGTTGCTGGTTCCAGACCACGAATAAGGTCACGGTACTTGCGTTTGAGTGCGGAGCAAGCAATGACCAATGGTTCGCCCTGGGCGCTACCATCGGCAAGTTTCTGGCCGATCACGCGTAGCCAAGGCTCACGGTCATCATCATTTAGTGCATGGCCCGCCGCCATTTTTTGCCTGTTGGACTCCGGGTGCAAGCTATCGCCGTCAATAAATTCGCGATGTAATGCGTCAGCAAGCATCTGACCGATGGTTGACTTGCCGCTGCCCGAAACACCCATAACGACAATGGGCGGGACCAGTTCACTCATGTTTTCACTCCGTCGTGTGCAAACCTAATATCAGACTTAAGGATAGTTAGATTGTATAAAATCTGATTTAACAAGACTAAGAGCGCAAACCATCAGTGTCAACCATTTCTGGTGCGCAAAGTAACAAACCAATTCAAGACTCAGGTCAGATCCCAATTAGGCGACTCCGCACGGCAGACCTTCAACCACTCGTTGAAACTCCTGTGCGAAAAGTAGGAATTTCCCCGTGGGAACTGTGGAAGCCCAGCTCAAACCCATGTATTGTCACAAATGAGTGGTCAAACCCGGCCGCTACAGAACATGACCATTGGAGCGAATCATGGGATTCATTGGATGGATAGTTTTGGGCTTGATTGCTGGCGCTATCGCGAAGGCAATCTTGCCAGGTAAGCAAGGCGGCGGATGGATCGCTACGTTGCTGCTAGGTGTCGTCGGCGCTTTAATCGGAGGCTGGATTGGCAGTGCCATCACCGGTAAGGGCGTCAGCGGATTCTTCTCTCTATGGAGCTGGATCCTTGCCATCGGTGGCTCCTTGATTGTTTTGCTTATCTGGGGATTTATCACCAAGAAGCGAGCGTAGCTCGTACCCCTGAGTTTTAATCCCTCGCATCAAGCACCGAGCCCGCCGATTGTCGCTGAATTTTCAGTGGCAATCGGCGGGCTTTCGCGTGCCTGAGGGTCTATTTGGCACAGCCTCAACCCAGCTATCTCCCGTAGACTTCAAACACTGGGGATCATGCCCCGAGCACGACCACGAAGGAATCCCTTGGCTATTGAACCCATGATGCCCGAGACCCCAACTCGCTCCCCCAAGAAATTTTTGTCGGTGGGCACCGAGCGAACGCGTTGGCGAGGTTTAATTCATGCGTGGTCGACGCCGGCAATCATCATCATGAACCTCGTGTTGATCGTGCTGGCCGATGGACACTTGGCCGAATGGACCAGCGCCGTCTTCGCCTTGTGCTCCATTTTGCTCTTTGGCACCTCAGCGTTATATCACCGCGGTAACTGGACCGATAAGATTATGGGTTTGTTCCGCAGGGCAGATCACGCAAATATCTTTTTGTTGATTGCCGGAACCTATACGCCGGTCGCTGCGCTGACATTGCCAGGCAAACAGGCGATCATTGTCCTGTCAATCATCTGGGCCGGCGCTTTAGCCGGTATTCTCATCAAAACTATCTGGCCTACCGCTCCACGTTGGGTGGGCGTGAGCTTGTACATTCTGCTCGGTTGGGGTGCCGTAATGCAGCTTCCCGCGTTCTGGGGAGCTAACCCTGCGGTGTTAGTCCTGATTCTCGCTGGTGGATTGGCCTACACTGTGGGCGCGGTGTTCTACGCAACTAAACGCCCCAATCCCCTGCCAACCATTTTCGGGTTCCACGAGCTGTTTCATGCCTGTACCATAATTGCATTCCTCTGCCACTGGACCGCGGTACTTCTAGTGGCTATCTAACCGCCATTCCGGCAGAAAAATACGCTGCGGGGTCAGCTCTCATGAGCGGACCCCGCAGCGTTTTTCCTTAGATCTATCGCTGACCGTAGCGTCGTCGGACAAAGAACAAACCAACCAATGAGATCACTGCGATAACCATGTAGTAGATACTCGGTGCGTCCAAAGAACCAGTCGCCTTTAATAACCAAGTCAGTACCAAAGGCGCGATACCTCCAAGCAAGGTGACACCGACGTTATAAGTCACCGAAAGCCCCGATCCGCGAATCGAAGCCGGGAACAAACCGGAAAGCAACGCTGGCATAGGCCCAAAGTAGAAGGACATGATCACGCCCAATATCGCGATCACTACAACCATGACGACAATACTTGGAGTCGATGTCATGAGCTTAAACATCGGATAGGCAAGGATAAAAGCCGCCAGCGCTGCATAGGTCATCACCTTTGCTGGTCCCACCCGGTCGGCTAGGTGCCCAACCAAAGGTACGCCACACAGGGTGATCACACCTGCAGCGATGCCGCCGAGGAAGGCAGCATCTCCCGGAATCCCGAGATTATTGACGGCGAATGTGGGCATGAACAAGATCAGGTACACCGAAATGGTGGCCACACCGATGACGCCTACCCCGGCCAACAGCCTGCCGTAGTGTTCCTTAAACAGTGTCCCGAGCGGGAATTTCTCCTTCGCAGCGCTGGTGAACTCTTCAGTCTCTTCCAATCGGGCACGGATATAAAGTCCTACCGGGCCGATCAGCAGACCAACGAAGAACGGTACTCGCCATCCCCATGATTGCAAGTCCTGAGCACTTAAACCGGTTGTCAGAAAGTACCCAAACGCCGAAGCCAACATCATCGAGGCACCTTGGCTGGCGACCTGCCATGAGGAGTAGTAAGCCTTCTTGTGCGGAGCAGTTTCAATCAGGAATGCCGTCGCTGTGCCGAATTCACCGCCGGCAGAGAACCCCTGAATTAACCGTGAAAGCAAGATGATCAGCGCCCCGGCCACCCCGACCTTTTCAAAGGGTGGTGCGACTGCCATGATCAGCGTACCGAGCATCATCAGGCCCAAGGTCAGGGTCAGAGCCTTCTTTCGCCCCTTCCGATCGGCATAACTACCCAGCACCATTCCGCCCAATGGACGGATCAGATAAGAAATCGCAAAAGTTGAAAAAGTCAGGATTAACGCAAAGGTAGGGTCCGAATCCGGATAGAAAACCTTGGCGATGGTTGTTGCGAAGGTGGCGTAAACAATGATGTCGAACCATTCCAGGGCGGCACCAATGGAGCTGGAGACCACAGCCTTTCGGGCCATCTTCAGCTGTTGCGGTGTAGCTTGAATCGCATTACTCATCGGCTAAGTTGCCCGATCAACGAATCAATGAAGTTCTCGCACTGAACAAGTTGCTCAAGCAAAACGTATTCATTCGGAGCATGGGCCTGCGCAATATCGCCAGGACCGCAGACAACAGTTGGAATCCCTGCAGCTTGGAACAGTCCAGCCTCGGTACCGTAGGTAACTTTTTCGTCGGTGGCGTGCGCTCCACAAGCAGCGGCGAAGGCCACGATTTCCTCTTCAGGCTCGGTATTCAACCCAGGGGCACCCGCCTGCTGCTCCAAGCTGACGGAGCATGATTCTTCTTGCTCTTTCATCTCTGCTTCTAACCGCTTGGCTTCCTCTCGGAATCGGTTGGTCAGCGCTTCACGATCAACCACTGCCAACGAACGGTATTCAAAGAACACCACCGCCTCTGACGGGATGGTATTCACTGCGATGCCTGCATCAAATTTGTTGACGTTCATCGTGGTGGTTGGCTCAATGAACGCATCATCCCGCGGCCCGTTGGTTCGCAATTCGGCGGAGATTTCCTCAACAAATCGCGCAAAACGCAGTGCGTAAGAAATCGCATTAACACCCTCGGATGGCAACGATGAGTGTGCCGCAACTCCGTTAAATTGCACTTTGAAGACGTTCATCGACTTGTGCCCGCGAATCGCACGCATGCTTGATGGTTCACCAACAAAACATCCGCGTGGAGCCAACTGTTCGGCGACGATCTTTTCCACTAGGCCGACAGCGCCCACACAACCGACTTCTTCGTCATAAGAGAGCGCAAGGTGGATTGGTTCGGACAGCTCAGCTTTGGTGAGTTGATCGAGTTTGGCCAAAATGACCCCGAGGTACCCCTTCATATCGCAGGTACCGCGGCCGAATAACTTGTCTCCGCGAACTTCGGCACTGAAGGGGTCACTACTCCAGTTCTGTCCATCCACCGGCACAACGTCGGTATGCCCGGAGAGTACGATGCCGCCGGTTCGTGTACCGTCGCTGGCTGGAATCGTCGCCAACAGATTTGCTTTGGTTCTCTCCTCGTTGTAGATCAGCGAGGACTCTACTCCGTATGCTTGAAGTTTCTCGACAACATTCTCTATCAGCGGCAGGTTGGAATCGCGACTAGTAGTGTCAACAGCGATCAGTTCGCGGATTTCTTTCATGCTGGCTTCGGACGGTGTAGCCACAACAACTCCTGAGTACTCGGCTTCATTACACTGATTTCATGCTGTCATACCATGTCACCTACACATAGAAGATTTCATACTAAGGCGATGTAGTCTCCCGCTACTTAATGCCCATCCCCTGCAGATAGGTAACGATTGCTCGCTCGAATGCGCTATCAAGATCCATGGGGTGTTGTATCTGCCCAACGACCTGAAGTAGGTGCGGATAAGCACCAAGTTCCAAGGGCTCGCTGGATACCGAACTGCCGGCATGCTCGTCCTGGTTGATCTCATAGAGAGTAAAAGTAGCTGTTATTGAATTCAGCATGGCGATGGTGTGCAGTTTTTCCGCAGCCCCTAACGTCGTATGACTTAAAGCAATCAATCCCTGCTCAAGATAAGCCAAGGCATTGGGGGTCATCACTTGTTTTTGCAGGACAATCAACGGAACCCACGGATGGTGGCGCATGATGCGTCGTCCTTGCCGCGCAATATCCAACAGTTGCTCAATTGCTGGACCGGTGCACGTTGAAAAGTCATACTCGGCACTGACTCGATCTACCATCAGCCCGGTCAGCTCGTCGAAAGACTTCACATAACGATATAACGAGGCTGCACCGGTTCCGAGGTTCGAGGCAATCGCTCTGATCGATACAGCATCAATTCCCCGAGTATCAGCCAAAGAAATGGCCACTTCAATGATTCTTTCACGGGAGTACTGAGGCTTAGGACCCGTCGTGTTTTGGGTCGATTTTTGGGCCACGGGGTGAACTCCTCAAGACTGTATAGTTAAACGCGAACACTGTTCGCAATTAATTTTACAGGAGTAGCATGCGCTTGCTGATGATCACGCCGGGCACCCGTGGCGACGTCGCACCTATGGCAGGTCTAGGCCAGAGACTCAGTGCGTACGGAATTGATGTCGCGATTGCCGCCGACGGTGCGTACCGCGAACTCGTAACCGCCTCTGGTTGCGCCTTCCGCGAGCTGCCCGGTGACATGAGCGCGTTGGTCAAGCCAGCAGCTCCTGGCACAAAAACCACTGCCAAGGACTTGCGGCATTACCTTGACGAACTTCGTTCATACTTTGATCAAGCGGCCACTGGAACACTGCAGGCTGCCGAGCACGGTGTAGACATGATTTTTGCCAATTCCGTAGCACCTTTTGCCTATGACATTGCCGAGGCACTCGGTGTTCCAGCGATCGGTGCACATCTGCAACCTACCGAGCCCAGCGGTGATTACGCTCCAATGGCTCTTGGCACCGCCCGGAGCTTTGGCAGTTTCGGGAACAAAGCACTACACCGGTTACTCACCACGTCAAAGTCGCCTTACGATGCGCCAACTGCACGTATCAGGGCAGAATTAGGGTTACCCACGCGAAGCCGTGCATTCTCAGATCGACTTCGACGGAAGACCAGTCAGCCGATCCTTAACGGTTTCAGTTCCGCCGTTGTACCGCGATCCGCAGACTGGCACGAGAACGTGATCAACTGCGGTTATTGGTGGCCGACTTTCGATCCGACATGGACAGCTTCAAAGGCGCTACGCGATTTCCTATCCGCAGGTGAACCTCCGGTATTCCTCGGGTTTGGCAGCACCGATGCACTAGGCCCAGATTTCCTTCTGGACGTTGCCCAGCGCACCGGTCGTCGAACCATCATTCAAGGCGCCGGAGAAATCAGCGAGCCCAATGTATTAGGCATTGATGAGGTGCCTCATCAATGGCTATTCCCGCAGGTCGCGGCCGTCGTTCATCATGCCGGAGCCGGCACCACGGCCGCCGGATTGCGTGCTGGCGTCCCAACGGTACCGGTACCAATATTTACAGACCAACCCTTCTGGGCTGCACGAATTCACTCTCTGGGTGCCGCGGTAGCGCCACTGCCGTACAAAAAATTGAGCACGGAGTCTCTGGCCTCGGCCATCGATGAGGCGGTGACGAATCCACGGTACACCCAGGGTGCCAAACTCATTTCCGCAAAACTTGCTGCCGAAAATGACAGCGCTCTGACAGTCGCCAGGTTTCTAGAACGCTATTAACCGCGCCCGCACGCGCAGAAAGGGCACCCACCAAAATATGGCGGATGCCCTTAATGCGCTAAATGCTATTTGCTGAAGTCGTCGCGAACGTCTTTGGCTGCGTCTTTGACAGCTTCACCGGCCTGCTTCGTCTTAGCTGCGGCTTGATCCTTCACGCCTTCAGCTTGCAGGTCCTCATTGTTGGTTGCGTCTCCAACGGATTCTTTAATCTTGCCCGATGCTTCCTGGGCCTTGTTCTTGATTTTATCGTCTAAACCCATCAGATGTACTCCTCTAGAATTTGATCGAACAACGAACAAGTTCTACGTTACCCGCGGTTTTCAAGAATGAGCTGTTCGATTACTTCGCATTAACTGAACATACTTGAAATTTCGATGTGGATCAGTCTCAAGTTTTTCCGACTACTCTTCTCCGAAGATTCTAGGGACTGATCATGTGATCATTCCGAGCTAAATCAACTTCTCGTAGTTCAAACTATTGCGCAATTGTGAGCCCAGGGAGTAACTCAGCAACATCTGACCCAACAATGAGCACGTCAAAGCGCTCCCCTTTCTGCGCTTGCGCGATGAGCTTGACGAAGCCGCACGATTCTCCGTGTCTTTACAACTTTCCTATGGCGGTGAATCGCACCTTAGAAAACAGGAAATCCCGCCCCGTGCCAATCGTGCCAGCTCCCACAATCAACACGGTGTCGGCAGTTTGCGGGAAATGGTCCGCAGTTCAAAGGTGACAACATTTTCGCCGAGTTCCACACCGGAAAACAATCACAAACGTTGGCCCCGTTGCAATAAGCACGCCATCAAGACGACCGTCCGCGAACGCTCAGAGGCGGCACTGTAGTCAGAGGAGGCATTTCCACTGATACCAAAAGCTCCACTTGGTACCCAAAAATGCGTGCCAGTTCGACGTTACGCAACTACGCCTTCGAAGGTGTGCAACCAGCATCCCGAATGGCGGCAAAATAGCTGCAGGACCAGCCGCGAGAACGACGGTATAAAAGTGGGTCACTGCAGCACTCAACAGCATTCCTCTATACAACGAAAGTCCCGGGCGACTAAGCCCTCGATTTTCCAATGCAAACATGGGGCAGAATAGTATCCCAGAGTCCGGTCAACATTGAGCAAGGTCCAGAAAGGGGTCAACGTAAAAGTTTTGGCCCTGATGCGATAACACCACCGTTGAGGATCGACGGCAAAAACCCGCTGCCCCTCATCATAAAGATAAGAAACAACGGGTTTCGCTATGGTGGGCCCTACCGGGATCGAACCGATGACATTCACGGTGTAAACGTGACGCTCTACCAGCTGAGCTAAAGGCCCTCCTGCAGCAACTCACGGAGCAAATCTCTTTGCTTCATTCTGTTTTCTACAACAAGAAATAATTTAGTACATACCGGACTGACTTGGCAAATTGAACGGGCTATATTTCCAAAAGAGTGCCACGCATCACTAAATATCTCCCTTAGCCCCCAAGCATTCCTAAACCGGTGCCGACCCACCAAGCTACCTCACTAAAGTGTCGGTGATGTCCGACAAACTGAGAGCATGAAGACCACACGCATGCCACTAACCATCACCCTTTGCCTAATACTCTGTGCCTGCGGTTCAAACTCCCCCGGATCCGTACAGTCAGGCACGCCAACGCCCGCACCCAAGGAAGTGCTCCAACCCGCCGATCTCACCGGGGATTTGAAGCAGAAAAATTCCGAAAGTAACGATGCATACCAAGCGGCGACAATTGATGGTGAAACCATCACCATCAATTGGGTGACGAACAACGAAGATACAAAGTCGCTTTATTGGGTGGGAAGCTTTGAAGCGCCAACATCTGGTGCTGAATCCCACTCCTGGACATCCAAACGTGATCAAGAAGCAACCGAAAGTGCCATGCTAGCTTCAGGCGACGAGACTAAGAAGTTTACCTACGAAAACGGCGAAATTTCCTACGAAGCAGGAATCATGGGGACAACGACGACCGTGCGGCTGAGCAAAACTGAATAGCAACTTATTTGCGCTTGAATCATTCCGGCCGAAGTCTGGTCCGCAACTGCAACAATTCCGAAAACAAAAAATCCTCGATCCGAATGGATCGAGGATTTTTTATTTGGTGGGCCCTACCGGGATCGAACCGATGACATTCACGGTGTAAACGTGACGCTCTACCAGCTGAGCTAAAGGCCCTAACCATGTTTGCTTTTGCAAGCCAACGAGGAATAACTTTACATAGGTTTTTCAGTTCCCGCAAATCGAGAAGGACACTATTTAGGGTGAACTGGAACACATGGTGCATCAAACCCCGGGCTATCGCCCCTCTATCGCCACTTTGTAGGCTTCCACGCTTCGTGCTTCGGTCATTGAAGAACTGAAAACCTCGCGCACGATTCCATCAACTACCCACAACGAGAGCCTGGTGGCCACACCAATCCGATCGTCAAAAGCATCCGCCTTACGCGCCACTTCTCCATGTGGCCAAAAATCAGCGAGTAAATCGAATTCAATACCCAGGGACTCTGCGTAGTTGCGTAGGGTGAATTTATGGTCGACCGAAATCGCCACCACGCGCACCTGATGATCCGTAAAGTACGCGTGCTCAACCTGGAGTGCTTCTAGCTCTGAACCGCAGACTCGCGAAAATGCCCACGGATAAAAGACAACCAGCACGCGACCTTCAGAAAGGTCGGTGCTGGTAATCGTCTCGCCATATTGATTGGGCAGCGAGAATTCGAACAGGCGCGAACCTGCTTGAATCATTAGTTCTTCTTACGTGGGGCGAGGCGAACTGCAGACCAGTCCTCCGAAACACCTTCACTGGTCGTCACATGCAGGCCAGCACTAGGGGCCTCCTGCTGAATAAGTGCTGGGGACACGTGACCTTCGCGGCCCTGCTTGGGTGTCAGCAACCACACGATGCCAGTTTCGTCCAAGCAGTTGAGCGCGTCCATCAATGCGTCAACTAAGTCTCCGTCGCCATCGCGCCACCAGAAGATAACTGCGTCGACAACGTCATGATCCTCTTCGGTGAGCAGTTCTGAACCAATCAGTTCCTCGATCGAATCACGCAGATCGTAATCCACGTCATCGTCGTAACCCAGTTCCTGAATAAGGTTGTCATTTACGAAGCCCATCTTTTTAGCGGGCTCCAAGTTTGCCGATACGGCGTCGCTCACTTCATTCCTCCTGCTGGTGCAAAGCGTTACTACCAACGAAACACGGTTTTCTCGTTCCATTCAAGCGCTGTAGCGATAACACGCCGAACAAATATAACCCATAACTTCGTGCCTCAGTTCATACTGACAGGTGCTTTTTGACGATAGCACCTATACGATATTGCTCAAGTCACATCAAATGTCATATTTATGCTGATTTTGGCGCGTAATCATGCTCCCAAGCCCCCACAAATGACACTAGAGTGTCATATGAACCGACAGTGCACATCACTCCAGTGTTACTGCACCCGTTGTCCCACAACCGTTGCATCGCAGTGCAAAACTGCAACGTAGCGGAGCCGCAATTCAATCAAGGAGCTTCCGTGGCTGTAGAGGAACACATCTCCCAGATCCGTAGCGGGTTGACTTACCAGCTATCAGATC
>Ga0308157_10004504_pt1 | contig 18445 bp, 17 predicted proteins | sample PhyBR1_FD_201035 | JGI IMG/M metagenome (GOLD analysis project Ga0308157, IMG submission 201035) | Phyllosphere microbial communities from UC Gill Tract Community Farm, Albany, California, United States - DLSLB.R1 | ecosystem: Host-associated > Plants > Phyllosphere > Unclassified | place: USA...
TTTTCTTAAATATATCAATCCCGATTCTTCACTGAGTCGGGATTTTTTGTTTTTAGGTTTAATATTTTATTAACTCAACATTTTTTCCAGTTGAAATCTTACCCACTACCTTTGTCAAAATTTTTATAATGAAGAAGCTATTAGTATTTCTACAGCTATTTTTATCATTAACGGTATTCGCACAGAAAGAAATTATAGATACAGCTCAAATCATCGTTCCAAATCGGTTCAATAGCGCAGAAGCAATGCAGAAACCTTATGTGATTATGATTTCCACCGATGGTTTCAGAAGTGATTATACTAAGAAATACAATGCTGATAATCTTCTGAAACTTTCCAACCAAGGTGTTCAGGCAAAAGCAATGCTTCCTAGTTATCCAAGCATTACTTTTCCCAATCATTGGACTTTGATTACAGGTTTATATCCTTCTCATCACGGTCTCATTGATAACTTTTTCTACGATTATAAAAGAAAAGAACCTTATGCAATGAGCAATCGAAAGAATGCAGAAGATGGCTCTTGGTACGGCGGCATTCCTTTGTGGAGTTTGGCGGAGAAACAAAATATGGTGAGTGCTTCTTTACAATGGGTTGGTTCTGCAAGTGATGCAGGCGGAATTAGACCAACTTACTATTATCCTTATCACGAGAAATTTTCGCCCTCAGAAAAAGTCAATAAAGTGATTAATTGGTTGAAGCTTCCGGAAGAGAAACGTCCGCATTTTATCTCATTATATTTTCCTGAAGTGGATGGTGCAGGACATCATTACGGACCAGAAACAAAGGAAACTGAATCTGCTGTTCATTTGATTGATAATGCTATTGGAGAATTGGTCCAAAAAGTTAATGATTTAGGATTGAAAAATGTCAACTTTATTTTTGTTTCAGATCACGGTATGATAAAGGTAGATGGAAATGATCCACTTGAGATTCCTTCTGTTTTATTGGATAAAAACAGATTTGATTATTATAATTCTTATACTTTGCTAAGAATTTATGTTAAAAATCCTAATGAGATCAAAGCTGTTTATAAGGAATTAAAAGCTAATAAAGCTGATAATTATGAAGTTTATCTGGATAAGAAGTTACCGAAATACCTTCATTTCGCAACCAAAGATGATAAATATGGGAGAATCGGACAGATTATATTAATTCCAAAAGCGCCTAAAATATTCTTAGAAAAAGGAAAAAGAATATCAGTCGGAAAGCACGGATACGACCCACGAATTGTTCCTGAAATGAAAGCCACTTTCTTCGCTTGGGGATCAGCGTTCAAGAATGATTTGGTAATTGATGAGTTTGAGAATATTAATGTTTATCCTTTGGCCGCTGAAGTTTTAGGATTGAAAATCGATGAGAAGATTGATGGAAAACTGAAGGTTCTTAAACCTATTTTGAAGTCAAAAAAGTAGACTTTTTATACCTATTCCAAGCCAAAAAATGACCTTCCGCAAGTCTTATGGATAGGGCATTTGCAGAGGCACCTTAAAACACACGGAGGTTTTTCAAAAGAGGCTTTGATCTTTTCTAAATTTTGACCAGATAAATCTCTAAAAAAAGAGAGAACACCAATAGATATCCTCTCTTTTTTATTTGAATGGAATTAAAATTAATTCTTCAAACTCTTCATATCGATGACAAATCGGTATTTCACATCACTCTTCAGCATTCTTTCGTAAGCATCATTGATGTCCTGGATATTGATGATCTCGATTTCAGAAACAATGTTCTTTTCGCCACAGAAATCCAGCATCTCCTGAGTTTCTTTGATTCCTCCAATTAATGAGCCAGCTACAGAACGTCTTTTGTAGATCATAGGTCTTGTACTTACAGCATCATTCTCAAATTCACCAATGAAGCCAACTAGAACCAAAGTTCCGTTCACAGCCAAAGTCTGCATATAAGGGTTGATATCGTGCTCATAAGGAACAGTATCGATAATCAAATCAAACTTATTGAAAACGGATTTCATCTGCTCTTCGTCTGTAGAAATAACAACGTGGTCTGTTCCAAGTGCTTTAGCATCTTCTGTTTTCCCCGGAGTTCTGGAGAATAGAGTAACTTCTGCACCCAAACCTTTTGCTAATTTGATTGCCATATGGCCCAAACCGCCCAAGCCAACAACTGCAACTTTAGAATTTTCTGTCACGTTCCAGTGTTTCAGAGGTGACCAAGTCGTGATTCCGGCACAAAGAAGCGGTGCAGCAGCAGCCATATCCAGATTCTCAGGAAGTCTTAAAACAAAATGTTCATCAACAACAACAGATTCAGAATAACCTCCGAATGTTCTGGTCTCTTCGAAGTATTTATCTTTTCCATTATAAGTTCCTGTAAAACCTTTTTCACAGAATTGTTCCAAATCCTGTTCGCAGCTATGGCAAGTTCTGCAAGAATCCACCATACACCCTACGGCAACAAGATCCCCGATTTTGAATTTTGTAACATCACTTCCGACTTGCAATACTTTTCCAACAATCTCGTGACCGGGAACTGCAGGATAAACCGTTCCGCCCCAATCGTTTCTCGCCGTATGAAGATCCGAATGGCAAACGCCACAATAATAGATGTCAATTTCTATGTCTTTTGGCTGAACTTCTCTCCTTTCTATGGTTAATAATTCCAGATCATTTTCTGCAGCTTGTGTTCCGAAAGCTTTTATTGTACTTGTTTTCATTTTTTTTTCAATAATTTTAGGGTCAAATTTATTTTAATGAGGTTGTTTGTTAATAGGTATTATCCTGTTTTTATTAATGTTTATACGGTTTGGATTTTATATCTCCTGTTTTTTGCATCTTTTCGTTATTCTCCAACCATTCTTTTTGAGATAAAAACTGTTCCATTTGAAACCATTAATGAGTATTCTACGAATGTGATCAAATTTGATAAAATAGAAGCTATAAAAAATATTTTAGGAAACATTATTTTATTTATTCCATATGGTTTTCTAGGTATTATTTATCCAAGACTAAATCAATTTAAATGGTTACTCTTATCATTTTTTCTAATAATTAACATTGTCGAGTTTTCTCAATATTATTTCAAAAAGGGTTATGCAGATGTAGATGATGTTATCCTTAATACTTTTGGCGCTGTAATTGGTTTTTTCATTTACAAAAAATGGTTTATCATCAAGGACAAATAACCTTCATCTCTGTTCTTCTGTTTAACTGATGCTGCGATTCTGCACAATCTATACCATTACTACATTTATTAAGAAGTTTTGTTTCTCCGTAGCCAATTGGTTTTAATCGCGATTTATTAATTCCTTTCGAAACCAGATAATCTACTGCTGCATTGGCACGATTCTGAGAAAGCGTCTTATTATAATCATCAGAAGCTCGCGAGTCTGTATGGGAAGATAATTCAACATTGATTTTTGGATTATCTTTCATAAACTGAACCAATTTGTTAAGCTCAGCTTTTGCATCTTCACGGATAAAATATTTATCCAAATCATAATGGATATTCTTTAGATTAATTGGCTTTCCACAAGTTGTTTCTTCCATACAAACCTGAAGATTTAGGAAAAGTGTATTGCTTCTATCTACTTTTTTAGAAGTGACAGTTTCTGTTTGGGAAAAATAATTTCCTTTTTTACCATAAATATTATAAGTCGAATTCTTATCTGCTTTGAAATAGAATTTTCCATCAACATCTGTTTTTATTTCGTGATAGATTTCAGTTTCATTGTTTTTTATAACGACAGTTACATCTCGCAAAGGGTTTTTAGAATTGCAAATATTCACTTGACCTTTCACAAAGAACATTTCAGCATCGGTTGATATCTCTTTCTTGATTGTCGAGTTCCTTACGAATTCATCTTTGTCAGCTTTATTGGAGATTAGATCAATGTTATAGAGACTTCCTTTGATTTCATAGTTATCTGGTTTGATATTTTTAAAGAAAGCCACACCCTGCGAATTGGTTCTTGCAAAATAAACTCGTTTCCCATTTTTAAAAAGTTCTACAAATGTATCGGGGAGAATTAATCCCGTTTCTTTATCTCGGGCAATAACCGATAATCCATAATTGGGTTCAGAACCACCAGTTGGAATTCTAAAAGTCAGTCCGGCAAAAACTCCTGCAGAATGAATCTCGTGTTCAAGACTAGTATTTCGGATTTCAATATTTGAAGGATTGATGTGGTATTGATTATTGTTTTCCGAGAAAGGAGTGTATCCCGCAACAGAATTGTTCTTAACTTGGTCATTAGTTTTAAAATGCTGAATATAATAACCACCAACATTCAGCCCAACATATTCTGAGAAAAACCAATTCAATTCAATCTGTCCTTTTCCGGTTAGGATATTTTTTTCATTGTACCCATTGTGAAAATTAAGATTGTAATTGTTTGCCGTTAATGAGGTTTCACCACCTTTGATATTGGAAATTCCACCTTTTAATTTGAAAGCTAAACTCAGATTATCATTAATTACATACCGGAAGTTAGGACCAACTCCAAGAAACAAGCGTTCAACTTTATTTTCAGTTAAATTGATATTAGAAAGTGGAATAGTTCCGTTGTATAAATTTTCTGTTGGGTAAGTGTTTTTCGGGGTATTTTTAAGATAATCGAAATCAATTCCTAATCCAATCCAGTTGAAATAATAGTCAACGGAAGTTCCAAGATTTAGATTGTATTTATAATCGATAAATTTGGTTTGATTATCATAAGAAGGAAAATCCAAACCGCCTCTCAGAGAAACATTCAACTGATTATTATCGTATAAAGAATTCCTGTATTGACAGTTGATAATCTGGTACAAAATGATAAAAACTAAAGTAATTAATTTTCTCATAATTTAATTTTCTTGGTTAAGGCAAATTTACGCAACTGAGAGGTGAAATAAAAAATGCCGGCTAAAAAACCGGCAATATATTTTAAAAATTAAATTTACTGTTTGATAATCTGAGTGATTTTCTGAGTATTGTCATCCAATACATATCTCATCAGATATTTACCTGGACGAAGTTTGTCCAATCTCAGTTCTGCATTATTGTTATTAATAACATATTCAGCAACCTGAACTCCCAAAATAGAGAAAAAAGTTACGGTTTTTATTTTCGCCGAATTATCCTTTGATTTCAAAATCAAAACATCCTTAGTAGGATTAGGGAAGGCAACCAAAACACCATCGTCGGTCTTTTGTCCTTCAAATGCACGTGTAGATTGCGCCTTCATTTCTCCCGAAAATCCAACTGAAACTACCGTAAATATAATAAAGAATAGAAATTTTTTCATTCGCTTTAGTCTGTACTTAAACAATTACAACAAATATATTTTAAATAATTTTCATATGCAATAGCCTATCCGTAAAAGTATAAGTAAATTTGCATAAATAATTTTTATCAAGATGATTTCAAGAAATAGAAGACTAAGAACCAACGATTCCATAAGAAGTCTTGTTCGTGAAACAACCCTTACAACAAACGATTTGGTGTTGCCTATGTTTGTTATGGAGGGTAATAACAAAAAAGAAGCCATTTCCTCAATGCCAGGCGTTTTTAGGCAAAGTTTAAATTTAACAGTGCAAACTGTTAAAGAAAATTATGATTTGGGAATAAAAGCGGTCAATCTTTATATGAAGGTTTCCGATGATCTAAAAGACAATACAGGAAAAGAGTCTTGGAATCCAAACGGGCTAATGCAAAATACCATAAAAGCTATCAAAGATGCGGTTCCAGGAGTTGTAATAATGCCGGATGTAGCATTGGATCCTTACTCTATTTATGGCCACGACGGAATTATAAAAAATGGCAAAATCGACAACGATTCTACAGTAGAGGCACTTTTAAAAATGGGAATTTCTTTGGCAGAAGCCGGAGCTGACATTTTGGCACCAAGTGATATGATGGATGGTCGTGTTTTGGCAATGCGAGAAGGTTTGGAGGAGAACGGATTTACGGATGTCGGGATTTTATCTTATGCAGCCAAATATGCAAGTGCTTTTTATGGACCTTTCAGAAGTGCCTTAGATAGTGCGCCGGTGGATGCTCAGGAAATTCCAGCTGACAAAAAAACTTACCAAATGGATTTTCATAATTCCCGCGAAGCTATCGATGAAGCTTTGAGAGACGTAGAAGAGGGAGCAGATATTATTATGATAAAGCCCGGAATGCCGTATCTGGATATAGTTTCCAAAATCCGTGAACTCATCACGCAACCCATTGCAGTTTATCAGGTAAGTGGAGAATATGCAATGTTGAAAGCTGCTGCACAGAATGGTTGGTTGGATAACGATAAAGTACTGATAGAAAGTTTAACCAGCATCAAACGTGCCGGAGCAGATATGATTTTCACCTACGCAGCACCAGAAGTTGCAAAGCTTTTGAATAAGTAAAAAAATAGCTTCTTAGCATTGCTGAGATAAATTATATCTTTAGTCATTTTATAAACTTAAATTAATAACATATGAAACTAATTATTCTACCATTCTTTTTTCTAATTTTTAATCTAGGAATGGGTCAGGAAAAACAATATCTATCTATAAAGCAAGGAGATTTTCCGGAAGGTGTCTATGAAACATTGGAGGACGTCTTGAATAAAAAACCAACCTCAACAGATGAAGTTTACTTTAAACCATCTGATGTAAAAGATTCTTCTGAATCTCCAGATAAAGTATTTTTTTACTTCAAACAAAAAGATAAAAAAATTAGAATCCCCTTAGCAGTTTCTCATAATGGGGAGATGTATTTTCAGACTTATAGAAAATATACTAATAAGAAAGATAAAGGATATGATCCGGATCAATATTCCCGATTTTGCAAGGTTACAAGTTATGGGCGATTTATTTATTTTGAAGAAAATATGAGAGGTATGTGGTCAAAAGCATTATTGGGGAACTTAAGTCCGATGACTTATTTGATGAATGGAAATATAAAAGGAATTGTTCTAGATCTTGATAATAAAGAGTTCAATATACTGAGAGATTGTGGAGATTTAAACGATTTTCTAAAACAACACCAGATTCCAGAAATCAAATGTGATTCGGAAAAGTTTACAATTGGTGAATTAAGAGCCACAATTGACGAAATAAACGAGCCATATCGCTAATCTACAAATCTTCCTCACCCAAACCCTGAGGAAGATTTTTTTTGTTCTTAATCCCCAAATTTTTCAACTTCTGAGTTTGAACAATCAAATTATCATTTCCCGAACTCAACTGTTTGAAAGCATCATTGTAAGAATTCTTTGCTTGGTCTATATTCTTTCCAATACGTTCAAGATTCTCAACGAAACCAACAAATTTATCATACAATTTCGCTCCTCTTTCCGCAATTTCCATTGCATTTCTATTTTGATGTTCGCGTTTCCAAAGATCCTGAATCAACTTGAGAGAAGTAATCAAATTAGTCGGACTTAATAGAAGGATTCTTTTGTCGTAAGCAAAATTCCAAAGGTTTGGTTCAGCCTGCAAAGCCGCAATGTAAGCAGCTTCACTCGGGATGAACATCATCACAAAATCCAGACTTTTATCAAAGTCATCATAAGCTTTCTGGCTCAGTTGATTGATGTGATTTTTCACAGATTGAAGATGTAGATTTTGTTTTTGAGTGAAAAGTTCAGGATTAGTTTCATCCGTCATTTCAACAAATGCTGTGAGAGAAACTTTGCTATCGATGATGACATTTCTATTATCAGGATATTTTATAACAGCATCCGGACGCATTTTCTTGCCGGAAAATTCGGAGAAAATGGCTTTGTTATTTTCGTCTTTCAGCTCGTGTTCTAAAAAATATTCCTGATTTTTTCTAAGTCCTGATTTCTCCAAAATACTTTCCAGAATCATTTCGCCCCAATTTCCCTGCGTTTTGCTTTCACCTTTCAAAGCGCGTGTCAATTGTTTGGCATCTTCAGAAATCTGTTGGTTGAGGTCTTTCAGTTCACGAACTTTCTCACCAAGAGAAAAACGCTCTTTTGCTTCCTTATCGTAAGTCTCATTCACTGTATTTTTCAGTTCATTAATTTTTTCCTGAAAAGGCTCGAGAATAGTTTTTAGCTGATTTTGATTAAGTTGCGTGAATTTCTCAGACTTTTCTTCCAAAATCTGATTAGCAGTTTTCTCAAATTGTAGACGAGTGGTTTCCTGAATTTTTAGAAATTCATCCTTTTGATTTTCAAGTTGGTCTTGCAGGTTTTTATAGTGCGCATTCAGTTCTGCGTTGGTAAAAAGTAATTCCTCTTTACTTCTTTGGATGATGGAAATTTCTTTAGTTAAATCAGAATTTGAAAGTTTTAATTCATCAATTTTCTGTTGATAATGATTCTCATTTTCCTGCGAACGGATTAACTGTTCATTCAGAGTTTCAACCGTTTTTTTACTCACAGACATAGATTTCATCAAAAGAAAAACAATAACTCCCCCGATGATTCCTCCAACAAATACATAAATAATCTCCATTTTAAGCTTCGTTATTTTTCACAATTTTAAAATAACTTTCGTTTATAAAATTGAGGTTTTCCGTAATTTACTTTTCGTTTTCCAATTTGGCTTTTGACTCAGCTAATTCGTTTTTATCTTTTGTAGAAAGTTCCGGGAATTTCAAATTCATTTCTTCCATCGCATCAATGATGATTTGAATAGCAGCAACTCTCGAAAACCATTTCTGGTCAGCCGGAATCACAAACCAAGGCGCGGAATCTGTTGAAGTTTCGTCGATAGCTTCGTCATAAGCTTTCTGATAGTCTTCCCAAAATCCACGTTCGGTAATATCGGCAGCAGAGAATTTCCAGTTTTTATCATCCTCATCGATTCTGTCCAGAAAACGTTGTTTTTGTTCTTCTTTAGAAACATTCAGAAAAATTTTGACAATTTTGGTTCCGTTATTTGCCAAATGCTTTTCAAAATTTCGGATACTTTCATAGCGGTTTTCCCAGAATTTTTTATCAAATTGTTTTACATCTGTCCATACTTTTTCGCTAAGGTTATACTCTGGATGAACCTTACAAACCAAAACACTTTCGTAATGAGAACGGTTAAAAATTCCGATTTTTCCTTTTGCGGGAAGTGCTAAATAATGACGCCAGATAAAATCGTGAGAATATTCTTTTGTACTTGGACCTTTGAAACTTGTTACTTCACAACCTTGCGGATTCACACCACCGAAAACATGTTCTATCAAACTGTCTTTTCCTGCCGCATCCATCGCTTGAAGAACAATTAGCAAAGATTGACTTCCGTCTGCGTATAATTTTTCCTGCAACAAACGAAGTTTTTCTTTTTCAATTTCGAGAAGTTCTTTTGCTTCGTCTTTATTGATTTTTCCTTTATAGCTTGTATTATGTTTTTTGATCTCGAATTTTGAATTTTCTTTGATCAAAAAATCGTCTGAAAAATTGTAATCCATAAAAATTGATTTATTGTAAAGATAAAAAAACCGCCTCGTTAAAAAACGAAGCGGTTTTATAAAATTTGTAAATTTTTATTATTTAGCAGTAGTTTCTATTTTTTTTGCTACTTTTTTTGCATTAGTTCTTGCTGGTACAGACTCAGCTTTTGCAGTAGCTGTTACAGTACTAGGTGCAGCAACTAATTTAGCTTCTTGGTTTACACCTTGCAAATCTTCTACATTTCCTTTGATGTATAGAACGGATCTGTTGTTTGCAGGGTCATTAGAATAAACTTCGATCAATTTGTTGAAAGGCCCTTTGATACCTGTATTATATCCAACTTTGATTTGAGCAGATTTCCCTGGCAAGATTGGATCTTTGCTCCACTCTGGCGTTGTACATCCGCAAGAAGGTTTTACTTCGCTTAGAATAAGAGGTTTGTCTCCTGTATTTTTTACAGTGAAAAATCTGTGACCATCTGATCCAGCTTTCACGTTTCCGTAGTCAAAAGTTGTTTTATCAAATGAGATTGTTTGAGCAGATGCAAAAGCTATAGCTCCTGTCATAAATAATCCTGCAAGAATCTTTTTCATATTTTTTTGTTTTAAATAATTAAATTTTTGAATAACAAAGTTATAAATAATTTGAATATGTGCTGTTAATTTTTTTACATTGTCTTATTTTTGCAAATTACAAGCTTAAAAATATTTTTAAAATGCAGATTGCTGACAAATACAATCCACAGGAAACTGAACAAAAATGGTATGACTTCTGGTTAGAAAACAAATTTTTCCACTCAGAGCCAGATGACAGACCTCCTTATACGATTGTAATTCCACCACCAAACGTGACCGGGATTCTTCATATGGGGCACATGTTGAACAACACGATTCAGGATGTATTGGTCAGAAGAGCAAGAATGCAAGGTTTCAATGCTTGCTGGGTTCCGGGAACGGATCATGCTTCTATCGCAACAGAAGCAAAAGTTGTAGCGAAACTGAAAGCTGAAGGCATCAATAAAAAAGATATCACAAGAGAAGAATTCCTAAAGCACGCATGGGAATGGACTGATAAATATGGAGGAACAATTCTCGAGCAATTGAAGAAACTAGGCTGTTCTTGCGATTGGGACAGAACCAGATTTACTTTGGAAGACAATTTGTCCAAATCTGTAATCAAGGTTTTTGTTGATCTTTATAATAAAGGATTAATTTATCGTGGTTATAAAGTCATTAACTGGGATCCAGAGGCTCAAACTAATATTTCTGACGAAGAGGTAATTTTCAAAGAACAAAATGGAAAATTATTCTATCTAAAATATAAAATCGAAGGTTCAGAAGATTTCTTAACCGTTGCAACTACACGTCCGGAAACTATTTTTGGTGATGTTGCAGTTTGTGTGAATCCAAATGACGAAAGATATCAACATCTTAAAGGTAAGAACGTAATTGTTCCAATCGTAAATCGTGTAATTCCAATTATTGAGGATGATTATGTTGATATCGAATTTGGAACTGGAGCTTTGAAAATTACGCCGGCTCACGATATCAATGATTACGAAATCGGGCAAAGACACAATTTGCCAATCATCGATTCTATGGATAATGACGCAGTTCTTAACGAACACGGAATGCATTATCAGGGAATGGGAAGATTCACGGTAAGAAAAGAAATTGCTAAAGAATTAGAAAAAAATGATCTTCTTCTGAAAGCGGAAGATTATGTGAATAAAGTTGGAACATCTGAAAGAACAGGCGCTGTTATAGAACCGAAAATTTCTGTTCAGTGGTTTTTGAAAATGTCACAAATGTCAAAACCTGCTTTGGATGTTGTAATGGATGATACAATCAAATTCCATCCTGAGAAATTCAAAAATACCTACCGTCATTGGATGGAGAATGTTCACGATTGGAACATTTCCCGTCAGCTTTGGTGGGGACAGCAGATTCCGGCCTTCTACTATGGAACCGGCGAAAATGATTTTGTTGTAGCCGAAAATATTGACGACGCTGTAAAATTAGCACAAGAAAAAACTTCTAACTTCCAACTTCAGGCTTCTGATTTGAAACAGGACGAAGATGCTTTGGACACTTGGTTCTCATCTTGGTTGTGGCCGATTTCAGTTTTCGAAGGCATTTTAGACCCTGAAAATAAAGATATCAATTATTATTATCCAACTTCAGATTTGGTAACCGGCCCGGATATTATTTTCTTCTGGGTGGCCAGAATGATTATGGCTGGATTGGAATATAGAAAAGATGTTCCGTTCAAAAATGTTTATTTTACAGGAATCGTAAGAGATAAGCAAAGACGAAAAATGTCTAAACAGTTAGGAAATTCACCAGACCCAATTGATCTGATTGAAAAATATGGTGCAGATGGTGTTCGTGTTGGGAGTTTGTTGAGTTCTGCTGCTGGAAATGATCTTTTGTTTGATGAAGACTTGATGTTGCAAGGAAGAAACTTTGCTACAAAAATCTGGAATGCATACAAATTAATTCAAGGTTGGAAACGTGACGAAAATATCAAAGCTAAACAATTTGATAATCAGACAATCAATTGGTTTGGAGAACAGTTGAACAAAACTATTGGCGAAATTGAAGACCAATTCTCAAAATTCAGAATTTCGGATGCTTTGCATTTGGTTTATAAACTGATTTGGGATGATTTCTGTGCGTGGTATTTGGAAGCAATCAAACCAAATTTCGGAGAAGCAATCAGCGAAGAAGTTTATCAAAAAACAATTACCTATTTTGAGGAATTGATGAAATTGTTGCATCCATTCATGCCTTTCTTATCAGAAGAACTTTGGCAGAATATCTCTGAAAGAAGTATTTCTGAAGCTTTAGTAATTGCACAACAGAAAAAATCAGAACCTTATAATGAAGATAAAATTAAGGATTTTGATTTTGCTAAAGAAGTGATTTCTGGTATTAGAAACTACCGTCAGTCCAAAGGAATTTCGCCAAGAGAAACCGTAGAAATTTTCACGAATGTTTCGGAATTGGCAAATGCTGAGGTGATTCAGAAATTGGCCAATATTTCAGAAATTAATTTCAATCAAAAAACGGATAAACCAAGTTTCACATTCTTAGTTGGAGCAAATGAATTCTCTATTCCATTAAGTGAAAATCTTGATTTGGGCGAAGAAAAAGAAAAAACCGAAGAAGAAATCAAATACCTGAAAGGTTTCTTGATTTCTGTTGATAAAAAACTATCGAATGAAAAATTTGTTGCGAACGCCAAACCAGAAGTGGTAGAGATCGAGCGTAAAAAACAAAAAGATGCTCAGGATAAAATTGCGCTTCTTGAAGAAAAACTGAAAAGTTTGTAATGACTCACATAGAAAATATTAAAAAATTATTCTCCCGAGACTTCGTAGAAAATCCATTGTTGGAAACCTACGAAGTTGGGAAAATTCACATTTCATCAGGAAAAATTGTAGCCAGTGATGCTTTGATTTCGCCCGATCATTCAGCTTTCAATCAGGAATTTCCGAAAGGAGATTTTCAGGTTTTGGTTCATAAAGAAAGAGAATCCAACTGTATTGCTTATGCAGAAATAGTTTTTGATAAAAATCAATTGGCTGAAAATTGGTCTTTGGCTCTTTGTGATAATCAAAATATTAAAGATCTGAAAGAAGAAGAAATCTACGGTTATCTTGTAGAGTCAGGAATGGGGACTTTTATGGATAAGGAAGCTCAAATTTCTCTGAATGCTTTAGAGCAAGACCTTTTCCACAAAAAAGGAGCTGACTTTATGGGGATCTATGAAGAGTTTTTCCATTCTCATTTCTTTGATGAAAACGGAGCAATCGACCAGTTCGCAGTTCTCAAACCTTATGATAACAAACCGGAAAATATTGTTGCATTCGAAACGGGTTATGGTGAAGGATTTTATGCAACGTATATAGGTTATTCTAAAGATAATCAGCTAGTTAAATTAATTTCCGAATTTATAGAAATAGGAAACGATTAATTGATTACATTAGCTTCCGATGAAATTGTAACTATAAGATTTCATCAAATCTTTGAAAACAATGAATGTTAGCAAATGAAACTTAGAAATACAAAACCTCAAATAGTAGTTGTTGGAAGCTCATCAATAGATATTGTTCTGAAAACTTCTAAAATTCCTACGGCAAATAACACGGTTCTGGCTCAAAATCTGAGAAGTTTTTTGGGAGGGAAAGGCGCCAATCAGGCGATTGCAACGTCACGTTTGGGCGCTCAGACTTCTTTGGTTAGCAGGATTGGGATGGATCCGTATGGGCAGCAGGTTTTGAGAAATCTGAACGATGAAGATGTAAACGTAGCTTATGTTTTTGAAGACGAAGAAGAGGAAACTGGCACAGCCTATGTGAATGCTTCTGACGAAGGAAATGCGATCACGGTAGTTCCGGCAGCCAATTACAATCTTTCTCCATCGGATATAGATGAAGCAGAAAAATTCTTATTGACTGCAGATTTGATTCTGACTCAGTTGGAGATTCCGTCAAAAACTGTCGAATATCTTTTTAAAAAAGCGAAAAGCCTTGGCAAGAAAATAGGAATTTATGCAGCTCCGGCGAGCAGACTTTCAGATGATATTATAGATTACGCTTCTTTTATCGTGGCGAAGAGTACAGATTTGGAAACGATTTTTGGAGAAGGCAATCACGAAGATATTATCAAACATCTGCCAAACAAATTATTTGTGAGAGACGGTGCCAACAGTACAAGTTTCTTCGATGGTTCTGAGATGAAATATTTCCGAAATAATCCTCAGACCGATGCACACAGTATGGGATTAGGCGATGCGTTTACATCCGGTTTTTCTATTGCTTTACTCCACGGTAATTCTATTGAAGATTGCGTTATTTTTGGAAATCAAGTGGCTTTGAAAGCGGCCGATTACAGAGGTTCTCAAAAAGGTTTGCCATATTTGGACGACCTTCAAAATTAATATTTTCAGCATATCGAAAAATAATTTTCAACGGACTGAATTTTTTACTTTTATAAAGTGATTCTCTTAAATCATTTTTAATGCAAAGTATTAATATTTTAACTGAGGATAATTACAGTTTATCTGCACATCTTTTTGAGCCCGAACATTCCAATGAAAAATTATTGTTGATTAATTCTGCAACTGGCGTTAAACAGCAGATTTATTTTTCTTTTGCTCAATTTTTTTCGGAGCAAGGATTTACAGTTATGACTTATGATTACAGGGGGATTGGACAATCAAAACCGGAGAAAATGAAAGGTTTTGAAGCTTCGATGAGAACCTGGGGAACCAGAGATTATAAAGCTGTTACAGATTATATCAAGGCTAATTTTCCAAATCATCAGAAGTTTTGCCTTGGACATTCGGTTGGTGCCCTGATTTTAGGAATGAATCCGGATTCTGAGATGTTTAAGGAATTTGTCTTTGTCGGAACTCAGAATGCGTTTGTCGGAAATTTGAAATTTAAAACAAAAATTGAAGCTTATCTTGGTTTCGGAATTGTCCAACCTTTATCTACCAAAATTTTAGGTTATTTTCCGGCGAATTGGTTCGGTTTGGGAGAAAGCCTTCCTTCTGCAAGTGCTTTCGATTGGCGAACTTTAATTCTAAATAAAAAATCTACCAACAAATTATTAGAGAAAGTCGATGATTTTTCCCGAAATTTGACTCAGAAAGTTTTCGTCATTCAGGCAGAAGATGATGCTTGGCTCACGGAAAAAGGTGTAAAATCTTTATTGCAAAATACTTACCCCAATCTGAAACCAACTTATCGAATCATCAAAACTTCAGAATCGGAAAAGGGAGAAATTGGACATATTAATTTTTTCAGAAGCTATAACAAAAAGCTCTGGCATATTATTTTAAAAGAACTGAATTAATGGAATTGATTAACAGAACAATAGAACTCGTTAAAGAAAAATTAGAAGGAACAGAATCCGGTCACGATTGGTTTCACATTGAACGGGTTTGGAAACTGAGTTTGAAGATACAAGAAAAAGAAGGTGGTGATAAATTGATTATAGAATTAGCGGCATTATTACACGATATCGCTGACCCAAAATTCTATAACGGAGATGAAACGATTGCCTCAAGAATTGTCAACGAATTTTTAACAGAACAAAAAGTAGATTCAGAAACGATTGAAAAAGTCATTTTCATCATCGAAAATATGTCGTTTAAAAACCGAAATGATGCGCCTGAAAATTTACCTTTGGAACTGAAAATAGTTCAGGATGCAGATAGACTGGACGCAATCGGAGCAATTGGAATTGCGCGAACTTTCAACTTTGGCGGTTATAAAAATAATCTGATGTATCATCCGAATATCAAACCAAAACTCAATCAATCTAAAGAAGAATATAAGAAGTCCAATGGAACTACAATCAATCATTTTTATGAGAAATTGTTGCTTCTGAAAGATTTACTCAATACAGAAACAGCTAAAGAAATTGCTGAACACAGGCATCAATTTATGCTTCAGTTCCTTGACGAGTTCTACAAAGAATGGAATGTCACTTTCTAATTAAGGATAAACCGCTATCTTTGTTTTAATGATAATCATTTTAATCCTTATTTTTCTGATAATCGCTCTGTTTCTGTCCGGTTTTCGTTCAGGAAAATGGAGTTTGTGGAACAAAATTACCAGAACGGTTATTACCATTTCTGCTGCTGCCTATTTTACATTTTGGTTTGTAGAAAGGAGTTTGTCGCAGTTTTTGGAAAATTCTTTGGCCATTCAGGTGATTAATTATCTGCCGCAACCGGTTGATTTTTATATCATCAGAGTTCAGGATGGGAATGAGAATCAGAAGTTCAGTTCCAAACACGTTGGACAAATTCGTCCGGAATATTTCAGGATAGAATATCTTAATATGCAGAAATCCAATGAGTTTTGGGTCGTTGGTTACATCGGAAAAAACAAGTTGGTTTACTTTTCTCAGGTTGCTGTTCCTAACAAAAACGAAGATCAAATCATTGAAGTCAGAAATTACATCAATCATAGTCTCAAGCTTTCCGCCATTGCCACAGAGAAAATAGAAGAGTTGAAGTATGACAATATCAAGCTCAGCATTTGGGTGACATTGGATTTGTTGTTGATTTTTCTCAACTCGGTTCTGCTTTTCAGAAGCAGCAAAAAACATTAAAATAATAATTGGGGCGCCTTTATCCGCCTTCCGCTCCCAATCTTTTCACTCCACTGCCTTGCGTAAAAAGGATTTCCGCTCAAGTCGGGGCGCGTGCAATTCTGTGTTTTAAAATTAGTTCTCAAGTTGCATTGCATTATTCATAAAAATTAATAACAAAATTTAAATAAAATATCAAAATAGATTTTGAGATTCTAATCAACTTTGTACATTTAGCAACGCAAAAATTGGTACAATTAATGCAACCCTAATCAATTAAAATGAAAGTAGAAATGGATTTATCAAAACATATTGATTCTGCGCACAAAGCATTCTCGGATTGGAAAAAAGTTCCATTTCAGGATCGTCAAAAGTTACTTTTGAAGCTCGCAGAAGTTCTTGAAAAGAATAAAGAAAAATACGCCAAAATCATCACCACAGAAATGCATAAGCCGATTTCACAATCCACAGCAGAAATCGAAAAAAGTGCAGGAATGATAAAATTTTATGTACAAGCAGAAAATATTCTGGAACCTGAACAAATCAAAACCGAATTCAATGTTAGCGAAGTTCATTATGATGCGTTGGGAATTATCCTCGGTGTAATGCCTTGGAATTTTCCTTTCTGGCAGGTTTTGAGATTTGCTGTTCCTGCGATTCTTGCTGGAAATGTTGTAGTTTTAAAGCACGCATCCATTTGTTTCGGAAGTGGTGATGAAATTGAATCAGCTTTTGCAGAAGCTGGTTTTCCAAAATATATTTTTCAAAATCTGAGAATAGGACATAACGAAATCAAAGAAATTTTAGAAAATCCTTTGGTAAGAGGAGTGAGTCTCACAGGAAGTGAAAAAGCAGGAAGCGAGGTAGCTTCTCTAGCTGGGAAAAATATCAAAAAATCAATTTTGGAGTTAGGCGGAAGTGATGCGTTTATTGTCTTAGAAGATTCCGATTTTGAAAAAGCGGCGAAAGATGGGCCTCTTGCAAAACTATCTAACACAGGACAGATTTGTAATGCTGCAAAAAGATTCATTGTCCACGAAAAAATTGAAAAGGATTTTCTGCCTTTATTTATAGAGGAATATAATTCTTTCCAACCGGCTGATCCTTTTAAAATGGAAACTAAGTTGAGCAAAATGGCAAGACCTGATTTGGCGGATGAGTTGGAAAATCAATATAAAAAAGCTTTGAAAAATGGAGCAGAAGTAGTTTTGGCTTTGGAAAGAATTTCGGAAAGTGAGTTTCGTCCCGGAATTATCTCTGTCAAAGAAGGAAACCCAATTTTGCAGGAAGAATTATTTGGACCTTTAGCAATTCTGATGATTGGAAAAAATGATGAAGAAATCTTAAGGTTAGCGAATGATATTCCGTTTGGATTAGGAAATTCGGTTTGGACTAAGGATAAAAAACGTGCTCAGTTTTTCATCGATAATCTGGAATCCGGAACGGTTTCTATCAATAAAACAACAAGCTCTGATGCAAGATTGCCTTTTGGTGGTGCAAAATCTTCAGGTTATGGAGTAGAGTTATCTATTCACGCTATTAAAGAATTTACTCAAATAAAAACTGTGGTTGGAAATATTTAAAATATTGACTTAGCTGATAAAAATAAAACCCGCTCAAATTATTTTGAGCGGGTTTATTTTTGTTGACAAATCTTGTTTTTATGTCGAATCCCATAGCCCCGATAGTAGCGGTTACCCCGCAGTGGAGTGGGAGAGTTGGAGGATTTGTTGTTGCCAAGCGCTGGAACGAGGAGTATGAGCGGATAGCGGGATTAAGCTCCTGAAATTATTTCATATTGTTTGAAGCTAACGTTTTAGCTGAAGCCAAAGAATCTGCTTTTGCTTTTTTCTCTTGTTCCACCTGCTGAATAACCGTATCACGATTCTCCTGCTCTTTCATAATTTCGGCCAATTGTGGCTGGATGATTTGGTTCATCTCGTCCTCAGAAATATTGTTGGCTTCCGGCGATTCCAAAAGTTTTTTCCAAGGTCTGCGCTGTCCC
>Ga0308157_10004505_pt1 | contig 18445 bp, 16 predicted proteins | sample PhyBR1_FD_201035 | JGI IMG/M metagenome (GOLD analysis project Ga0308157, IMG submission 201035) | Phyllosphere microbial communities from UC Gill Tract Community Farm, Albany, California, United States - DLSLB.R1 | ecosystem: Host-associated > Plants > Phyllosphere > Unclassified | place: USA...
TACTTTTTTCAGTCCAAAAGTTTTATCGGTTCCGTTGTCAAATTTGCAATCCATATCTCTTGACCAGATCATTTCAAACTCATTAGAATTGATTTTTCTGATAGGGTAGCTGTACATACATTGTCCGTGATACTCTAGATTCACATAATTTTCAGAGATGTGAAAAATGACCAAACCATTTTGCCAGTTTCCTGTAAAACTATTGGAATACTGAAAAGACCGAAGAAAAGAATCGTAATCAAAACCTTCCATCGCATTGATTTTCCATTGATTGTTTTCTTTCATCGCTTTTAGACTATAAACCAAATCGTTGCCCCAACTCCAATTGTAAGATGCTGATTTTCCATCGTTTTTCAGATTCATAATCCATATTTTGTTAATGAAATTATCCGGTGTGTCCTGACAATTGCACCAAGGATTGGCACCGTTTCCAAAAGGCGGCAATTCTCCAACTTTATAAACCAATGCGCCAGATTTCATTTCTTCATCAACTTTCATAGCAATCTTATTGTAATTGCTAATGAAATCTGTGGTGAATAAATTGGTTTTTCTCAATTCCTCCAATCGTTTTTGGTGTGCAGATTGGTTGACTACGGAATAAACAGAATCATTTTTATTTTTTAATAAAACATCAAAATCCTGACCTTTGCTCTCTGTCTCGCTCCATTGATATAGTTTTTTTGTTAATGCCAAAATCTCAATACTATCGCTGGATTTAGAATCGATTTTAGGGAGATTTTCAGTTTCTTTAGTTTTTGGAGATTCGGTTTTACTGCAGTTCATCAGCAAAATAGATGTGCAGAAGAGAATGATTTTTTTCATTGTGTGTATTTTTTTAATTAAATCAATTACGAGTTATCCCATCACGTTCCAATCTCATTGATTTATAAAATTCTAATCCTGATATATTGAGATGGGCTGCTTAGCTGTCCGTTCTCTTGCCAGGTGGCTTTCGCGTGATTCACGGTGAGATAAAGATGGCCATCATTGCTCCAAAACATTTCGCTGGGTTCAAAACTTGGCATCCAGTTTTTGAAACTTGCTACTATGATATTCTTAATTTTAGACCCATTGACAGAGTAGAGTTCCAAATCAGCAGTCGATTCATAAGGATTCCCGTAGATGGCAATAATATGTTTTTTGTCGGGCGAAACATACGGCAAATCACTGAAGGTCTGAGTGTCTGCACCAGTTGTTTTATCAATAAACTGAAAATCATAACCTTCGTAATAATTTCCCTGAACCAGATATTGATTCAAAACCGGAACCTGCCCGATGTAATTGAAAATCTCTCTGCTGTCTTCGTCGGTCGGATGGTCTTTGAAGGTTTTTGTTTTGTTAGGCGTTTTCAGTTCTGTGATACCGTTTTTCTTTGTGATAGCGGTCGTATCTCTCACCAGGTAGCTGACGCTTGTCTCTTTTTTGCTTTCAAATAATGATTTGTCAATCAATTCAATTTTAATATAATCATTCAGCCTCTCATCTTTACTGATTTCCTTGTTTTTTCCATCAATGGTTAGAAAAGTGATAGCAGTAAGATCAGAAGGCAATAAACTCAATTCTCCGATTTTTCCTGTGGCACTTTTTCGGACATAGACTTTTTCCCAGCCGTTACTTTCGATTGTTTTATCATCTTCAACATAAGTTCTGGTTATTCTATCGCGTACGCCCAGCCAATCTCCGGCATCTTCTATGACTTCCAGCATCGCGCCATAGTCGTAAGTACCCAAGGTTTTAGAACTGACATCTTTTTCCTGCTTCATTTCCGTCCCGGTTCGGGAAGTAACAATGACATTACTGATTACTTTCGTTTGGTCATAATCAATGCGATAACCTCTGCTGTTGTCTTTTTTTACTAAAGTATCCATAGCAGGTGTTTGAACTTCAGTTTCTACCGTTTCAGATTTTTTACAACTGACTGTGCTTAAAATTAAACTTGATAAGAGAACTGTAATGGCTTTTTTCATTTTTGATTTTTTATAATCATCACATTTGAAGCTTGTGATATTATTGCTAAAATACTTATTATTTTCTTGGTTGATGTTTTATATTTTTCTCAAATTTCATTCTATTTTGATTTGGTATATTTGCATTTAAATTCCCAAAGTGAAGCTTCACAATAAGAAAAAATACCTCAGCTTTCTAAAATTCAAAAGAGATTTCCAGCAATACGGACTGGAGAAAGCACGGAGCTACGAGATTGTTCTGCATTGGCTGAGCAGTAGATTGAGCAGAAGTCAGTTTCTCCTTCTTTCAGGTATTTTGGTTGGTCTAACAGCGGGTTTAGCCGGAGTTATTCTGAAAACTTTGGTTCACAATATTCATTATTTTATCACGCACAAAGTCCACTTTGAATATCAGATTTTATTCTACATCATTTTTCCTTTCCTGGGAATTGTTTTGACAACCATTACGGTGCAGACTCTATTCAAAGGTCAGGATAGGAAAGGGATTGGTGCAATTTTATATGAGATTGCCCAAAACTCAAGCATTGTTTCGTCTGTTAAGATGTATTCTCAGATTATCCAGAGTGCGATTACTGTTGGATTGGGAGGTTCTGCAGGTTTGGAAAGTCCCATTGCGGTTACCGGAGCTGCTATCGGTTCCAATTATGCGCAGACTTACAGATTGAGTTACAAGGAACGAACGCTGTTGCTGGCGGCTGGTGCTAGTGCGGGAATTGCTTCCGCTTTCAATGCACCGATTGCAGGGATTATGTTTGCTTTCGAAATTCTCTTGACAGGCGTAGTTTTTACCGACTTTATTCCATTGGTTGTGGCGGCGGTTTGCGGCAGTTTATTATCCAGGATATTACTTCAGGAAGATGTATTGTTCAGATTTTACACAAGGGAAGCTTTCAATTACAAGAATGTGCCTTACTATCTTATTTTAGGCGTTGTTACAGGTTTGTACGCAAGGTATTTTGTATTGGTGTCCCAAAAAGTGGAGCATTTTATAGATCAACTCAAAATGTCACCTTTGCGAAGAGCAATGTTTGGTGGCGCGGTTTTATCCTTGCTTTGTGTCTTGTTTCCGCCTCTGTTTGGAGAAGGCTATGATACAATTAAAGCTTTTACCAATGGCGAGACGCTCCAGATTATGGAAAACAGCCTGTTTCGATATTTTGAAATCAAGAGTCTGACAGTTATTGTCTTTCTGGTTTTGGTTTTGGTTCTGAAAGCTTTTGCTACACCGTTCACGATTTTCAGTGGTGGAAATGGCGGTAATTTTGCGCCGTCACTTTTTGCAGGTGGAACCGCTGGTTTTCTGTTCGCTATCGTTTGTCAGCAATTGGGCTTCAAAGAAGTGCCGGTTAGCAATTTGGTTTTGGTAGGAATGGCTGGTGCGATGAGCGGAATCCTCTATGCGCCTCTCACCGCTATTTTCCTGATTGCCGAATCCAGTTTCGGGTACGATTTGTTTATCCCGTTGATGATTGTTTCGGTTATATCATATTTGATTGCCAGACGGTTTTCATCCATTTCTCCTGAACTGAAATCTCTCGCAGACCAAGGAAAAATCTTTACCAACAAGCACGATAAAAATCTGCTATTTTCACTTAATACCAAAGATTATATTGATTTCAATTCCCAAACAATTAATGAGAATGCCTCTGTTGAAGAATTGTTTGATATGATAAAAAACGGTAACAAAAATGCATTTGCTGTCGTAGATAATACCAAAAAGCTAAAAGGTATCTTGGATTTGGATGATGTCCGCCCATATCTTTTCAGCAAAGAAACCGGATCACTTTCTCTCCGTAAAATGATGAAAGTTCCACCAGCGATGATTACGCCCGAAAATAAAGCGCAGGAGATATTACAGATTTTTGATGATACAGGTTTTTGGAATCTTCCGGTGGTAGATCAAAATAACCAGTTCATTGGTTTTATTTCTAAATCATCAATATTGATTGGCTACAGACAATTGCTAAAGTTGTATTCTGAATAGCGAAATCGCTCAGGAAGACTAATTTTTCCTTTTCTTATAATTCAAAAGATAATCTCCTTTTTGAGAGCCTTTGGCAAAATTTCCGCTCAGTTCCCACAAATAACGCGCTTGAGATCTTGCAGCCTCATTGCTGAAATTCTCATACTCGATTCTGTAAATAGAACTGAACAACCGTGAACGCCCAACTCCGTGATGACAATGGATCAGCACAGGATAATTTTTAGGATTGTCCATAATTTTCAGAAATTTCTGAACAGTACTGTCTTGCGGAATTTGATCCGTCGGAAGATTAAAATAGTTAACACCCGAAATTTTGTCCATTGCATTTTCCTCTGCGCCCACTTGCTTCTTAGTTTCAGGATTTAGCTCGGTTTGTTCTTCGCCGTCACGCAGGTCAATCACAGATTTGATGTTGTGATTTTTCAGAAATTCGGGCAATTGGTCTGGTGCAACTACGCCGGAATTATAGACTTTGTTTTCCGAGATGGTCACCAGATTATAACGGATTTTTTTTTGATAAAAAACGAATGCAGAACTCAAAATTCCGATTGTCAGAAATAAGATTAATGATCTTCGAAATGTTTTGGATTTGAAATTTAATTTCATAAAGTTTGGAGTTGTAAAGCTGCCATATGATTTGTAAATCAGCTAAAAACGTGTTTAGAATCGTGTATTATTCATCGTTTAGAGAATCCACGCCGTTGTCTTTTAGTTTTGCCAAAGCGGCTTTCATATTTTCTATCTGTTCATTTGGATGACCTTCCCAAATACTAATTTCTCCGACAATTCTGAAAGGTAAAGTAGAACGATAAGATTTTGTCGGATTCCCTGGGAATTTTCTATCCGTCAAATCGGGGTCATCTTCTATATCGCCTGTTGGTTCTACGAGATAAATCCTTTCACGTCCTTCCCCAACTGCCAGTTCTGCGCCCCAAATAGCAGCATCTAATGTAGCACTGATAAAAATATATTTGGCAATTTTCCTCTTTCCAAAATTCGAGGTTTTTCCTGGTTCAATCATTTGTCCCAGTTGTAGATCTGCTTTTGTTCCGTGGAAATAAGTTTGATGAAAAGGAGTTGGTCTGAGTTCGAGCTTGTTTTCTTCCATTGCCATTATGAAAAGTTGATTAGGATTTTATATTTCTAAGTTATTTCTCCGCCTTCTTGCCATAATTCCTCACCAAAACAGCCACAGCAAACAAAAACGTTATAGCATACAGAATCGCCAAAGCAGGTTTCTCCACAGTCATTGTTTTAAAATCGATTTGCTTATATAAAGCAACTCCCACGATGATGGCAACAATACTCATCGTAAAAGTCATTGGGTTATTTTTCTCCATAGTTTTAAGTATTAAGATTAAGTTAGTTTTTTAAATCACTAAAATAATAATTTACCACAGATGATGATCGTGAAACTTACTTTTCTGTCTTCACAGTTTTCAGCCAGCTTTGGTAAATCGGAAACCAGACGCGATCTCCATTCGAACCGTTGGTAAGTATAATAATGCTGCTTTTGCTGGGCAGATCCATAAACAAGGCTGCACTCCAGCCTACATTTTCGCCAGTGTGTCCTATGGTTCGGAAACCTTCATAATTCATAAATCGATAGCCTAATCCACTTTCGCCTTCACTGGAAGAGGGTAGTACAGGCGTTTCCATTAGCCTGATGGTTTCAGGTTTCAAAACTTTATTCAATTTCCTGGAATTTCGTGTGATAGAGAGTTCTGCAAAATGGGCCAAATCTGCAATCGTTGTCTGCAATCCTGCCGCCGCTTTTTCAGTGAAGACTCTGTTTTTTATGGGCTTTCCCTGTTCATCATATGCAGTTGCTGAATTTGCCATCATTTCCGATGTCCATTCATAGCTGGTATGTTTCATTCCAAGTGGCAGGAAAATATTTTGCTTCATATAGTCTGCAAAACTTTGTTTCGTTTTCTCTTCCAGAAGTAGTTGTGCCAATGTGTAACCGCCGCCGGAATAGTCCCATTTAGTTCCTGGCTCACTGATGAGGTGTACGGTTTCGCCATTTCGTTTTGTTTTTCCGTTCAGAGATTCTTCAAGACTTAATAATGGTAATCCCTGATCGGATCCGCCATAACCGTGAACCGAAAGTCCCGCTGTATGACTAAGAATGCGTCGTAATGTCACTTTTGAATTATCGAATTCAGATTGTGGTAGATGCCATCTAGTAAGAGATTCGTCTACGGAATCATCCAGATTGACAAGGCCTTTCTCTGTCAGCTGCATAAAACCCCACGAAGAAACCAACTTGGAAACAGAACCAACATTGAAAATAGTTTCAGATGTTACAGGCTTTTTACTTTCCAGATCCGCATAACCTATGGATTGTATCCAGGCAATCTTTCCTTCTTTAATCACAGCTACCGCAACGCCGGGAACATTATTCTTCACAGTAAGTTCCGGTCCTAATTTTTCAATTTCCAGATATAGCGGATCGGTTTTTTCGAAAATGGGATTACTATTTGCTGTTTTTATTGTAGAGCAGGAAAAGCCCACGGTGATGGCAACAATACCCATTGTGAAAAGTGGTACTTTCTTGTTTTCCATAGACTCTTAGTTTTTAATTTGTTGAATCCAAATATACAATTAATAACAATAATCAAAAGTGGTGGTAATATCGCTAATCACTGAATTATGATATCAACTATGAAATCTGTCTATCATTCATTTCAATTATAGAGATCAGGACTGCTGAGGTTTTCAGAATCCCTTTTATAGCTTTGTTTCATCAAATTTTAAATCAATGATTACCGGACTTTACGAAACCCATATTCAGGTCAGCAACTTAGAAAATGCTGTCGAATTTTATACCCAAGTTTTAGGATTAGAATTGGCGCACAGAGACGAAACCCGTCCGATTGTTTTCCTTTGGATTGGCAAAAACAAAGGTGCAATGCTCGGTTTGTGGGAAGAGAAAAACAATCTCCAGACCAGACATTTCGCCTTCACTGCAGACAAAGAAGATATTCTGAACCGCGCCGCCGATTTCCTCAAAAACAAAAACCTGAAACCGTACAACTTCCTCAAAAACGGTTTAGATAACGCTATGGTTTTTGCGTGGATGCCCGCTCTCGCCATCTACTTCAACGATCCCGATGGCAACCAACTGGAGTTCATCTCGATGCTGGAAGGCGCAGGCAGACCAGAGTTGGGTGTCTTATCATATGAAGACTGGCTTATAAAAAAGGATTTATATTGATATAACAAAAACAGCTCTACAGAAACGGATTTTAAAGTCACAGTCAGTCTCCATTAACTGTTTAATCGTCTGCTGACCGTTCAGGTTGTGAAAACTATTAATAATAAAACAGGAATCGGTTTTTCATAATCGGAATTTGTTCCCCGAAGTTACACCAATTATATAAAAACTTGTTGGCTGATGTTAAATAAACTTGATTTTAAGAACAATAAAACCGCACTTTGAGGGCGGTTTTAAAGATGTCGTGGATTTGTAATCCGTTACTTTGATTGTTATTATTTTATCGAGATTTCTTTACTTTTAGTGACTTTCGGAATATAGATAAGATAATCATAACCCTTTATAACTCTCGATAAGTACACATCATCTACTTTTAGCTTGTTTTGTAAAATAGATTTCTTTAAAGGTCTCAAATCAAAACAGTACCATTGATCATCTTTTGCCACATTTAGAAAAGATTTAAAACTAGTGTCATCATCTTCGTCTCCTTTTCCAACAAGCATTATATGTAACGATTTTCTATAATTTGCCTCTTCGATATTAGAGATTAGGCTGCCAATATCGTATATATCGGTTTTTGTTAAAATGGTTTCACCTCTTGGTAGATGAACCGCGCCAAATTTGAAAAGATTTTTTTTGTTTTTCCAATCGGGCATTTGCGTCAGCAGGATATTTTTCAGCAGTTGAATCCTTAGCGGATGACTTCTTTTAACATAAATTTCTCTGCTTAACTTTAAGTCTTCAATTTGTTTTCGCCCTTTGTCAGAAAGTTTTAACTTCAACAGCGAATCTATTTTTTGAAGGCAGTCTTCAGATAACAGGTAGTATTTTTCCATACCATCTTTAGACGCAGCTAGTTTGGAATTGTGAAGCATTTGCTCATAGATTTCAATCGCTTTTTTATTTTTCGAATTTTCTTTTAAACGTGAAATGATCATTTGATCTGCAAAAATGCTGATTTGTTCGGCACCATATATTTTGGTATTGCGTTTAACTAAATCCTTAAACAAAGCAAATTCAGGCTCATACTCCAAAAAAGAAAAGTTGGTACTGTATTCTTTAACAAAAGAATTAAGCTGTTCATCAGACATAGATTTGATTTTTGTTTCGATGATATCTACTGAATAAGGGTCAACCTCAAGAAAATAATTATCAAACTTTACCTCATTGATAACAGCGTTTGTGAAATAAGGAATTTCGTTTGTAAAATGAGTTTCTCCCAGCAAAACAGAATTGGATTGTTTTATTTCATTTAGCAAAGCGTCCCATCCTTTTCCCTGAAATGAAATGTTTTTATCAGGTTGGAAAGCAAAACCATTCTTTTGAACTAAACTGTCAAGTAATGTGTTTTGAGCATAGTTAAAATTTGTAATGAATAATGTAAGAAATAATAATGTTAATTTTTTCATTTTATGGTTATCGAAGTTTTATTGTAATAACGCGGTCGTTCCCTTGTTATAAGAGCTTTCGGGCTAAATTACCGTTATTTTTCCGGTTTACCTAATTCTCACCAATACAGAACAGTTTTTTAAATTAAGCCAAATGTCTGATGTCACGGATTGTAATCGGTGACTTTTATGTATTTTGTTGATTAAAAAAGCACGGATTGTAAATCCGCGCTATCGGGAAAACTGCTGTCAGCAGACATTTTTTCTATTTATGTAATTTTTCTAATTCGGGTAATTCACTTTTATACTTTTCAGCGTCCCAAATTAAATTCCAAGTTTTAACATAGTCAGAGATCGGACCCAAGCCAACTTCTGTTCTTCTTTGATCTACATTGTCAGGATCAATTAAAGGTAAAACATAGTGCGTATTATCTTTCGGATTGATTCCTATCTGACTGCCGTAGATTTGTTTTCTACCTTCTCGAATTTCTATTCTGTCAATTAACAAAGCTAAGGAACCGGAATTTGCATTTCCTTTTGTTACAGCTTCTTTCATCATTGGTAAATATTTTTTTTGCGTTTCCAGATCTGAATGTTGAATGACAAGAAATATGGCACTATTGGCTTGTGCGCCTATTTTGTCTTTGCCAACCCAACCTTTTTCATCCAATATTTTTTTTATCGTTAATAAGTTAATTGAGTCTTTCTGAAGCGTTATTTTCCAAAGGTCTTGCATTTCTTTAGAATCATCACTGTGGTTTTTTAGAGTTTCGTGGATCTGCTTTCTGTATTTTTGGTCTTCCTCAAGAATGGTCAACAATTCAGCCTGCAATGGTTTGTCATAATTGGCTTCTACCAACTCTAATTTTTTTTCCAACTTTTCAATCGTTTTTCCCCATTCTTTTTTTGAATGCAGATTGTCCAGATCAGTATCAGACTTTAAGTGCGTTAGATTTGTCCAGCCTTTTTCTATGGATAAGTTCAACCATTTGAATGCTTTTTTAGTATCTCCAGCTAAAGAAGATGCGCATGCGCCATTATACAAGTGACTTGGATTTTTGCTTTCAATTTTAAAAGCTTTACCATACAGATCAGTAGACATTTTGTAATCTTTTGCTTCATATGATTTGTTTGCTTCACCTATTAATGTTGAATAGTCTTGAGCATTAACGCCTGTGAATAAAAATAATAATAACAAAGTATAAATATGGTTTCTCATTTTTTTTTATCAAAAGTTTTTATTTATAGTTTATTTTGTGATTTAATTCAATGGGGTTATTTTCTTGTAAAATATAATTTTGTAGTTCTTTATTCTTTATAGAAATATCCACTGTTGTACCATTCGCGTCGGTAAATTTAGCAGTTTTCCACCCTCTTGAATTTATATTAAATGGGGTCATTAAAATAGGATCTTGCAAGTGCTTCATATTTTTTCCAATCAATTTTTATTGTTTTTGTGCGTGCGTCAAAAATAGTCCCGCCTTTTTTGACCTCTATCAAATTAAATGAATAGTCATTGTTTGAATCTTGGATAGAAACAATCAACCCAGGTAAAACGTTGAAAATATAGGGGCCATCACTGAAAGGTAATTCTGTGGTGAACCAGGCAATCCAGTTTCTTCCTCCATACGTAGTTTCTGCTTTTTGAGATTTATAGTTTCCAATTACTTTTTGTTCGGAACTTATTTTCCAATTTAATATTTCCTCAATTGGAAGAAGATAATCTCTTTCCAAATAGGTGATTACTTTTTCAATTCTTTTTTGAGCAAGATTCTTTTTGACATAGAATTGGTTTTCAACACCCATTTTAAAACTTCCGTTTCCATTGTTCAACCTTACTGAATCTGATTTTCGGTCTAGTGAATCTCTAAAAATTGAAGTATTATTTTTTAGGTTCAACCTCATCTTCCCGGAATTCACCTCATCTGGTTTTTCTGAATTCAATTTGTATTTTGTTTCGTAAATAAAACTTATTTTTTGCGAGAAGCAAAAGGTAGAAATCCCAAGAAAAAATATAATCAATTTCATTTGTGATGGGTATTTGTTTTAAATTTTCGCTAACGGTTCGTAGCACTTGATGTAGCAGATTTGCAAATCTGTAACCTACTCTATATGTGGATGGAAAGTACGGATTGCAAATCCGAGCTATCGGGTTATCAAACTTAATTAGATGTCATTCTCAGAGAATAATTCCGCTTTGTTTGCTTCTAATTCAATTAAAAATTTTTCTTTTTTTATATTGGTATTAATTAATAAATCTGAAAGACTCGATTTGGGATTTTTTTCATAATCTACAATTAATTTTCGCATTAAGTTGCCAGAATATTCTTTTATTTTCCAAACATAATAGGGTAACAATGAGTTATCAAAGTGAGCATTGTGTACAATCAAATTTCTAAATCTATAAATCATTAGAATATCATCCTCTACAATTTGTGAGTGTTTTTTTATTGATTTATGTGTATATGTGTTATCCCCATAAAATTTAATTAGATCATCTATTTTTTCTAAAAGAAATATATTTTTTTCATAAATTTTAATTTTTTCTAAACTATCTATAAATTTTTTAAGATAAATAGTTTCCCCTTCTTTCGGAATTAAGTTTGCAGATGTAATTAAATCTTCAGGAAATAAAGCTGATTTAGTATTATTTTTCTGATTACGAACTATATGAGAATAATGATAATATATTTCCCATCCATAATCGTAAATGAAAAAAAACATTTGATTAGAATTAATAATTATTTGAATCAGCTTAATTTTATTAATGTTATTCTCAGAAAAATCATTCTTAATATTATCATATTCATTACTAAATAAATTTTCTAGTGCAATCCAATAATTAAGCATTTTATCTTCTTGAGTAATTGAATGTTCAGCTTTGCTGTACCATCTTACTGCATTTGAAAGTTTTAGTAATATTTTGCTTGTTTTATCGTGGTTAAATAAGAATGAAAATTTATTGAGTTCCCTAATTCCTTTTTCATATCTATTCAAATTTAAAGAATCGTGGTACTTCATTACAAAATCATTTTTATCTACACCCCAAGATCTACTTATTATTTTCCCATTTTGAATTACAATATATCTTGACGGATTGACTTCTATTTTTGTTTTAGTTGAATAATAGCAGTGAATAAAATCTATTGCATTTTCAATTTTTGTAATAGCTTCTATGAAAGACGATTTCGGAGATGAGTAGTCGACTTTTACAGATGCTTGTATGTACTTTTCCGTTTTATTTTCCTGTAAATCTTCTTCATTAAGTGTATCAGTATGTGCTATTCTATCATTTTCAACCGAGTAAAAAGTAACATCATCAAATTGTAATTTTATGTTGCCCTTCAAACCTTCTACTATAAATATATAATTTGCTTCTACGTGCTCTCTATAATAAAAAGATGATAATTTTTGTACTCTTGACTCTACAGTTAGATTGTTCATAGTGTCAATTATCAATTTGTTTACACCTATTCTATCAAGATGCCCGTCAGTTTCAAAATCTGAATATTTTATTCCATGCGGAAACCTAGTAAATAACACTTCTTCATTTTCATAATTTTGTACACGGTAATTATCAAAAATATTATGTATAAACTCCCTAATTTCTTTTAAAATATATCCTTTTTTTAAAAATTCTATTATTAAATTTTGAATTACTAAATTAATTTGTTTTGAAATTTCATCATTAAGTGGTTCATTATTAGTTATAAGCTCATTGAGATAATGAATGTTCTTATCAAAAAAATCTCCTTTTTTAAAATCTAGAATGATGTCTTTTGCTATTTGATGAATAAATTTTATTCTTACTGAAGAAAAATTCGCTCGAAGTAATTTAAATTTAGCATAGTAATGGTTTTTTATAATCACATCTGACGAAAAATATTCATTTAACTTATTGTAGAAATATTTTTTATTATCTCCATTATTAAACGAGTTTTCCTCTATTTCTGTAATTATGTCTTCAACTAAAATATGGGGATTATAAAGATTTAATCCAAAAGACTTTTTTAAAAAATTATCAATGAGACTTGTCCACAAATTGCTTAAGTAGTCTATCTTATTTTGAACATTGCTATTATCAGTCATAATTATAATATGTACTCACATATATGTGGAGGATCTCAAATATCCAAAATAAATCTCAAATAAAAAAGTTATTCTTTTCCATAGTCTTGATTCTCAAACTAATACCGATTTAATTTAACATAATATAAACCAAAATGCCAATAAATTGTCTAAATTAAAATTTATAACAATATATTTTAGAAAAATAATCCATAAAAAATCCGTTTCGTATGAATAAAATATTTATTTTAGAAGCTCAAAATTATTATTAACCTTTAAAAAAAACACGAAGATGGCAGAAAGTAAAAACAACATCATCACACACGGCCTTAGCTGTAAAGTAGGAGACCTTATCGTATTCAGCCAAAGAAACGGCAAAACCATAGTGTCCAGAGCACCAAGGGATAGAACCGGAGATTATACCGATAATCAGAAAGAACATCAGCGCAAATTCCAGAAAGCGACCCTCTACGCCAAGGCGGTAATCAATGATCCAACCCAAAACCAAATGTACTCGGCAGCAGCAGATGCATCTAAAGGAATAAGCACATACAATGTAGCACTAGCCGATCTTATGAAAGCGCCGGATATAGAAACCATAGATCTGTCTGGCTACACAGGCAAAATAGGAGATAGCATCAAAATCATAGTGTTGGACGACTTCGCAGTCAAAGCCGTATCAGTCAAAATAGAAAACGAAGACGGGAGCCTTGTGGAAGAGGGTTTCGCTGTAGATTCGGGCTTCGGATGGCTATACACAGCAACCGAAGAAAACACAGACCTCACTGGTGATAAGATCACAATCCGGGCAACAGACAACCCTGACAATATGACAGAAATGATCCAGAAGCTTTAAAACCAAAAGCAAACTTTGCGTATAGGATGCGTATACCGACCGTATACCGATAGCCTGTAAAAACAATATGTCAAAATGACAAAAGCCACCCAATTCGGATGGCTTTTTTAATGATTTTTATTTGAAATGGCTCGAAAACCTCAGCCGGACAACCTTACATTCATAACTCATCATTAATAATTTATCATTCATCATTCATCATTTATAATTAACTAACCCTCTCATTCTTAATCTCATCCACAATCTCCGGATTCAGCAAAGTAGAAGTGTCCCCAAAACTGTTGAAGTCACCTTCAGCAATCTTTCTTAGGATTCGGCGCATAATCTTTCCGGATCTCGTCTTCGGCAACCCGGATACAAACTGTATTTTATCAAGCTTCGCAATCGGCCCGATCTGTTCAGAAATCAGCTGGTTGATTTCCTTCGCCAGGTTCTCACGTTTTCTGTCTTCACCAGCTTCTTTCAGGATTACAAAACCGTACAGAGCATTCCCTTTGATGTCGTGCGGATAGCCCACAATCGCCGACTCTGCCACCGCCGGATGCTCATTGATACTGTCCTCGATAGGCGCAGTTCCCAGGTTGTGCCCGGAAACGATGATCACATCATCCACACGTCCGGTGATTCGGTAATAACCAACTTCATCCCTCAAAGCCCCGTCACCAGTGAAATATTTCCCCGGGAAAGCCGAGAAGTAAGTCTCCTTGTAGCGCTGATGATCGCCCCAAATCGTTCTGGCAATCCCAGGCCACGGAAAACGGATGCAGAGATTGCCGTCCACCTGGTTTCCGGTGATTTCATTCCGCTTCTCATCCATCAACACTGGCTGAATACCCGGCAACGGAAGGGTAGCGTAAGTTGGTTTGGTAGGGGTTACAAAAGGAATTGGTGAGATCATTATGCCACCAGTTTCGGTCTGCCACCAGGTGTCGACAATCGGGCATTTCTTCTTCCCGACGTTATCATTGTACCAATGCCAGGCCTCATCATTAATAGGTTCTCCAACTGATCCAATGACTTTAAGAGAATCTAAATTGTGTTTCAAAACCCAATCCACACTTTCCTTAGCCAAAGAACGGATAGCTGTCGGAGCCGTGTAAAACTGAGTCACTTTATGTTTCTCAATCACTTCCCAGAATCTCCCCGCGTCAGGGAAAGTCGGTACCCCTTCGAAGATAACCGTCGTTGCACCATTCAGAAGTGGACCGTAAAGTATATAAGAATGCCCTGTGATCCAGCCAATATCCGCCGTACACCAATAGATGTCATTCTCTTTGTAATTAAAAACATTCTGAAAAGTGTAGGCCGTATAAACCATATAACCCGCACAAGTGTGCAACATTCCTTTTGGTTTCCCCGTTGATCCCGATGTGTAAAGGATAAACAACGGATCCTCGGCATCCATAATCACCGTCACGAAATCTGCTGAGGCTTTGTCATAGTATTCGTCCATCCAATGGTCGCGGTTCTGCTTCATCTTCACATCGTTGTGCGTTCTTTTGACAACTAAAACGTTTTCAACTGTTGGTGTTTTCTCAAGTGCTTCATCAACAAGACTTTTCAGATCGAGAACTTTGTTACCTCTGTAACTTCCGTCAGACGTGATCACCATCTTCGCCCCGCAGTCATTCACCCTTGAAGCTACCGCCGAAGCCGAGAATCCGGCAAATATCACGGAATGCACTGCACCTAATTTAGCGCAAGCCAGCATCGTGATTGCTAGTTCCGGAATCATCGGAAGATAGATACAGACGCGGTCGCCTTTCTCGATGCCCAATTCACGAAGGATATTCGCTGTTTTATTGACTCTCGTATAAAGTTCGTTGTACGAAATGTGCTGCGCTTCTTCTTTCGGGTCATTCGGTTCCCAGATAATAGCAGTCTTGTCGCCACGCACGGAAAGGTGTCTGTCCAGGCAGTTCTTGGTGATATTCAATTTTGCATTTTTGAACCATTTGATGTTTGCTTCCTGCATATCGTAATCCACGACCTTGGACCAACGCTGATACCAGACGAAATTCTCATCCGCGATTTTATCCCAAAACTTCTTAGGATTCTTAATTGACTTTTTATATTCTTTGAAATAATCCTGTAGATTCTGGATGTGATAGTTTTTCATATTGTTTTTCTGACTTGGTTTACTTGAATTTTAAAATGTGATAATTGTCAAAGCCAATTTACATAAAATTAAGCAATTATGAACTGGGAATTACTTGTTATTAAGATAATATTGTCGTTAATATAAATTTAACAGATAATAATATCTTTTTAATTTGTTTAATAAAGATAATTATTTCTATTTTTGCCACTTAATTAGATAATATCAATGAAATTAGAAGTTTCCTCAGAGAAACATTTGGTCTATGTGGAAGAAATCCGAAACGAAATGGAGGATTCTGCAAAGAAAAGAGGAACTGGCATCGCAAAACGTTCCTCCGAATATCTGGGCAAAAAAATCTCGGAAGGTAACGCCATCATCGCCATCGACGGAGATGGAACCTGGGCAGGCTTCTGCTACATCGAAACCTGGACGAACGGAGAATACGTTGCCAATTCAGGATTGATAGTTTCGCCACAATTCAGAAACGCAGGATTGGCAACTTTGATTAAAGAGCGAATCTTCGAACTTTCCCGGGAGAAATATCCAAATGCAAAGATTTTCGGTCTCACCACCGGATTGGCAGTGATGAAAATCAACAGCAGTTTAGGTTACAAACCGGTGATTTATTCGGAACTGACTCAAGATGAACAATTTTGGAACGGTTGCAAAAACTGCGTGAATTATGAAATTCTGATGATGAAAGAACGCAAAAACTGTCTTTGCACGGCAATGCTTTTCGTCCCGGAAAAAGTGAATATGAATAAAGAAAAAGATTTTGAATCTATAAATAAAGACAATGAGTAAGAAAGTAGTTTTGGCATTTAGTGGAGGTTTGGACACGTCGTATTGCGCCAAATATCTAAGTGAAACTTTGGGTTACGAAGTTCACGCGGTCACAATCAACACAGGTGGTTTTGATAAAAACGATGAGGTTTTGCTTAAGGAAAAAGCAGAAAAATTAGGTGTGGCTTCTTACAGATTTATTGATGCTTCAGAAAAATATTATAACGACTGTGTCAAATATTTGATTTTCGGTAATGTTTTGAAAAACAATACTTATCCGTTGTCTGTGAGTGCAGAAAGAACGATTCAGGCACAAACCATTGCCGAATCTGCTTTGGAAATCGGAGCCGACGCAATTGCACACGGAAGTACAGGCGCAGGAAATGACCAGGTTCGTTTTGACTTGATTTTCAACGTAATGTGTCCGAAAATCGAAATCATCACGCCAATCCGTGATTTGAGTTTATCAAGAGAAGAAGAAATTCAATTCCTGAAAGACCACAACTACGAAATGGATTTTGACAAAGCCAAATATTCCATCAACAAAGGACTTTGGGGAACTTCCGTTGGCGGAAAGGAAACTTTGACTTCCCGATTTTCCCTTCCAGAAGAAGCTTTTCCTTCGCAAGTTGAAAAAACCGAACCATCTCAATTGGAAATCGAATTCAAAAATGGTGAATTGATTTCTGTCAATGGCGAGACTTTTTCCCATCCGGTTTTAGCGATTCAGAAGATTGAAGAGTTGGCGTCACCTTACGGAATCGGTCGCGATATCCACGTTGGAGACACGATTGTCGGGATAAAAGGCCGTGTCGGTTTCGAAGCTGCAGCGGCGTCAATTATCATCAAAGCACATCATTTGTTGGAGAAACATACACTTTCCAAATATCAGCAGACTATCAAATCCCAATTGTCAGATTGGTACGGAATCTGGCTCCACGAAGCACTTTTCCTTGATCCTGTGATGAGAAACATAGAGTCATTTTTGCAGGATTCTCAGAAAACTGTGAATGGAAAAGTCTTCATCACGCTTCATCCATACCGTTTTGTTTTGAACGGAATTGAGTCTGAAAATGATCTAATGTCCTCAAAATTTGGAAGTTACGGCGAAGAAAATCTCGCTTGGAGTGGCGATGATGTCAAAGGTTTTACAAAAATCCTCAGCAATTCGCTCAATATTTATCATCAGGTTAACAAATTGAATTAGAATCATTTGGGCTGCTATTTGACTTGGTCGAGAGCTATTTATATATTTTATTATGGCAGCTTTTCCGTCTTCCACTCCCAATCTTTTTTGCAAGACGATTGCAGTTTAAATAGAAATTGAGTACACGCAAAAAAGGATTTCCGTTCAAGCCGGGCTGCGAGCGATTCAACGAAAAAAATCTGTAAAATCAAATAAATCTGCGAGAGAATAAATCAAAGGATGTGAAGGAGCTTTGCAAACTTAAAAACATTCGAATCTAAAATAAATCTTTGCGCTAAAATATAAAATGAAAAAATCAGTCGGAATAATCGGAGCCAATGGATACACAGGAAGCGAACTCGTTCGTTTGCTCGCATTCCATCCGAATATAGAATTAAAGTTTTTGTTCAGCCGTTCCAATTCCGGAGTGAAAATTTCCGAATTGTATCCTGATCTGGACTCGATTTGTGAGTTGGTTTTGACGAACGAAATTTCAGAAACGGACATTCTTTTCCTTTGCCTTCCTCACAAAGAAAGTCAGAATTGGTTGAGTGAAAATCCAGTTTCAAATGATATTTTGATTATCGATTTAGGAAATGATTTCCGTCTCGAAGGCAATTTTGAAAATAGAAATTTTGTTTATGGTTTGCCGGAAATTTATTTTAATCAAATTCACAACTCAAAAAGCATTGCGAATCCAGGATGTTTTGCGACGGCTATTCAGTTGGCTTTGTTGCCTTTAGCAAAAGGAAATTTGTTGAGAGATGTTTACACAACCGGAATTACTGGTTCGACGGGAGCGGGACAATCTTTGCAACCGACAACGCATTTTACTTGGCGAAATGACAATATTTCAGCCTACAAAACTTTGAATCACCAGCACGTCGACGAG